>Ga0207696_1000691_pt1 | contig 23352 bp, 21 predicted proteins | sample KBSS54metaG_FD_184403 | JGI IMG/M metagenome (GOLD analysis project Ga0207696, IMG submission 184403) | Switchgrass rhizosphere microbial communities from Kellogg Biological Station, Michigan, USA - KBS S5-4 metaG (SPAdes) (version 2) | ecosystem: Host-associated > Plants > Roots > Rhizosphere >...
CGCAATGCGTGCAATCCGCGTACTTAGAATACTCAAACTGCTGCGCTACATGCCGACGTTGCACACCTTATGGCAAGCTATTGTTAATGCTCGCCACCAATTGATTCTGTTCTATTCCTTTATTCTTATTGTGATGGTGGTCGCTGGTGGCCTGATGTACGGCATTGAAGGGCCGCCAAACGGTTTTACTAACCTGGGGACGTCGGTGTACTGGGCGGTGGTGACGGTGACGACAGTGGGGTATGGCGACATCACTCCGCATACCGGGCCGGGGCGCATGGTCGCTTCAATTCTTATCTTGATTGGTTACTCGGTGATTGCCATCCCAACCGGGATTATTACCGCGCATATGACTAACGAGTTTCAGAAACAGCGGAATGCCCGTTTGTGCCCAAACTGCCATAAAGGCAATCACGACGAAGAGGCTCGATTCTGCAAATCCTGCGGGAGTGCGTTACCTAAGCTGTAGGTCAGATGTAAATGGCGGATGACGCTAACGCTTATCCGCCCTACAAAGGCTTACTCGCGCCAAAGAATATGGCAGAGTTTGTGGTCTTTTTCGCGGCACAACAGTACACGTGCGAAGATGTCGTTAATTTCACCGCCATCGGTATCGGCCAGGCCAATCACCACTTCGGCGAAGAAATCAGGGTTCAGATCGAAATCCACATGTTCCTGCCAGTCTTCTGCCGGGTCAAAAAGCTCAGCACCGCCGCGCTCTTCAAATTGCAGATTAAACAAAATTACATCGGCCGGGTCGAGGTTATCGACCGCCAGCTCAAGAAAAATATCGTAAGCCTGCTCGAGGGTTTCATCTTCTGTCAGGCGATTGTTCAGATCCATTTCCATGTCTGGTTCCACTTATTAAATACTGATGCGCCACGTTTTACAGCAACGGGCTAAAGAAGTAAAACAGTCGCTCTACCACGCGCTGCCACATTGGACGCTTAACCCACAAGCGCTGGTCTAACAGGCGAGAGCGGGAGATATAATCGTCTTGTACCGCCGCCAGATCGCTGGCAAAACCGGAGTCATCAATCACCAGCGTAATCTCGAAATTAAGCCACAAGCTGCGCATATCCAGATTCACGGTACCGACTAAACTCAATTGCCCATCGACCAGCACACTCTTGGTGTGCAGCAGACCGCCTTCAAACTGGTAAATTTTCACCCCAGCAGCCAGTAACTCAGTGAAGAAGGCTCGGCTCGCCCAGCCCACCAGGAGAGAGTCATTCTTGCGTGGGACAATAATACTCACGTCGACGCCACGTTGCGCCGCGGTGCAAATAGCATGTAGCAAATCATCACTTGGGACGAAATAAGGCGTCGTCATAATTAAATATTCACGCGCCGCATAAACTGACGTTAGCAGCGCCTGATGAATTAAGTCTTCCGGGAAACCAGGACCTGAGGCAATGGTATGAATGGTATGCCCGGTCGCCTCTTCAAAAGGCATAATATTCGCGTCTGGAGCCGGTGGTAAAATACGCTTACCGGTTTCTATCTCCCAGTCACAGGAATAAACAATCCCCATCGCAGTGGCGACCGGGCCTTCCATACGCGCCATTAAATCGACCCATTGCCCGACGCCAGCATCCTGTTTAAAGAAACGCGGATCGACGAGATTCATACTGCCGGTGTAAGCAATGTAGTTATCGATCATCACCATTTTACGGTGCTGGCGTAAATCCATGCGGCGCAGGAACACACGCATCAGGTTAACTTTGAGCGCCTCAACCACTTCGACGCCAGCGTTACGCATCATATTCGCCCACGGACTGCGGAAGAACGCGACGCTACCCGCAGAATCGAGCATTAATCGGCAATGAATCCCGCGACGCGCGGCTGCCATCAGCGATTCAGCAACCTGGTCAGCTAAGCCCCCTGGCTGCCAGATATAAAACACCATCTCGATATTGTGGCGAGCCAACTGGATGTCACGAATCAACGCGTGCATCGTTTCATCTGACGTGGTGAGCAGCTGGAGTTGGTTGCCTTTGACACCGCCAATCCCCTGGCGGCGCTCACACAGCTGGAACAGTGATGTCGCCACTTCGCTGTTTTCTTCGGCAAAAATATGTTTGCAGCTTTTAAGATCGTTCAACCATTTGGCGGTTGATGGCCACATGGCGCGCGCGCGCTCAGCGCGGCGTTTACCCAGATGCAGTTCGCCAAATGAGAGATAGGCGATGATCCCAACCAGCGGAAGAATATAAATGATAAGAAGCCATGCCATGGCTGAAGGAACTGCACGACGCTTCATCAAAATTCGTAGCGTCACGCCGGCTATTAAAAGCCAGTAACCTAAAATTATCAGCCAACTAAAGACTGTATAGAAGGTTGTCATCGTTCAAAAATCCTTTAGAAACCGTATGCTTTTGAGTTTACGCACAACAGCCAGCGGTTAACACTAAAACTATACCCAAAATTGGGAATACGAGCAGCCAGCGGGCCAACAGCTTGAAGTGTGACGGGTATAATCGTAAAACGACTGGTCTGTAGGGCAGAAGGCACTATAATGGCGCGTCTTACATGCAACCCGAGTCGTAAAAATGAGGCGTAGTAGAACTGAGGTCGGACGGTGGCGTATGCTTCGTCAGACGCAACGGCGCAGATCGCGTTGGCTGGAAGGTCAGTCACGCCGCAACATGCGCATTCACGCCATCAGAAAGTGCCAGACAAACCGCGCGCGTAATTCCTTGCTGTTTGCTATTCACGATCAATGGGCGTCGTAAAGAAAAGGGCACCGCTCGCGGTGCCCAGTATCATTTAGCTGCGACCTTTAGAAGAAATGCATCGCAAGTACAATAATCAGAACTGTTATTGTGGCCGCCGCCACTAACACCATTGGGTGACTGGCCAGCCAGGCATTCCAGCGAGCTTCCTGATTTCCCACCGATTGCTTATGTTGTTCATAAGACTCATCAAAAAGATCCATGAAAATTTCCCGACAAATTCAATAACAGCATTAACTTAAAATTACCCATTCAGTACGCTGCGCATTGTCACCTTTTGTGAATCTTTGAACAATGTTTCCTGGTTATCCAATGTTATTTGTAGAGGGTCGCCTCTCCGTAGACCTGCCCATCATCGTTACTCTCGGTCGTGATCGTATAGGCTGATGCACCGTTGTTTATTGCTTCTGCTTTAAGGGAGTTTTCCACTTCTTCAATAGTGCTCCCCCTTGCTGTGAGGGTGCCGCTTTGTTGGTTATAAGAGGTTTCATCGGCGAGAGTATCAACAGCCAGGGTCGTTATCGGAAGGGCTATCAGGACCGCAGCTACTGAAAAATAAAGTAAATTTTTCATCATTACATCCTCAAGGCTTACGAGTGATTAAAAGTAATTACCTCATAAAGTGTAGGTGAAATGACTTGGCGAAAAGTCAAAAAAACGATGGGATAATTCTCATTTTGTTAATGCTAAAACATGACGAATTTGCTGTTTTGATTTTCATGCAACACTTGTGAATTGGAACCGTGTCAGCCGATCATGATTGCGCTCGGCAGTTAGATTTATTCAATAAACCGGATAACATTGACTACTATTAGGGGGAAGCCGCTAAAGGGTTGATTTTCGTAACCTAAGGAATGAATCATGTTGAAAAAATTCTGTGTTATTGCCGTGACAGGCGTTCTTGTTTCAGGCTGTGCATCCCAGAATGATTTATCCCCACAAGAAAAGAAATACCAACGTGTAAATGCCGCCGCGCATCAATGTGCAGAAGAAGTAAAAAATAAAACCATCGAATTAACCGCCAAAGGAATGTCAACTACCGTCCGTTGGACGACCTTACAGTATGTGGTGACAGGCTCCGATGGCACAGAAAATCTGCGCGCAGTTGAGTACAGAACGTCCACAGTTCTGGATAATGACGTACCGGGGAGTGCGTGGAAAATATGCATGCAAAATGCCGATGCGTTGGTCCCAGAGTTGAAGTTCTGAGTGTCGTATTCAGAAAGAAAAGGCACTTCAAAATACGATGAGTACTTATTTGTGCCCTTTATGAATTAAAGAATAAATCAGAAGACCTTTTTATAGGGCTTGATCGCGACCTGTTTAACGACGCCAGCGGCGATATAAGGATCGGCCTCGGCCCAGGCTTGTGCATCTTCTAGCGACGCAAACTCAGCAATAACCGTTGAACCGGTAAAACCCGCAGCCCCTGGATCATTGCTATCAACGGCAGGCATTGGCCCCGCGGTTAACAAGCGACCTTCATCGCGTAAAAGTTGTAGGCGTGCAAGATGGGCAGGGCGCACAGCTAGCCGCTTTTCGAGAGAATCGGCATTATCTTCCGCATAAATGATATACAGCACGTGCAGCACTCCTTTTGATATGAGGGTTGTAAAATACGGTAAGTGAATGGCGCAAAGACTGCAATTGAAACATAAACAAGATGTTAAATCGCGGTCACGAATGGGGGAAAAACCTGCAGGTGGAAGGAAAAAGAGCCACTTTCTTCGATGCGTTGTTGAATATGATTGCTATTTGCATTTAAAATTGACGCCTGTTTAAGAGACTTAAGCCATTATGACGTCAATGACCCTTGATTTACCTCGCCGCTTTCCATGGCCAACCGTTCTCTCGGTTGTGATACATGGTGCTGTTGTCGCGGGGTTGCTCTATACCTCGGTACATCAGGTTATTGAGTTGCCAGCGCCCGCACAGCCTATCAGTGTCACCATGGTGACCCCGGCTGAGCTCGAACCCCCACAACCTGAAGTGGTGCAACCGCCTCCGCAGCCGGTAGCAGAACCTGAGCCAGAACCGATTCCCGAACCGCCAAAAGAAGCGCCGGTAGTCATCCATAAGCCTGAGCCGAAACCCAAACCAAAGCCTAAGCCAAAGCCGGTGAAAAAAGTGGAACAGCCGAAGCCAGAAGCCAAACCGGTTGAACCCCGTCCAGCAACTGCGGTAACTAACACGGCACCAGCTCGTCCGGCACCGGTTGCTAAAACGGCACCAGTGGCGTCTACCGCTCCGGTTGCGACAGGGCCACGCGCGCTTAACCGTAATTCGCCACAGTATCCTTCTCGTGCACATGCGTTACGCATTGAAGGTAAAGTGCGGGTGAAGTTTGATGTTGGCCCGGATGGCAGCGTGAGTAACGTGAGCATCCTCTCCGCAACGCCTGCCAATATGTTTGAGCGTGAAGTGAAAATGGCGATGAAAAAATGGCGCTACGAAAGCGGAAAGCCAGGCCAGGGTTTGATTGTCAATGTGGTCTTCAAACTTAACGGCGGCGCAACGATGGAGTGATCAAGCTCCTTGCCAAATAAAAACGGAACCTAATGGTTCCGTTTTTTGTTTATAAGCTGTACTTACAAGAAGGTGTAACTCAAATTCACACCCACGCCATAATTGCGCCCCGGTGCAGGTTCGAAGTAGCGACCATTACTTTCGTTGACGATGACAGAGCCGACATATTCCCGATCAAATAAGTTATCGACACGCCCCCAAACATCCAACAGCCAGCGTTCCTGAATACGCAATTTGTAACCGCTGTTGAGCGAGGCAACCGTATAAGCAGGCGCCTGTTCGCTATTCTCATCATTGGCCTGAATGTCACTCATATAGCGAACGTCAGCACCGGCATAAAAACCTTCTGGCGGTGCGTATTCCAGCGCCGCGTAGCCCATGTTACGCGCAATACCCGGAATGCGATTTCCCTCGCAATTGTCTTCACCCCCACAAGCGTTACTGCGATACGTTGCATCCAGATAAGTCCACGCCATTTTTACGCGCCAGTCATAACCTAACTGGCTATCAGCAGAAAGCTCCATGCCACGACGGCGTGTCTCACCGGCATTTTTATAGGTTGTGCGGCCACCACTACTTTGGTCGGCAACAATCTCATCGTCGGTGTCTGTCTGGAATAGCGCGGCGGTCAACAAACTGTTGCCGACCCGGGTTTTGCTGCCGATTTCTATGGTGTCGCTGGTGGATGGCTTCAGACCGAAATTCAAACCCGCCTGGCCATTATCACGATAGGAGAGTTCGTTGATGGTCGGTGTTTCAAAACCGCGACCCGCAGAGGTATACACATTCCACGCATCGTTGACTGCATACTTCAGTGCCGCCGCTGGCAGCCATTTGTGATAGCTCGCGTCACCACTGTCATCGCCATTCCGGGCAGTAATGTATTCGTCATTCGAATCGAAATAAACCGAACTAAAACGCACACCAGCATCGAGACTCAGCTTATCGGTGAATTGCCACGCGGTTTGTAGATACGGGTCAACATTCCACATCAGATTACGTTCGTCACGGCGCAAATCGCCTTTCTCACCCAAAACCGTGGTGCCATTTTCAACCACAAAGTTTTCATAGCCTTTGCGCTTTTCTGACATGGTTTCGTAATCAATACCCGTGGTAAATGTTACTGGGACAGATAGCAGATTGCCACGGTGCGTCCAGCGTGAATCAATCCCCTGATAATGGCGGCTCAGCTCAATCACACCACCGGGATGAGTTGGGTTTAACTGCGGAGCGACGGGTATCGATTGGTATTGAGTGGTTTCGCGCACACCTGCATAGGTCATGACACTGAGGTCATCATTAGCGGTTAATTGCCTGTCGTAACGCAGGCCGGCCTGCGTTTGTTTTGTGGTTTTACGCGTATTGTACTGCTCAGCGCGAGGTGCCTGAGTGGGGTTATCGTGCCATTCCTGCTCGGTTAAACCGCCTGGGTCGTTGGCATCAATATCGACGCTATTGAGCAGCAGCGTCAATTTACTGGCTTCATTAAGGCGCACACCCAATTTGGCGTTACCGAGATTTTTTTGCGCGCTACTGTGGTCACGATAACCATGAGTGGTAAAGCGCGAAGCCGAAACCGCGTAATCGACATCGCCCGCTTGTGTGCCATCGCCTGTTGCACCGGTGGCTTTAATGCTGTTGCGCCAGCTTCCGAAACTGCCGTAATAACTGCTGGCTTCCAGCGTTGGTGGCTGAGTTCCGGTAGTGGTGCTGACATTCACCACACCGCCAGAAGCGTTGCCGTAAAGTGCGGAGAAGGGGCCACGTAACACCTCGATACTTTCTACGCTATTGATGTCGATATTTGAGGTTTGGCCCTGGCCATCAGGCATGGTTGCCGGAATGCCATCGACATACATGCGTACGCCACGCACACCGTAAGTGGAACGCGAACCAAAACCACGAACCGACAACTGTAAATCCTGCGCATAGTTTTGACGGTTCTGGACTTGCAAGCCAGCAACACTGCCCAGGCTCTCGGAAAGATTTACACGCGGTGCCGCCTGGCGCATATCATCGCCATTAACAACACTCACCGCCGCAGGCGTATCCAACTCGGAAATCGTGCCTTGTGTTGCAGTCACGACCATCGTCTCTTCTGCCGCAAGCGCGGGCAGGGCGAACGAAGAAAGGGCCGGAACTAAGATAAGTGGAAGCGACAGCTTTCCATGTTGCACAATTTTCATCAGACATTTTCACAGGTAGGAACATTTACGCTCCGGACGAACCATCTGGAACATTCAAGTGCATATGTTAATACTTGTGATGAATGTTTGAAAAGTGTTAACGGCACATAACGTTAATGCGATGAAAAACGGCAGGCTAAAAAAATAGCCCCAAAATGGGGCTATCAGATGGCAGACAAAGGCCACTAAACAGGTGTTGCAGGGGGATTAGCGATAGCGTCATCCACCCTTTGCGCAAGTTTTGTCAGCTGGCGTTGTCTTCGTAGTGTTTATTAACATCGTGAGCGAGTTCATGGACACGTTTACGTGCACCAAACCAGCCAATGACAAGCACCAAAGCAATCAATGGGATAGAGGCGATGGTGTAGGTTCCATTCGGGTAATCAAAGGCCATCAACACTAACACGCTGAACAGGAATAACAGCGTCAGCCACGAGGTGAAAGGCGCACCCGGCATTTTAAAGCTGACATCTGCGGCTTTGCCTTCTTTAATCGCTTTGCGTAAACGCATCTGGCAAACCACGATAAACGCCCAGGAAGAAATAATACCCAGCGAAGCCACGTTAAGGACGATTTCAAAGACCTGCGACGGCACCAGGTAATTCAGGAATACGCCAATCACATACACTCCAAGCGTCACCAGAATACCCGCGTAAGGGACTTGCTGCTTGCTCATTTTCGCCATGAATTTAGGCGCTGAACCGCCCATCGACATCGAACGCAAAATACGTCCGGTGGAATAGAGGCCAGAGTTCAGGCTGGATAATGCAGCACTCAGAACCACCATATTCATAATGTCGCCGATATACGGCACGCCGAGTTTTGAGAAGAAGGTGACAAATGGGCTTTGCCCGGCTTGATAGGCATTCCATGGCAACAACAGCACCAGTAAAACCACCGAACCGACGTAGAAAAGACCGATACGCCAGATAACGCTATTAATGGCTTTTGGTACCATATTCTGCGGGTCTTTACACTCGCCAGCCGCCGTACCCACCAGTTCAATCGAGGCGAAGGCAAATACCACGCCTTGCACCAGCACTAATGCCGGTAATAAACCGTGTGGGAAGAATCCGCCGTTATCGGTAATTAAATGGAAACCCGTGGTATTGCCATCGAGCATTTTCCCGCTGCCGAGGAAAATAGTACCCACCACCAAAAAGACCACGATGGCGAGGACTTTAATTAACGCGAACCAAAATTCCATTTCGGCAAACCACTTCACGCCGATCATGTTCATGGTGCCGACTATACCCAGTGCGCACAGTGCAAATACCCATTGCGGTACATCACCGAAGGCACCCCAATAATGCATATATAAAGCGACAGCGGTAATGTCGACAATGCCGGTCATTGCCCAGTTGACGAAGTACATCCAGCCTGCAACATACGAAGCTTTTTCACCGAGAAATTCACGGGCGTAAGAAACGAAGCTGCCGCTTGATGGGCGATGGAGCACCAGCTCGCCCAGTGCGCGTAAAATGAAGAAAGAGAAGATCCCGCAAACCAGATACACCAGCGCTAACGCCGGGCCTGCCATTTGCAGACGAGCACCTGCACCTAAAAACAGACCGGTGCCAATGGCGCCGCCGATGGCAATCATTTGTACCTGACGATTACCCATCGCTTTGTGATAACCGGAATCATGAGAATTGAGCCAGCGTCGCTTGGCTGCGTGTTTTTCTGCTTCCGTTTTGTGTGTTGCTTTCATGTTAACCCTGTTCCCTTGTTAAAAGATCCCCGTGCATTTGCCTGGCATTTTTATAACTTCAGCGCCATGGCAAATCGGGCGCTAGATCCTATACAGGATTGTTAACGGACGCTAATGTCTTTTTTTGAAAAAGGGGGTTGGGGCGCGAAAAAAATGTTACGAAAATGCAACGCGGAAAACCCGCGCTGCATAGAGGAAGATGCGAGGAATCAGCGGCGCTGCCAGCTTATCGCGTAGTGATAGTGTTTTTTATCAAGCCAAAACTCGGGTGATACGCTCGGGCTCCAGGAGTCATCGCCACCTACGCCCATATGGAAACCATCCAGATTTAAACAAGTTCCAGCTTGCTTGACCAATAAATGGCGATGCGAGGTTTCGCGCAATTGTTGTTGGCTAAAGCGGCTGATATTGAAATGGAAGTTCCCCTGCCAAAGGTTGTCGCCATATTCCAGCGTCTGGGTAGCGCAGCGCAGGCCGTTTTCGGATGGGAAAACATATGGCGTATACAGATCTTCAAGCGGGCGCTGCCAGTGGCCAAATAATGCCGATTGCTGGCGATCAGGGTAGTTTTCATGCGGCCCCAGCCCCAGCCAACTGACAGGCGCATCAATTTGCGCTAATTCGCAAGTCAGCCCGATGCGCGCCGGAGGCGGGGTGCCAAAAGCCACCTCAACATCAACGCTAATATGCAGTGTGCCTTCGCAATCAATACGCCAGCTTTTATGGCTGACAAACAGCGTTTTCCCGTTGTGCTGCCAGCTATGAGTGGTGCGGATCAGCACTTCGTTGGCCAGTTGTTCGGCTTCACAATTTTGCAACTGGGATTCCAGTTGATACATGCCCGCCGCTTTCCAGCGTTCGACCCAGGCGTTGGGATCGATACGGCTGGCTTCACTGACGCCAATGTCGTTATCCAGCGGGGCGCGAGTGAACTGGTCTTGCAGTGGTTGCAGCAGTGCGGGTTGCTGCGCTTTCCACCACTGGCTTAATAAACCGGTTTCACGATTGAACTGCCAGTGGTGCTTGCCGAGGCGAATAGTGAAATGACAATGGCTGGTTTCAAGCCCTGGCGTTTCACCGCTAAATGGCAGCGGTGTGGTGCTGAGTATGCCCGGTAACTGCCATTGATCCCAGGCGCAAACATGCCCGGCTTCACACCAGTCGGTAGCGTGGATTTGCTGCACTTTCACCGTCAGCCACACGTCGCCATTTTCGGTTATCGGCGGCAGGGCATCAAAAACCAGGTTCTGTGTGCCTTCAGGGGCAATATCTAACAACACTTCACCTTCTGCGAGCAGCACTCCAGCCTGCGAAACCTCCCAAATCAGGCGCTCGTTATCGCTAGGGCGGAACAAATATTCGCTTATCACCTCAAGGCGCAATGGGGTTTCACGATGCAGGGCGAACTGAAAAAACTGCTGTGCTTGCTGGGCTTCATACAGCGCCGGATGCGGTGTGCGGTCGGCAAACACCAGGCCATTCATACAGAACTGCCGATCGTTTGGTTTGTCGCCAAAATCACCGCCGTAAGCTGACCAGGCTTCACCGTTTTCGTCATGTTTAATCAACGACTGGTCGACCCAATCCCAGACAAAGCCGCCTTGTAAGCGAGGATGCTGGCGGAATGCTTGCCAGTATTTGTGGAAGCCGCCAAAGCTGTTGCCCATGGCGTGGGCATATTCGCAAAGGATCAGCGGGCGTGTTTCATCCGGCATGCCGATCCACTTTTTAATCGACCATTTTGGCACCGCCGGGAACGGCTGATCCTGGTCGACACGCGCGTACATCGGGCAAATGATATCGGTGGCAGCACTGTTGGCACCGCCGCCTTCATATTGCACCGGGCGTGTGGGGTCGAATGATTTTATCCAGCGATACAGAGCGTCATGGTTCGCGCCATGCCCGGACTCATTACCGAGCGACCAGATGATAATTGAAGGGTGGTTAACATCGCGTTGTACCATGCGCGTGACGCGTTCTGTCATCGCAGGTAGCCAGACCGGGTCGTCACTCAGGCGATTCATTGGCACCATACCGTGGGTTTCAATGTTCGCCTCATCCACCACATATAAGCCGTAACGGTCGCACAGCCGATACCATAATGGGTGATTGGGATAATGCGAGCAGCGCACGGCGTTGAAGTTGTGCTGCTTCATTAACACAATGTCCTGGCGCATGGTTTGTTCGTCCATGACCTGGCCGTTAAGCGGATGATGTTCATGGCGGTTGGTGCCACGGATCAGCAATGGTTTACCGTTTAACTTCAACAACCCCTGATGGATTTCAACTTTACGGAAACCGACATCATAAGCTTCTGCTTCGATCGTCGCGCCCTGGTTATCGCGTAATGTCACCACTGCGCGATAAAGATGGGGTTGCTCGGCACTCCACAGCAGCGGGTTGGCGACAGCAATTTTTAATGTTGTGCGGTCAGAGTATGCGCCACGTTCATCAATAATTTCACTGCCGAGGGCTTGCTGTTTTTCGCCGATGCAATCTTCGCCGTGCCACAATTGCAAGCTGACTTGTCCAGCGCTGTCGATATTGCCTTTAACAACCACCTGCGCTTGTAACATCGCGTGGCTAAAATCTTCGTTTAACTGCGTGCTGATACGCACATCGCTGATTTGTGTGGCGGGTTTATGCAGCAGCGTCACGTTGCGGAAAATCCCGCTCATACGCCACATGTCCTGGTCTTCCAGATAGCTGCCGTCGGACCAGCGCAGCACCATGACCGCAAGGCGGTTTTGCCCTGAGTGCAGCACGCCACTGAGATCAAACTCCGATGGCAGGCGGCTGTCTTGCCCGTAGCCAATCCAGTGCCCGTTACACCACAAGTGAAACGCTGAATTCACACCATCAAAAATAATCCGTGTCTGGCCGCTCTCAAGCCAGGAAGGTTCGACACTAAATGTGAGCGAGTAACAACCAGTGGGGTTTTCTTCAGGAACGTGCGGTGGGGTGACCGGAATGGGATAAGTGACATTGGTGTAAATCGGCGCATCGAAACCATGCATTTGCCAGTTTGATGGTACCGGAAAAGTCTGTGCATCCGCTAAGTCCGCATCCAGCCAATCTTCGGGAACCTTCTCGGGTTGCGTAAAGTAGCTGAACTGCCAGTCCCCGTTCAGGTGTTTCACACTTTCTGAAACTGCGTCTTCGCGCGCAGCCCGTTCATCACGCCAGCTGGCAAACGGTGGATGAGCTGGCAGGCGGTTTAATTGCGTGACTGCCGGGTTTTCCCAGTCACGGCGGCCAAGAATCGCTGCCAGAGAGGCGGCAACAGTACCTGATTGAATTGTCATGCTGGAGGTTCCTTTGCATTTTTGTGATGCGCTCACAATTTATAGCAATATGATTTTTGTCACTGGCAAAGTAAAGCAGCAAAACAGCTTCAGGTGAGGCGATTCACAGAAATTACTTCAGCCGCGAAACCTGGCGGGCGAGCACAGTCAGCGCATCGGCCAGCGTTTGTGGGGAAGGGGTTGAGGTATCTGGCGCGGCCGTCGTTTTACGTTCGATAAGCGTGATCGGCAGTACCGTGGCCTGCACGGGCATATTTGGCGAGCGTATTTGTTCAATCAGGCGGTCAACGCTGGCAGAACCCAGCAGCTTAAAATCTTGTTTGATGGTGGTCAGCGGCGGGATAAAACAGGCGCTGTCTTCGGTGTCATCATAACCCATTACCGATACTTGCCCCGGCACCGCTAAACCAGATTCATTCAGAGCCCGTAACGCGCCAAGTGCCATTTGGTCGTTGGCGACCAGCAGGGCAGTGAAAGTGATGCCCTGGCCGATTAATGCCAGTGTCTGTAGATAACCCGCTTGTGAGCTCCAGTCGCCTTGCAATTGTGCCACGGCGGTCAGCTGATGCTTTGCCAGCGCCTGTTGCCAGCCTTCAAGACGCAGGCGTGCAGAAACGGAAGCCAACGGCCCACTCAGTAAAGCAATTCGCTGGTGGTCTTGCGCAACCAGATGCTCAACCGCCAGATGCGCACCTGCCGTAGCATCAAAGATAATACTGTCCAGATTCAGCGCGGGTGAGACATCGAGGAACAGCACGGGCACCGTGCCAGACATTTCGTTGATGATTCGTGCCTGCTCACTTTCCAATGGAATGTTGACGATCAAACCGTCGACGCGCTGCGCAAGCAAGTTGTTGACCGCACTTTTGCAGGCTTCTGGATCAGGCTGTTCAATCATCGACATCATGACATTAAAGTGCCGCCGGCTGGCCTGTGACTTAATGGCAGCGGCGATTTGCGACGGGGCATGTAGCGACAAATTACTGGTCACCAGGCCAATGTTCTGGCTCAGTTTCCCAGCCAGCTGCTGCGCTACACGATTGGGAACGTAATTGAGCGACTGCATGGCCGCTTCGACTTTAAGCCGGGTTTTATCAGAAACATGCGTCGCCTGATTAATCACGCGTGACACCGTTTGATAGGAAACATTGGCATGTTTCGCCACATCGTAAAGCGTTATCGACTTGGTTTTCACGGTGAGTTTCCTTATGGCGCTCATATTCCTGAGTGTGTAGGGCATTATCGATCATCTGCGAGCAAAAAAACGCATTATAGTGAATTCATCTGTTTTTAAGAGATTGAGATCATGGCTTTTGACCTTCAGGCATATTTCACGCGCATTGGTTTGCAGGGCGAGGCAAAACCGGATCTGGAAACCTTACAACGCATTCATCTGCTGCATACGTGCACCATTCCTTTTGAAAATTTGGATGTGCTGTTAAGACGAGAAATCCGCTTAGAAATAGAGTCCGTTTTTGAAAAACTGGTGGTCGCAGGGCGAGGGGGATACTGCTACGAGCAAAATGCATTGCTGCGTGCGGCTCTTGAGAGTATCGGCTTTGTGGTCGAAGACCTGGCTGCCCGGGTGTTGATTACGCAACCTACCGAGATGCCGCCGCGAACGCATCGTTTATTGCTCGTCACCCTCAATCAACAACGCTACCTGGCCGATGTTGGTTTTGGTGGCAAAACGCTGACGTCCCCGCTGCGATTCGACATGGACGTCGTGCAGACCACCGATTTCGGTGATTATCAATTAACGCAGGTGGACGGTGACTTTTTGCTGAGCACGCATCAGCAGGATAAATGGCTGGCGCTGTATCGTTTCGATTTGCAGCCCCAGTATCTGTCAGACTTCGAGGTGGCTAATTATTATGTTTCGACCTGGCCGCAGTCGCATTTCTGCCAACATTTAATGATCTGTTTGAAAAATGCCGATGGCACAACGTTTACGCAAAATGACAGGCAATTTAACGATGGCCAGCCGCGGACGCTTGACGATGCCGCCGAGTTTTATCAGTTGCTACAGGATAAATTTGGTTTGCGGGTCAATCACCCACGCTATGGCTTCAGTCTTGCGGAATTCGCAGCGATTTCTCTGCCTTAACAGTTGCAAGGAACGGGCGCTTAACGTAAGTATATTGTTTCCAATAAAGGGGAGAACCACTGTGCCACATATCACTGTAAAACACTTTCCGCGTGAACTGACTGACGAACAAAAAGAAGCGCTGGCTGCCGATATTTGTGCCGTACTCAAGAAGCATTTCAATTCAACGGATGAATCATTGTCTGTCGCGTTGACCCCAATCCAGAAAGATCGCTGGAAAGAGGATGTTTACGATAAAGAGATCGCCCCAGCTCTGGATACGCTGGCTAAAAAACCGGGTTACACCCTGTAAACTTTGCTCAGAGCCGCTCCCCAATGGCGAACGGCTCTGGCTGATTAGCTTTTTGTGACATCACTCAACAACACGGCGATACTCTTGCCGCCTTCGGTTTGCTCCAGCGCGATTTTCACCGCAATCGTCAGTGGTACCGACAACAGCATACCTACCGGCCCCAGTAGCCAACCCCAGAAAATCAACGACAAGAACACTACCAGAGTCGATAGCCCCAGCCCTCTGCCCATCATGCGTGGCTCGATGATATTGCCAAACACCAGGTTGATAGCCAGATAACCGGCAACCACCAGTAATGCTTCATACAAGCCACTGAAGACCAATACTTGCGCGACAGGCGGGATCGCTGCCAGTACCGAACCGATGTTAGGAATGTAATTGAGTGAGAAGGCGAGAAGCGCCCAGACGAAGGCAAAATGCACATCTAACATGATGAGCATAATCCAGACTACCAGGCCGGTGACCAGGCTAATCACAGTTTTGAGCACCAGATAATGGCTTACGCTGTCTAATGCTCGCTGAATCGCGACCATGCCGACTTCGGGACGGGACATTAATTGCTGAAGTTTTATTGGCAGCTGTGGCACTTCTATCAGCATGAATATCACGGTTAGCAGCAGTAAAAAGATCGATGACATAGCATTAGAAAGCTGGGTGATAAGACGTGTGGCAAGCGTCATCGCTGAATTCGGGTCGATATACTTGAACAGTTCATCCACTGACACCTTGATTCCGGCCCGTTGCAGCCACGGGTCAATTGCCTGCAGAGGGGAAATAAACGAGGCACGGTATTGCGGCACGGTGCGTGTCAGTTCATTGAGAATGGTGCCAAGATAGGCCAGCAGCAGTACAACCAGGAAGATAATCACCGAAATCACCAGGGTAATCGCCAGCACACGTGGGACATGAATGCGCTCCAGACGACGGATCATCGGGTTGACCACGATGGCAATAAATAGCGCCAGAATAAACGGAACGATCATATCGGCCGCCACTTTTATTCCTGCCAGGATGATGACCAGCATCCCGAACATGAGGACGACTTTTAATCCACCTAACGTAATAATGGGTTTTGCCACTATTGACGATCTCCTTCACAATAATTCGTTCCTTAATTATGGGTATAATACGGGGGTGCAACTGACTAATACACCGTTATTTTTTTGGCAAATCATCGTAAAGAATTGAAAAGAGAGGTTGAGAATATTCTTTGATATGCTAAAAATTAGCAATCTTTAGCTACTGAGGACAATTTACTATCCGCAACTGATGAGAAGCAACAACGCGGATACGTTGTGAAAACTATGGACATTATGCTTACCAACAAGCTGCTCCACACGTCAGAAATCCATCAAACACCCTCGTTTACTTCTGCTTATTCACTTTGCGGTGAACAGCACTGGCGCAACGCGCTTTAGATCCGCTCTCCTGCTTATCCCGTCATATTTCGCGCCCCAGCTGCGTCTGCATGTTTTGCTGGAACTCGAATTATTTAGGGAAAAAATACACACATTTTATTTTAAAGCTTTCGTACAGCTATTTTCTCTGTCAGGAGAGGAATCATGATCTATTGGATATTATTAGCATTAGCCATTGCTGCGGAAATTACCGGCACTTTATCAATGAAATGGTCGAGTGTTAGCGATGATAACCTCGGTTATATTTTCATGCTGTTAATGATCACACTTTCTTATATTTTATTATCATTCTCGGTGAAAAAAATCGCCCTCGGCGTGGCTTACGCTATGTGGGAAGGTATCGGTATTTTATTTATTACTTTATTCAGTGTGCTGCTGTTTGATGAGTCAATCTCATTGCTAAAAATAATTGGACTCACGACGCTGGTGGTCGGGATCGCGCTGATTAAATCAGGTACCGCGACCAAGAAAGAAAGCGCCAGGAAACCAATAAAGGGTAGCGAACATGCAGTCGTTTGAATGGATTCACGCATTATGGTTACTGGCGGCAATTGTGTTGGAAATTGTCGCCAACATTTTCCTGAAACACTCGGATGGTTTCCGTCGTTTTGGTTACGGCGTGCTCTCTCTGTGTGCGGTACTGGCGGCCTTCAGCGCGTTGTCTCAGGCGGTGAAAGGTATCGAATTGTCGGTGGCTTACGCGTTGTGGGGCGGGTTCGGTATTATCGCCACCGTAGCGGCGGGCTGGATTTTGTTTGGTCAACGCCTCAACCGTAAAGGATGGATAGGGCTGGTTCTGTTGCTTACGGGTATGGTGCTCATCAAACTGGCGTAAAAGTAAAGCCGCCTGGCATGAGTGCCGGGCGGTGTCATCATTGACTAGCTAATTTCTGTAACTGCTCGCGAAAACCGGTAACTGAGATCGCCCGGTTGTCGGCGCGATAGCGGTCTTTAGCCGCAGGAGCCGAACTTTGTACGGCGATTAATTGCCAGCCGTTTTCTGTTTTCAGCATCAATGGCGAACCACTGTCACCAGGCAAAGTGTCGCACTGGTGTGATAACACCGTTTTCTGCGCCCAACCGGTTATCTGGCAATCATTATGCGTGTAGAGATCGTCGAGATGGTCTTCCGGATAACCCGACTGCGTGACTTTACGGTCCTGGTTTTTCAGCGCTTCGGTGAGCGCATCACGGTCGCCTTCAAACAGCGGCAACGGCGTGATGCCTGAAGGCGGGTTGTGCAACACAATCAGGCCAAAATCGTGAGGTGCCGCATTAGATGGCACAATCCAGCCATCGCCGTCAGGTTTCAACCGACGCCCCAGCGTGGATTCTACTCGCCCTTCAATATCATGAATCTCGTAACGCCACTTTCCTTTCTGCGAAACAAACCGCAAAGCAATCGCTTTGTCAGGAGTCCCGCGCGGCGGTTGCAGCAAACAATGTCCTGCGGTTAGCGCCAGATGGGGGGAAATTAAGGTCGCAGTGCATAAATTACCGCTGGCAGTCTCAAGCTGACCAATGGCATCCCACGGGGAACTGGCTGAATCGGCGACACGTGTGCGGTCATCCTTACCAAAGAACAGCGTTTTGACGTCAGCAGTGCTCTCGTCATCTGCATGGGAAAGGGCAGGTAAAAAACACAGCACGCCTAACAACAACACCACTTTTTTGCGCATATCACTCTCTGATGGGGCGATTAATTTTAATTTTTATACCCGTCATCCTTCAAGCTGCAGGGGTATATATAGAACCTGTGAATGGATTAACTATAGACGGGTAGCACAGAAAGTGGGAGTAAAAAGTCATTACAGCCAGAAGCTTAGCGTAATAATGCCGCAAAGAATGAGCAGCGTGAGGATGATTTCAAAACTATAGCGTCGCAACATCATCCAGACTCCGGAAGTAAACACCCGGCGAGCCGGGTGTTTGTAGTGTGGCTATGCTTTCGGGATTGCCCCGACAACCTTATGCTGCTGGCTGAGTAGCTGGTTTAGCCGCTTCAGTTTTTGCTACAGGTTTTTTGTGGTGTTTTTTAGCAGCTTGCGCTTTCTGTGCAGCAGGTTTCGCAGCATCAGCTTTCGCTACAGGTTTTTTATGGTGCTTTTTAGCTGCCTGAGCTTTTTGCTCGGTTGCTGCTTTTTTGTGTTTTTTATGATGAGTAGTGGTGGCAGCAGGTGCTTTAGCCGCAGAAGTTGCAACTGGCGCTGCAGTTGCAGTCGTTTCAGCAGCGAAAGCGGCAGAGGACAGACCCATTGCAGCGACTACAACCAGAGCTAATACTTTATTCATCTCGACATCCTCAAATTTGTTTATGTTTGAACCCCTGAGGGGCCGTTGAGATGAACTATAAACTCGTGGATCAATGGCTTCAGTGAGTGATTGGTGTCGGCGTGTAACGGTTTGTACAAAGCCGGGGAAAGTTCCCCGGCTTTGGTGGCTTACAAGTAACGAGCTTCCAAATGTTTACGGAAATACAGCGGGTTGAGATCTTCACCCGTTGCATTAGTGATCAGCTCTGAAGTGGTGAATCGGCTGCCGTGCTGCCAGATATTCTGGCGTAACCAGTCGAACAGTGCGCTGAAGTTGCCCTCGGCAATATCGGCTTCAAGCTGCGGCAAGGCGAGTTTGGCGGCGTTGAACAGTTGTGCTGCATACATTGCGCCCAGCGTGTATGACGGGAAGTAGCCAAACGCGCCGTCCGTCCAGTGAATGTCCTGCATGCAGCCGTTGCGGAAGTTGTTTTTGGTAGACAGCCCCAGCCAGTGCTGCATTTTCTCATCCCAAAGTGCCGGAATATCTTCAACTTCGATTTCGCCATCGATGAGCGCACGTTCAATTTCGTAGCGCAAAACGACGTGGGCCGGATAGCTGACTTCATCGGCATCAACGCGAATATATCCGCGTTCAACGCGCTGGTTTACCGCAATAAAGTTCGCCGCTTCAAACGCCGGTTGTTTGCCGAAGCGCGTGGTCACCATTGGCAGCAGCAGTTTCAGGAACTCTTTACTGCGCCCTAACTGCATTTCAAAGAACAGACTTTGGGATTCGTGGATCGCCGTAGAACGTGCCAGAGCAACTGGCTGACCAAGCCATTCACGCGGCAGGTTTTGTTCATAACGGGCATGGCCGGTTTCATGGATCACGCCGAATAATGCGCTAACCAGATCGCTTTCATCGTAGCGAGTCGTGATGCGCACATCTTCCGGCACACCGCCGCAGAATGGATGCGCACTAACATCCAGCCTGCCGCCGTTAAAATCAAAACCCAGTAACTTCATGGTTTCCAGCCCCAATTCGCGCTGGTCGTGCGTGGCGAATGGGCCGGTTGGGGTGATAACCGATTCTTTCGCTTGCTTATCAACGACTTTTTGCAGTAAATCAGGCAGCCAGCTACGTAAATCACCAAATAGCACATCGAGTTTGGCGCTAGTCATGCCCGGCTCGTAAATATCTAACAGCGCGTCGTAGCAGGATTTTCCTTTGGCATCGGCACGCAGTTTTGCCTCTTCACGGCAAACGCGAACCACTTCCTTCAAATTGGCGGCAAACCCTTGCCAGTCGTTAGCGGGCCGCTGCGTTCGCCAGCCATGCTCGCAGCGCGTACCGACCAGCGATTTTTCTTCTACCAGCGAGGCGGGCAGCAAAATGGCTTCCTGATATTGGCGGGTCATTTCACGCAGGTTGGCGCGTTCAACATCATTGAGATCTTCCTGAACCGCAGCCTGTAACAGCGTGGCGATTTTTTTATCGGTCAGGATTTGGTGTTGCAAAACGCTGAGTTCCGCCAGCGCTTCGCCACGAGCGGTGCTGCCATTGGGTGGCATATTGGTGAACATATCCCAGCCAGCGATGGCTGAGAGGTGTCCGAAACGGGAAAGACGCTGGAAGGTGCGGGTGAGGTGATTGTAGTTTTGCTTTTCCATAGTGCCTCGTGAAGAGATGATTTACGCAAGCGAAAATAGCAAAAAGCCATCCCGAAAACGAGGCCGTAACGGGGTTAATGTGCGCGGTGATGCAAACGCGTGCCGACTAACAATGCAATCACCAAAAGAGAGCCAATAAAACTCGCCACACCGCCCCAACCAAATGCGTGCCAGAAGATGCCACCGAGCGTCCCGGCAATGCTTGAACCAAGGTAGTAGCTAAACAAATATAACGATGAGGCTTGCCCTTTCGCGCGTTTCGCCCGTGGGCCAATCCAGCCACTGGCGACCGAGTGTGCAGCGAAGAATCCGGCAGAAAAAAGCAGCATCCCAATGAAAATAATCGCCAGCGGTGAAAACACGGTTAATACCAGGCCGAGCAACATTACCGCAGTGGAGAAAATCATCACCGGGCCACGGCCAAATTTGGCGGTCATTGCCCCGGCTTTTGGCGAACTCCAGGTTCCGGTTAAGTAAGCCACCGACAGCAGGCCCACCACCGCCTGGCTCAAATACCATGGCCCTTGCATTAAGCGATAACCAATGTAATTAAACAGCGTGACAAACGCGCCCATCAGCAAAAATCCCTGGGTAAATAACAGCGGTAGCCCCTTGTCGCGCCAGTGCAAACGGAAGTTAATAAACAGCGTTTTCGGGCGTAATGAAGAAGGGCGGAAGTGCCGCGATTCAGGCAATATCTTCCAGAACATTAAGGCTGAGGCGAGGGCGAAGCAGCCGATGGCGGCGACCGCAATGCGCCAGTTAAACAAATCAGTCAGCACACCGCTTAACAGGCGGCCACTCATGCCGCCAATCGAGTTACCACTGATGTACAAACCCATCGAAAAGGCCACGACACTCGGATGAATCTCTTCACTCAGATAGGTCATACCCACCGCGGCGACGCCGCTGAGCGATAGCCCAATCAAGGCGCGCATCACTAATATGCCGTGCCAGCTGGTCATCATAGTGGAGAGCAGTGTGCAGCTTGAGGCGAGCAACAACGCCGTTACCATGACTGGTTTGCGGCCAATGGCGTCAGAAAGTGGCCCGGTGAATAACAACCCAACGGCTAACATGGCGGTAGAAACTGACAGCGAAATACTACTACTGGCGGGGGATACGCCAAATTCATGCGACAGCACGGGCAAAATGGGTTGCACACAATAAAGCAGCGCAAAGGTGGCAAGTCCGGCAGAAAATAGCGCCAGGGTGACGCGCATGAATTGGGGTGAACCCCGTTTAATATAAATTGCCGGCTGGAGGGGAAGTCTGTCGTCTACATCTTCTGCCGGAGCGGTGTTGACGAGGGTTGTACGGCTCAAAATCGATCCTTAGTGCACTTTTGAAGTCTTCTTTTCAGAGTAGAAAATCGGGAATGTTCTGTCTAATATATTAATAATCTCAATTGATATGTTTAAAATATGAATATTGAATTGCGCCACCTGCGTTACTTTGTTGCGGTGGCTGAAGAGCTGCATTTTGGCCGTGCCGCTGCACGTCTGCGAATCTCACAGCCGCCCCTGAGCCAGCAAATACAAATTCTGGAACAACAAGTCGGGGCGCGTTTACTGGCGCGAACCAACCGCAGCGTGAGCCTAACCGCGGCGGGTGATCAGTTTTTGCTCGATGCCAGGCAGATTTTAAGCCAGGTTGAAAGCGCTGCCGCCCGCGCCGCCCGGCTGCATCACGGTGAAACAGGCGAATTACGCATTGGTTTCACCTCATCGGCACCGTTTATCAAAACCGTCTCTGACAGCCTGTCGACATTTCGCCGCAGTTATCCCGATGTGCATTTACAGATGCGGGAAATTAACACACGTGCGCAAATTGCACCGCTGAATGAAGGTGAGCTTGAACTGGGGCTGATGCGCAATACGCGGCTGCCGGACACTCTCGACTGGAAACTGGTGTTAAGGGAACCGCTGATGGCGATGGTGCATCGCGACCATCCGTTAGCCCAATGTACGGCGATTTCCCTGCAACAACTGGCAAACGAGCCTTTTGTCTTTTTTGACCCGCACGTCGGAACTGGCCTGTATGACGATATTCTTAGTTTGTTACAACGTCACGACATTACGCCGTTTATCACCCAGGAAGTGGGCGAGGCGATGACGATTATCGGCCTGGTTTCCGCGGGGCTAGGTGTTTCGATCCTGCCTGCATCGTTTAAACGCGTTCGGATCTCGGAAGTGGTTTGGTTGCCCATTGAAGAACCCGAGGCACAATCAGAAATGTGGCTGGTGTGGCCTAAACATCGCGAGTTGTCTGCCGCAGCACTTCGAATCTCCGCATTGCTAACGGAGTCAATAACTCGATTAAAAGGCATTTAAAACACCGTAATATGTGCGGTAAATCACAACCCTAGGTAAATATTTGACTCCTTTGGTTGAAGTGTTTCACCATAGCCCAAAGTTTATTTCGAAGCGCGAAAATAAAGGGAGTCGCAAGTGGTTGCTGATAGCCAACCGGGCCATATTGATCAGATCAAGCAAACCAATGCGGGCGTAGTTTATCGTCTGATTGATACCCATGGACCGGTGTCGCGAATCGATCTTTCTCGTCTGGCGCAACTCGCTCCTGCCAGTATCACGAAAATTGTTCGTGAAATGATAGAAGCGCATTTGGTGCAGGAAACGGAAATCCAGGATCCCGGTAGCCGGGGGCGTCCTGCGGTGGGTCTGATGCTGGAAACTGAAGCATGGCACTATTTGTCTGTGCGGATTAGCCGTGGGGAAATCTCTCTCGGTCTGCATGATTTAAGCAGCAAATTGATTGTTGAAGATACCGTCTCGCTCGCGGTTGAAGACCAGCAGCCGCTCATTGAGCGGATAATCGCGCAAATCGACCAGTTCTTTATTCGTCATCAGCAAAAACTCGAACGCCTTACGGCGATTGCTATCACCATGCCGGGGATTATCGACACCAAACGCGGCATCGTTCATCGCATGCCGTTTTATGATGTCTGTGACATGCCTTTGGGCGAGATCCTCGAAAACTACACCGGCGTGCCGGTGTATGTGCAACACGACATCAGCGCGTGGACCATGGCAGAAGGGCTGTTTGGTGCCTCTAAGGGCGCACGCGATGTGATTCAGGTGGTGATTGATAATAACGTCGGTGCCGGCGTGATTACCGATGGACGT
>Ga0207696_1000693_pt1 | contig 23270 bp, 26 predicted proteins | sample KBSS54metaG_FD_184403 | JGI IMG/M metagenome (GOLD analysis project Ga0207696, IMG submission 184403) | Switchgrass rhizosphere microbial communities from Kellogg Biological Station, Michigan, USA - KBS S5-4 metaG (SPAdes) (version 2) | ecosystem: Host-associated > Plants > Roots > Rhizosphere >...
AGCGACCCAAGAGAATACTCGGTGGGCTGACGCCCACTGCCTATGCAAGACAACTGGCTACCAAGCCAGCTACAGTAACCGCGGACTCTAATGCCAGCCGCTACTCATAGCGGGGGGACGTCGCCTGTCAGAAATTCCGTGTGCACTTCTTCAACGCGATTGTGCTCTGGACGGACGCCGATGGAGGCCGTCAAGGATGGCAAACAAATCTGCCAGGACACGTTGATCAACTGAATTTGACCTGACATCACTTCCACAAATCCAGTTATTGTCAGATCGGGTCTGAACTTCTACAACTAATTAATCGGCCTACGTCGATCTTTCCATTTTCCGAAAGAGGCATCTTTTCGATGAATTCTATTTCATCGAACATATAATCAGGGTCGATTTCGAGGTTAAGCCAAGTCTTAAATTGATCCTGCGCTGATTTGCGCTGATCTATCAAGGTGACGAATAATTTGGCAATTTCGTTGCCATCCTTAGAAACGGCTCCGGTCACTACACAAATTTCAACATTTGGATGACGATAAACGACGAGTTCTAGATCGCGTGGATAAATGCAGAAACCACGCTGCTTGATGAGATCCTTGGCGCGCCCCATAAAGTATAAGAACCCTTCGGCATCCTGCCTAAATAGGTCACCCGTTGCCAACCAGTTGTCATCGCGGTAAGCGCCCGACCAAATCTTGGCGCCACCGCTGTGCTCTTCATTGAAATAGCGCTGGAAAACGGATGTCCCGCGGACGAACAGCTGACCGATTTCTCCGCGCGGCAGTTCTTGAAAAATAACAGTGCCATCCGGTCCTATAGACTCCGCAAAAATCTTAGCCTCTAACCCAGGCATCGGAATACCGACAGAGTCGCTCACCCGCTCGAGATACTGACAAGGTAGGTACGTTGCACGTTTGGATTCGGTCAGACCATACATCTTGACGACGTCTGTTCCGACAAAGACTTGTTTCAATCCCAGCGCAGTATGCGCCGGGAGAATGCCACCGGTGCTCGTGATCAGCCTAACTCCGTGCACCTCCTTTTTGAACCTCTCAAGGTACTTGTGTAGAGCTATTGCCATTGCTGGAATAAGCGGCAGGATTGTAATTCCACGCTCCTGAATCAAATTTACTAGGCGAATGGGGTTAATCCCTTTTTGGCACATTACGAGCCGGCACTGCGTAACCAGGCAAAAGAGCAGTTGATAAAGGCCATAGTCGAAGGACAGCGGAGAAATCAAGGCTATTGCGTCGCCTTTATGGATCCCCAGGTAGCACAGGATCGCACGCAATGCCGCGATCACATTGGCGTGCGTCAACATGATACCTTTCGGTTTACCTGTGCTGCCGGACGTGTAAATGATCAGTGCGAGATCAACGCCCGTAAGCTTGGGCTCTGTCAGATATCGAAAAGACGACGTAGTGACGTAAGGTCTAGATTCTGGCCGCACTGGAGACAAGGAGCGTGTCGCCGGATCTAGTACATAGCTCGCACGGCAGTCCTCAACGATGTCCCGTATCCCACTGTCGGGCGCGTCACTTTTAATGGGGACCACTACTGCCCCGCGACTCCAGGTGACTAACAAAGCCGCAACCGTTTCGACGGTATTCGAAACGAGTACCACTACTTTGTCCTGATGCCGAATGGGGCGGTAGCGATCTGTCGCCAGCCACAGCTCGTCGTCCCAAGAGATATTCGCTTCGGTATCCGTGCAGATGCTGCCAGCCCAGCGCCTCTCAATCACGTCATCTATTACGTCTTTGAGTGTAAATATGCAGTCCATGCTGACTTATATCACTTCCACTTAAATGTTCTGACTGCCGCGACCAGTAAGACGCCGGCCATCGCCAGTAGTAGGGAGAAGCTTTTCAGATCGTCGGCAATGCTCTGGCCATCGTATAACTGCAATGCTAAAAGGTCGAATAAATGGCTAGCCGGCAATATTTGCGCTCCTGCCTTAAGCCATCCGGGGAAAAACGTCTTAGGGAAGGTCGAACCGCTCAAGAACATCATAACTAGGAAAATAACGTTCGCTACTGCCGCCGCGGTCGCAGGACGAGTGCACAAATTGGCAACGAGGATACCGATCGAGCAAAATAGGACGCTCCCAATTGTGGTCAATAGTAACAAAGAAGCAAAGTCACCGCGCGGAGTAACCGAGAAAATGAACTTCGCACCGGCCAGCACGAGGATAGCCCCCATAATAATGATTAGGAGTTGGCGCAACATCAGCGCCAGAATCACTTCAAATGGTTTAAGATCGGTAATCTTTAGCCGATCATATACGCCGGTGGCAAAATCTGCGGACAGAACAGTAGCCAAAGCAAAGATGCCGCCGCTCATAATGGTAATCACTAACACACCAGTTGCAGTCAACAAACGAGGATCATTGATGTTCGCACCAGCCTTGTTGATGCCGCCAAAGACGGACAGCATAAGCAGTAGCATCGCTGCTGGATAAGCAAACGACCAGAATAACGCAATCTTACTGCGTGCAGCCAGCTTGCATTGCATGTAGAAAAAACTCTGAAATCTAGTCATTGAGAAGACCGCTCTTCCGTGATTCTGATGAATACGCTCTGCAAGGATGATTTACCTATATTGATTCTCGACACCATAAACTTATTTGAAATTTCCTTCACTAATTGAAGCAGTGAATCATCGATCGCACTGACACTGAATGTATGGAGTCCTCGAGAGCACCGCACACTACCAATTCCCAACCGCTCCAATTCAGCGACGCTGACCTCCTCGTCAAAACTCAATTCGACATCATATCCTTCGTTGTACTTCTTGATGATATTGGAGGGAGAGTCAGTAACGATCAGCTCGCCTTTACTGAGGATGGAAACTCGGTCGGCAAGCGCCTCGGCCTCCTCGATATAATGCGTGGAAAAAACGATTGTTTTTCCTTCGTCTTTAAGAGCTCGGATCAGGTCCCAAATCCGGAGTCTGACTTGCGGATCGAGCGCTGTTGAAGGTTCATCTAGGAACAAAATTTCCGGATCATTCACTAAAGCCAGCAGTATAGAAAGCTGCTGCTTTTGTCCTCCGGACAAGGACCCATACTGGACATCCAGCTTGTCGCCTAGATCTACTTGATTTAAATATTTCCGGATGTCTGATTTCACCCGATAGAAATTGGTGTAGTACTTGATGTGTTCTCGAACCGAGAGGCTATCGTAGTACATTCGCGTTTGGAAAACTGCACCGATTCTCGGCAATCGATCTGACCCCACGGCCGAATCAAAGTAGGTAATCTTTCCTTGCTCGTAGGATCGAATATTCATCAGGATTTCGAGGGCTGTCGTCTTGCCGGAGCCATTCGGGCCAAGCAGAGCAAATATCTCTCCACGATAGACATCGAAAGAAATCGCTTTCAACGCCTCCACTTTGCCGTACCTTTTCGATAGTCCTGTAACCGTTATGGCATGTGATGTGTTCACTATTACGCTCGGGGCAGGTCAGGAAGCCGTTGGAAAAGAGATCATCTGCTTGTGCATGTCCAGAAGAGAAGTCATCTCATCAAACTCCAAGCCAGACGGATCGATACGGAATTGTCCATATATCTCCTCGCACGCAATGATGACCTCTACAATATTGAGGGAATCGATGCCGAGCTCTGGAAGAGGTACGTTCGGGTCGACACTCTCTACCTTGAGTGCTTCGGCAGTTACCTTCATCAACTGCGCCAGCAATTCTGGATATTCAATCTGCTCGACTGTTGCAGTAGCCACGTTTCCTCCCTCAAAAAATAACGACAGAATATGACACGCTAATGCCTATTCCGCGCGATATAGACCCGAATTCGGTACCGACAGCGCCGTGATAAGAACTCAAGACTAGAGTCAAATTCGAATTATCTCGGAATTCTCGCGCAATGGAGGTCGATCCAATATAGCTATGATCGCCGCCGTTCATCAGTAGGCTGGGCATCCAACGCAACTTCCATCCAACGAAGTAGCCACTATAAGCCATATAAACATAGTACCTGCCTATGTATTGTTGAGCAAATATCGCCGTATCCACTTGCGCCTGCACGGCATTAACAGATTGAGCTTCCGAGAGCGACTTAACTGCCTTTGAGGACGCATCTTTGAAACCGCTACCGTTATAATAAAATTCGAGATCCACCCGGCGCTTGTCATCTATGAACTTCTTGAGACTGACATAGACTTCCTCGAAGCTGGTTGTTCCAGTCAGGCTTTCGAGGGTCCTTCCGAAATGCTTTGGGTCATACATCAGATTTTTATCGGTATCTATGCGAACGGCCTCTAACGCCAGAGTCGAAGACCACGGCAGTGCCCTATCAAGGATTAACCCATACTTGTTCGAATAGCCACCGTTCCTTGAGTACAACAGTGAGACGCCAGAGGAACCACTGAATCCCATCTTTAACGCGGCTTGCACACCATCATAAAAACCGTAGTCCCTGTTCGACAAAACGGCGTCAATGTTAAAGTTAGAGTGATTTATCTCGTAGCTTATCTGATCGATTCCCAAATACTGATTGGGGGTTTGAATCTCGATCTGTTTCGTCGTAAAGCCATTTTGAATCAAGTCTGCGGGTCGCCACTGAAAACCCGAGCTCCAGCCCAGAAATCTTCTTCCTATCGTTAACATCTGACTCTGATCAAAGAAACGCTGCTCATAAAAATATTCCAGGCCCAAGATTTTGCCGCTTTTACTTACCTTGGCACCTGCTTTCTGCACATCACGCTCAGCTAGTACTCGTGACTTCAACATTGCGCTATTGTCGATTGCCCAACGAAGTGTTCCGTCGAGCATAAGATTGTGTACGGTCGTATCACTACCCTGGGCGCTGATAACGTTAGGAATGTACGAGCCTTGATACAGAAAATTAAGAGGTAGCAGCGCTAGGCGAGAATTGTGGACTTGCCTCGTGAGTTGGGAACTCCCCGAAGCAAAGGGGTCTTGCAGGTCCTCAGGGGACATAGCGCGGTTTTGTTCCTGAGTGTCCAACTTCATCTCTTCCTGGTCCGCGAAAGGATCCCGCGCTTCTTCGCTGGTACCAGGCACATTTTTTTGCTCAGTGACCGGAACAATCGATGCGTCGTCTAGAGCAAAACTTTGCGCATGCGCTTGAGAACAAAGTATCAATACAGCCCATTGCCTCAAACGCCGGCGATTGCACATCAGTTGCTGCCTGAGAGAAGATCAGACGGCACTAGTGTGGCCGCGAGAAGTGGGCCGTGCCAATATGCTTGAAATCGTCGTCAACCGTGGAAATGGCCTTTAATTTCGATTTCAAATGGCAAAGAGTGTTCTTAAAGAAATATCGCATCGAGAATATTTTGCCTTCAAGGAAATTTGAGTCGTATTCGTGGTTGTTCTCACGCATGGCCCGCAGTGCGGCGGCGGCGTTCTCCAGCAAGAGCCATCCAACAATGAAATCCCCGAACACATTCATAAATCGTGTTGCCATCAGATAAATCTGTTCCATCTCACGGGACGACAGCCATCGTCCGAAGTTTTCCAATGCCTCGTCGATGTCACACACTGCTGTGCCAAGTATTTCGAGTTGCTCTATGAGCTCCGGATAGTCGCTCGTTTGCTCTCGGAAGCTCGAGATTTCGTCCTTCAGGAAGGAAAAATTCTTTGAAGTTTTACCCAGCGACAGCTTCGAGCGGACGAGGTCGGCCGCTTGCATATAGTTCGTCCCCTCCCAGATACTCATTATCTTAATATCACGACAGTACTGCTCGACGGGGAAGTCACTGATGTAGCCATAACCACCATGGACTTGGATCGCGGTCTCGCAGACGAGCCATCCTTGATCCGAGCAGTATGCTTTGACTACGGGAATCAGCAGATCCGCCAATGCTTCATACCTACGACGAAGCAACCTGGTCTCTTCTGCCTCGCTGGACAATGTCACGGCGATTGACAAATAATTAGCTGCCTTTAGTACGAGCGAACGCATTCCTTCGACTTTGGACTTCATATCAAGCAGCATCCGCTTCACATCCAAATGCTCGATGATTGGCAACCGCGGCGCCCTCGCGGAGGCAGTAGCGCGTAGACTCGTTCCCTGTATACGTCGACTGGCGTAATCGACCGCGCAAAAGTACGCCGAGGAAGCTATCCCCAACGCGTATGTGCCCGTAGCCACCCTGGCCAGGTTCATCAGCATCATCAATTGGGAAAGGCCGATATTCTCGCGGCCGCCAAGCAAAGAACCGTAGCAAGGACCTTCCAGACCGAAGGACAACTGAACCGTCGCATTGCCGCGCAATCCCATTTTATTCTCCACACAAACGCAGCCAACATTGTTGTACTCCCCCGGGCTTCCATCGTCATTCAAGCAGTATTTGGTCACGACGAAACAGCTTAGGCCGGACGTTCCAGGTGGCGCGCCCTCCAGACGTGCGAGCACGAAATAGACAATGTTATCTGTGAGATCGTGCATCCCCGAGGAAATGAAAATCTTATGGCCTTCAATGCGGTATCGGCCGCCCTCCCCCCTATACGCCTTCGTACGGATAGACCCGACATCCGATCCCGCGTCTGGTTCACTCATGACTAACGAGGCAGTCATAGTCGCATCGACGAGCGGCTGGCAGTAGATGCGTTGCTGTTCTTCCGTACCGAATTTCTTCAGAAGATAGACAGCTCCAATGTTGAATCCCGGATACACGCAAAACGACGGGTCGGTACCGTAAAGAATACTGTATACTGCTTGGTTAACAACATAAGGCGCCCCCAGACCGCCATATTCGATCGGCGCAGAAATTTTGCATAGACCGATTTCCTTGTACTTTGCCCAAACCATCTTGTAGATGCGGGGGACTAACACTTCTGAGGAAGAAATTCGCTCACAACCATGCTTATCCGCAACTTGATAGCTTCGCCCCAGATATTCACGGGCAAACCTGATCGAGGCGTCGATCAGCTTAATGCACGAGTCTCTGTCGACATCCCGGAACTGCGGCGTATTCAATACCGTCTTATCGACAGCGAGCACGTTGAACAGCTGGAAGAGAATGTCACGTTCATCCAATTTGAACGAGGATTGGAAGGAAGTAAGCGACGATACGGAGTCCATAACCTATTATTGGTCCGGTTGTTATTGTCAGAAATGACGCACGTTGACGTCGGCTGCGATGAAAATATTCGCGAAACAGTAATAACCTCGTAACGCCAGCGAGCCGAACACAATCCACTGCTCGGAGCGGTCGGCTTCGGCGTGATCGCGAATGAACGAGATCCACGGGTCGCTGCCAAACGCATGCCCGTAGTCGGCGTGACGTTCCTTGAGCAGCTCAACACCTTTGAGGGATCGACGCATCGGAATCGATATGGCGTCAGGGAAGAACGGCAGCGAGAGCGTGCAAGCTTTGAAGTCGCGGACTACCTGCTTGGCGATACTGGCAAACGTGATGATGTCGTTTCCGCCTAGTCCCATTCCTGTATGCAGCACCTTACCAGACTCGTCGTCCTCCACCTCAAAACATAAGGTCATGATGCCGAAGCCTGATCTCCCCCATTGCGCATTCGACGTCCAATAGCTCATCTCCATAGAATTCACATCCACAATCGAAATCACCAGAGATCTCTCAAGCGGCTTGTGCACGAGATGGTAATTCAAGCAATAACCCCAACACGCACACTCATACGCATGAGTGAAACTGCAAGGAACATCAGACTTGCCCGCCATAAACTCCGCTGGGTCGACTGCTGCGGCGGAGAACACCGAGTCCATCATAGTGCTGCAAATATAGTGATGTCCTGCAGATGCATAGGAGTATGCGCGGCCTTGCCCGATTATTGATGTGTGCTCAAGTAGCACCGCACCAATATCTTGTGCGCTTGCCGAGATGCCCTTCCCGATCGACTCGCCCACAAATGGCGAGTAGATTGCATCATTCAATGTGATCTTTCGCATTATCTAAGGACATCAGCACATGAGCTGCCCGTTACCAACCGTGTGCTGGAAGAGCGCCGCTTTGTCATTTTGACAGGTTCCACTTCGCTCACGAGCCTCGCTACGAAGAGATCGGGTACCGAGATGATGGTTTTAGTGACGTTGTCGACGCAGGCCATCTTAGTCAACATCGAGAACGATACTTGACCATCTTTCATGATGACGGTCTTCCAGTGGAGTCCCGTACGATCAATTGCCTGTAGCTTGGTAACGATCTGGACCTCCTCTTCCAGCAGCACGGCTGCACGGTAACGTGCAGTAATGTCACAGACCACCAACGTCACGTTATGGTCGAGATTCAGCTTGCGAAACGACAGGTTTCTGCGCTTCATCCATTCTAGGTAGCCGCGTTCGGCAAGCTCGATGTACCGGGCATGGTGAAGCACGCCGGCGGCATCGGTATCGGCGTAGGACACCAGATGGTTCATGATTATAACTGTTCCACTCGGCCGAGAATTACGGCGCAGTGCTCGAACGTTGCCGACGTGAACAATATCAAAGCATATTTCACGTCAAGCTCTTGTCGTATCGATCCGGGCACCCAGATCGCGTTCTGCCGATCGGCCTCAGAGAATGCTGTGCCACCGAGAATCGCCGTCCCAAGATTCACCATCTGCGGCAGAATCGCCGTAGGCGAATATCCAAGATGCATAGCAACGGAGGTTATCAACGGAAGTCGGTCGCAGAAAATAGCATTCAGTGCATTCCGCTCATTGTCCAGGAAGGCAGGCGTCCCTTGGCCCACACCGATAACGAGATCGATATCACCGACGGTCAGACCGCATTCCTGAAGCACTTGTATACCAAGTTTCGCCAGAATTACGCCGTCGCCTATCAAGTAATGTCCTACACCCTCCTGGGCGGTCGCAAATGCCAACACCTCGGCCAACTTGGCTCCACCTCGCTTGACGATAGCTTCTTCCGATTCCAACACAGTCACGCTCGCGCCATCATTCAAATAAAAGCCAGCGCTTCTTCCGGTCTCTGTGAATCGCCCGAGGACCGCAAGACGTTCACACAGATCAATGGCCAGCGGGGTTAGTTCATCGCTCGAGAGACTGAAGATACGTTCCTGGTGTCCGATCCTGATCGCGTCATAGGCAAACTTCATCGCGCCGGCGGGCCCGCATAAAGTCGTGTTAAACCCAGTGATGCCAAACTGGATCGAAATTTCACCTGCCACGCCGTTGAGAGTGGTCAATGGGAAAAGCGTCGATCTCGCGTAAGGCAATCCATCTTCGAAGAGGGAGAGAAAATATTTTTCTACGGACTTCTGAGCACCATGCAGCAGCCCAGCGACAATCCCGGTCTCATGACGCTTCTCACCAATCACGTCTTCAAGGTTGTGATTAACGACGGCATTTTCCATTGCTTGGACCGCAAACTGAATACTCGGCGATGTTCTCCGTCGACTGCTCTTGTCGCCAACAGGGGCTGGGGTTTTACCGATATACGTACGACGCATCTCATCATTGCAGTAAATGGCAATGCCGTTTTTCAAGCGGGAAATCCAGTCTTGCTGAGTATCACAATGAGTAGTGTGGTCGCCGTGGGCAGTAACGAACACCTTTCTACGCAATAGTAGCTTCTTACTGAATCGCCCGGCCTGACGTGACAACACCATTGAAGAATTGTTGCCACCGAATCCGTAATTATTGCAGAGGATTGTGTTGATGCTCGTCGGCTCCTGCGTACCGTGAACGTAGTCGAGATCGGCACAACCATTCCGCACCCCAACGAAATTATTGTTGGGTGCATAAAACCCACGTTCTGCACACAGCAGGCTGATGATCAGCTCGATTACGCCGCTCGCACCCAACGTATGACCCACGCTGGACTTAACACTAGCAATCTTCACCTTGTTGCCGAACAAGCGCGCGACTGCTTTAGACTCCGGAATATCGTTGCTATCTGTACCTGTCCCATGTGCTGAGATGTAGTCCACATCGATCGTGCGCACCCCCGAGCTATCCAAAGCATGTACAACGGCCGCCTCAATGCCATTGCCGTTTTCGTCGACAGAGGTTTGATGATAAGCATCGGATGAAAGTGCATAGCCGACTATCTCACCTCGATGATGCACACCACGGCCGGAATTTCGCAGCGCTTCCAGGCATTCCAGGATCAGCACGCCGGCACCCTCGCCCAAGCTAATCCCATGCGGGTGAGAAAACGGGGCAGCTGGTGCCTTACCCATGACTTTGAGACTGTTGAATCCGGCCGCGATACTGTCAGAAATTGTGTCAGTACCGATCACAATAATTCTTTCTGCCTGCCCAGTTAATAGCAGGTCGCGACCGTAGCCGATCGCGGTGTTACTCGATGAACAAGCTGATGAGACGGTTACCTTGATTCCCGTTAACCGCAGCTGCTCACAAACCACCGTGGCGACGTGGTCAGTCAATGCAGCGTAGAAATCATTCCCACAAATCTCGTCGGTTCGGTTCTGTGATACCGCCTTCATGATTTTTTCACAATGCTGTACGCCACTATGTGAAGTTCCCACCACAACAGCCGTACTGCCACCGGCCAGATCGAATTTATTTAGTGCGGCACTATCCAATGCCTGCTCGATGGCCCTCATCGTGAACCAAACAGCCCGATCCGTTCGATTAGTAAATTCTTGCGGGAGTCCGAAGGTATCCTCCATAGCGAATTCGGAGGTCAGGCAAGGTAGTTTGACGTTAGAGGAGGCGGCAATCGAGCTGCCACCTTTTAGGATGGCGTCACAAATGTCTGTGGCACTCCGCCCCAACGGTGTGAAGATTCCCAGACCGGAGATCACCACCGTCCGATTTCTCCATCCTTGATCCTGAACTATCGATTTCATTAGCGAAGAAACCCGCCGTCTACTTTGATAGTAGTCGCTTGGACATAACCAGGCTTTAACAGGCCACATACGACATGCGCTACGTCAACTGGCTCGCCCATAGATCCGAGGGACGTGCTGTTCAGTGTAGGCTCAAACATCATTGGAGCAAGATTGGCGACCATGTCTGTCGCTATGAACCCCGGCGCAACCGCATTGACGAAAATGCCTTGCTTTTTTAGGCGCCGCGCCAGCAACTGCGTATAGCCGATCAGGCCACCTTTCGTCGTGGCATAAGGCACTTGGCCCGCCTTGCCGTAAATCCCTGCTGCCGAAGCCATGAAGACTATAAATGCGGGAGTCGCATCTTTAATTAAAGGCAACAGCAACTCTGTAAGGCGAATCGTGCCTATCAGATTAGTTCCGACTAACCGGTCAATCGCGTCGTCAGCCTTGGTCAGAAACGAACCGTCGTCAGTCGACCCAGCGTTGTTAATCAATGCCCGAATACCACTGAAAGATTTCCGGACGTAGCAAACGAACGATTCGACAGAAGAGATTGATGACAGGTCTAAAGAAAGCGCTTCAGCGGCAACCCCTCTAGCGTGCAGCGCGGCCAAGAAAGCCTTGGCATGAACCGCCTGACTTCGATAAGTGACCACTAGACGCACGCCGTCTACCTCGGGTTCCTTTGCCAGCATCTTATCCGCGATGGCGTCGGCAATTGCCCGTCCTATACCTCGCGTTCCTCCAGTTATTATTACAGCTTTCATGCTATCTAAATATTTGCAATTGCGATTCCACTGCCCAACGGTATTAGCGCTCCGGTAGTAGTTAGGTTTTTAAGCTCCGAATACAAATGCAGCGTTTCGCACAAATGCGCTGCTGACTGTGGTTTGTACTTCAAACCATATGGATGTAAATTATTTTTTGCCTTCCTCCACTCGGCAGAATCAGCTTCCTCCCGTGGAGGATGAATCAGGAATAAGTTCACCATCACGTCGAAATGCATCACCTCTTTTGCGACACATTGCACAGCGGCCATAGCGGCATAATTGGTAACCGGATTCGACGCAGAACCGATGCTCATGCTCACACTATGGTCCAAGCACAGCACCCATATCCTCCCGCCATCCGACCTTGCCATATGCTGCGCCCCGTATTTAAGGGCTGATAGCATTTCTTTTATGCGACGCTCAAGTTCAAAAATTGCTTTTAACGCATCGTTGTTAAATACGTTAATCTCGTTAAACCCATGCGTCAGATCGATAAAAATATTCTTATAGCACCTGCCAGATTTAGCGAACGTTTCAAAATAACTTTTAAAATCTAACGCGCTGTCATCAACATTCGGCAACCTGAGCGTATGGACTTCGTGTGAGGCCTTTTCGAGCTGATCGATCAGAGATTTCGAGATAACGCCGCCACCATTGACGATCAAATACAGCACTTTCGTCAAGCCATGGCTTCGACGATTCGCGCATGTACCATGTCGAGTACCCGCGCAATCGACGAGCAGTTCTCTTCGATGAAGTTGCTGTCAATATCGATGGGCCTGAGTTGGTATTTCTTTTCTATTCCCACAAGAAGATCCAGAGCATCCACTGAATCAAGACCTAAACCCTCCTTGCTGAGGAGCAAGGTGTCTTCGGAAAAATCATCAGGTCCATAGCCTTCTTCCGCCAATTCCAAGCGCTCGAGAAGTAAAGAGTTGACCAAGAAATGCATGATCTCTGTGCGCGTTATTTGCATAAGTCCGTTTCTTGTTAGTGGTTGGAGTCGCACTCAGGTATAAAAATACTACAGCCAATTTCAAAAGTCATCTTCCTCTCGGCTGCATCTCACTTGCGCCGTGTTTGCTGAGTCCGGCTTGGTTGGACAATTCTTACCACAGGCAAATAACAGAAGCATTCCTATTGGATGACCAATAGCAGTGCCTTGTGAGGACTTCGCGGATCGCGCGCATATACAATCTGAAAGCGACAGTTATTTGAGCGCCGCTGCATCAATCATAGCTCGCTTTCAGATTCGATCCCGACGAAGCGACGCAGGTAAAGAGGCATGGCAATCACCAATGCAAATGCCAAACCTCCCTCCGTTAGGCGTGATGTCGTCAATTGCTCATTGCATCTGCAACAATTTGGATCGAGCATTCCAGCATAGAATCATCAGTTAATCTGACGCTCGACCTGTGGGGATACGACGATGTGAATTTTGTTGTTCCCATTGCAGCAGAATCCTTCGCCCACCGGGTTATCGCCGTTCTATTGGCGTTGTGATAATTTGATATAGCGTCAAGTTAGCCTTGGCAACCTCAAGATCGCCACATCGAGAAACACACGAAAATCGACAGAATCTGGAAGAAGAATCACTGCCAACAGAGATCAAATCGATTGGCCAAGCTTTCATGAACACCCTATCACCCGGTACAACCGGTTTCAAGAATTTTGCCCGTTCGATTGAGGCGATGAATCCTTTGGCTTTCCTTCCTAATCTCTTGTTCAACCACGCGCGGCAGGATTGAGCCATACTCTCCACGAGAATGACGCCTGGCACAATCGGCTCATCTGGAAAGTGTCCGGCAAAAAATCCCTCATCGCCGACGTAAAGTCGCGACGACTCAATGACTCCGTCTTCCTCAGAAAAGCGAACTTCGTCGACGAAACGAAAAGGTGACGTCTGTCTCAAGTACAAATCCAGGTCAATGCACATCATTTCAGTGACGAATGAAGATTCCAACACTACCGACGAATACAAGCTCCAATCCAGCATGTACTTGAAAGCTGAACTCAAATAATGAGTAGCGCTCCTCAACTAAGCGCGACTCCAGCCGCAGCGGCAACTCAATCTCCCCGCATTTCTTTCGTTCTCCCGTTAACGACGTGATGACACCTCTGCCTCCTCCTTTTTTTCTTCCACGCAAAATCAGTCCGGACGATTGCGCTGCGAATTCAAGAATGGCATACGTATCAACCTGCCCAGGAGCCACGAATCGGTAGGGCATCGCACGTGCGCTCAATTCAGTCACCGCGCGTGAATCATTCAGAAAATGCACTCGGTCGACAAATCGGAATGGAACGATTTGCGTGAGACCTTCAATGTAACACTCGGATGCTGTCTCGCTTACTTGCATTGCTACTGTGTTAGAAGTGAACTACTAGCGAGCATGTTTTTTGTGAACAACGAGGCGGGGTAGCTCGCCTTATGGTACTCGCTCATTTTCATCCATATAACGCTCGTAGTTCGCAGCGCGTCGAAGATGGCAATTTTTTCGATCTTAGGGCGTCCATCATAAATCCGAAATTCCTTGTACTGTATGGTCTTCAATAACCTGCCCGATGCAGTATAGTGGCGCGTCTCTACGGGCCTATCTTTTGTCAGATCATAATTCAAATCTATGCGAGCATACGTGGCCTGCTCATCTTTGCTCTTTAGGGTCAAATGCAATAAGCCAGAATTAGTGGAGACGTCACTGGATTCGACTGTGTAACCGCTCAGATAAGATATATTGAGTACATCTGCAATGGATGCGAAACCGAAAACTCTTTGCAAAGGTGATATTCTGATAATGTTTGAACTAGCCGGTAGATATAGCCAAAAATCGTGACCGGAAACCAGCGTACGTCGCCCGCGGTCACTCTTGGGGCCCAGCACCTCTATCAAGGCATCCCCTGTTATGCTGATTTTGACATCCAGCTGATTTCCTTCGGAGGTCTTACCGTCCTCCATTGAAATCACATCAGCGGTGAAATTGAATCCGGTTCCTCTAAATCCACGCAGATATTCCATATTGGCTAGCACTCGGGAAATGTCGGGCGCTTGGCTTTTCGAACCTGGCGCGTCAGGCTGAGCGGAAGCCTCTCCGAAAATGAATGTCATCCAGGATATCGCGAGCATGCATACTTGTAACAGTCGAGCTAATGGATTCAATGTATAGTCTCTCAGCGTTGCATTGCTTCGCTGATGGGCATCTTAGCAGCTCGATACGCTGGAATGAAGCCACCTACCACCGTGGCAAAAAGAGAAAGAAAAACTGGCAATAACACTACCCTAACATTGAGCAACATTCGTAAGGGAAATGAAAAAGTCGAGCCGGGTGGTGCAGGCATTTGGATCTTTACTTGATTGATCGCCTCTGCGATAAGTATGCCGCATATCACACTGAAGACGACGCTGAGAAGGCCCACGACAACACCCTCCGATAGTACCATCACCAACAAGTTGGAACGCGAAGCGCCCATCGCACGGATCGTCGACAATTCCGACACTCGCTCCATCACTGCCATTGTCATGGTAATGAGAATGCCAGCAAAAATGATGATGGCGACAAGAGCCGTGACGAAACCGAATATATTGTTGAATAACATTACAATTTGGTGATATTGATCGGCCATATCGGCCCAAGATTTGACCTCAACTTTATTACTGGCAGCGGCGACAGCAGCATGAACACGTGCATCAGTGTTTGCGGTAATTTTGCGCTCGTCTAACAGCACAACTAGATTCGTCGAACTGTACGCAGCCAGCGCCTCCCGCATCAATGACAGATTAATTTTGATAAATCGTTTGTTGAGTTCTTTCGTTCCTGTATCCATTACACCAGTGACTTCCACATCGACTGCATTGATTGCTCCATTTGAAGTAGTGGTCAGGAATGTAAGGACATCACCGAGCTTAGCACCCAACTCGACCATCAGTTCACGTCCGACCAGTGCGCCATTTGCCCTTTCGCGGAAGAGTCCTGTGCCTTTTACAATTTGGACTGATGAACTAATTTCCCCGTCCTTATCAGATTCCACCCCGTATGCTAGGACTCCTACAGCTTTGTTGCCGAACGACAGCAATCCCTGCGCCTCGATCCGCTGTGTGACTAGCTCCACTTCGTCCAACTTATTGAGATTTGCCTCAATCCGTGTCGCAGTGTCCTGATCAATCAGGCTCCTTGAATATGCCTCGTCGCTTTGTCTGGTCGAAAAGATTTGATAGTGCCCCAATTGCGAATATATGTTTCCGAGACGAATGCCTTCGTAAATTTGCGCGACGTAGCCTCCGAGTAGGACCAAGCTCACTGTGCCAACTAATATCGCAACGCCAGCGATCATGTTCTTCCGCCAATCACGGATGACATTTAAGAAGACCAGTTTGGCTATGAACATCGCGTACATCGAAGAGATCCTTGGAACTGGTTTTGGTCGTCAGTTCCGAGTGGCTTCACTGCGTAACGCACGACCTTCGACGGCCTGCAGCACGGATTTCACGTGTCCCTGCAGCTCGGGCGTAAGCCGGGCAAACTCCGGACTTTTCACCACGAGTAGCAGATCGTCCCGAGCAACCTCAGCTTTGTTCATAAAGTCAGGAAGTTTTGCACAGGTCAGTCCGCGATTGATCCTCGCCGTCAGATTGTTCGGATATTTGGATACAGCCCTGTCGAGGTATCTGAAGCCTGTGGCCGCCAATGTACCCGCTTGATTCGCATTATCAGAATGGAATCCAGCTTTGCGTGCATACATTGCGCCGAGGGTAGACATCAGCTCTGCATCGCTCAACTCGGACTTGTCAACATTCAATCTGCTTTCGAGTCCGATGAGTGTCTCGAGCTGAACTAAGTTCTTATCCAAGCGTTCTTCCTTCAGTGTTGGATCCGAAATCGCCGCCTTGGCCTGTGCCAGAGTTTTTGTCACAGCATCCCTATATGAGTTTTCAGTTAACTCCCCTTGAATCACTACTTTTTCGCTCGCCGTCGACTCACCGTTCGGAGCAGCCCCACAACTTGCAACACTCATAAACACAGCAGGAAGCAGGTATCGATAGAACATTGCCATTCCCCTATTTAAACTAGTTTGCCGTCGAGCATATCGATCCTACGCCCACACTGATCGGAAAAATCGCGGTCGTGCGTAGCGATGATCACGGTAACGCCCATTTCGCGGTTCAATCGCTGCAACAATTGATAGACGACTGCGGTATTTTCGGCGTCAAGATTCGCAGTTGGCTCGTCAGCGATAATCAGCTCAGGCCTTTTCGCATATGCTCGCGCGATAGCAACACGTTGCATTTGTCCGCCAGAGAGCTGCCTAGGCTTTCGGTAGGCCAGCGATGCCATATCTACTTCCGCCAGCGCCGCCAATGCCTTTTTTCGTGCCTGTTTGTCCTTCAGCATATACAAAGGATACATGACATTTTCGACAGCGGATAAGGCTGGAATCAGATTGAACTGTTGAAAAACTATTCCAATTTTTCGCCGACGAATCTGGGCGAGTTCCGCGTCAGATGCTGAAGTAGCGTCCACACCATCGAAGACGATTCGGCCAGAACTGGGGGTGTTAATGAGGCTTACTATTCCAAGAAGAGTGGTTTTACCGCTGCCACTCTTGCCCGCAAGGCAGACTAACTCACCGCGTCCGATTTCCAGACTCACGTCACGGACCGCGAACGAAGTGACGCGGCCACTCGAATACTCCTTGTTGACCTGTATTAAGGACAGCATGTGATTATTAAGAGTCTCGTAGAGTAGCTAGAACCAAAAAGCTACCACTCTGAACCTGTAATGCAACTTTTTTGGAAACGAATTCGCAACTCGTGCCTGTTGGAAAACGAGCATATGCATAACTGTATTGCGCACAACTCAACCATACTCTCCATGACAAATGCCCGCAGAGTACTCGAAGATCGCAGGCAATGTATCAATTACTTCGCGAATCTCTTCGAGCGCTTCCTTTCCAAGCGTTCTGCCTACCGGACTTACCCAACGAACCGAGAAGGTGTTGTCGCCTGCGGACCAAGAATAGAGCTTAAAATTCGCATCCACGCACAAGTGCTCCGACCCCCTTGCAATCAATTCCCGGCTTTCAGTGTCAATATCGTAGAAAATAGCCACGCGGGAATCCAGCAAGCTGCGCGGAAGCGGAATGACAGCGGGCATTTTCACGCGCACCAAGACAAGACGCGTAATGTCCTTCTGAAGGACAGTCGCCACAAGCCGGTCAAGGAAGCGGTAATATTCGTAAAACGAGACAATCATCGGAACACGATCGTTGAAGCGTAATTGCAGGGGGATATGCAATTCGTCTTCCTTTAACGGTGCCTTCATCAATAGCGCTGGGATGAACTCACGCCTGCGTTTCGCTATATCGAGTCGGCCATGGAAGCCTTCCATTGCTACACTCATGATCCGCCTTCAATGCTCATTTCCGATCGCGAGTCCGCAATCGTAGGAAGAAAACAGAAATATCCTTCCGACGCGATTGAGGCTGCTAGATAGCATTTACTTTCTGTTGGCATTCTACTGCGGTCTCGCGCAATCGACACCCAAGGGTCAGCACCGCATAAGTGCCCATATTCTTCGTACAGATCAGGAAGGTACGAGTAGGCTCCGATGTTCCGCTTGATCCCTTTACGCATTTTCCCTTCGAAGTAAGGGATAGCAAGCGTGTGTTGGGGATAGCGCGTCATCACCTTTTGGATTTCGCGCGAGTAATCGTACAACATCGCGGCCGGATTACATTTGCCAATCACCATGCCATCGCACGGCAACTCTAACGGCGCCGAATAACCAGGATGCTCCGGCATCTCTAAGTGAAGCAAGGTGATTCTATGGCCGGTGCGCCCCCAAAATAAGTTGTCTTCCCAAAAACTCATCCCGAAGGGATTGGCATCTACTATCGCAATAAGGATGTTGCGAACGTCTGCTTTGTTCGCAAGATGATGCCGAATAAGGAATCCCCAGCTAGCACATTGCATTGCATTGGAATAGCTGCAATAAAGTCTGCTCGCCCGGTGAATCCTCTTGCACAATTCTGCCGGGTCGAGCCATCCACCGGAACATTGGACATCAAGAGTCGAGCTGCATACGTAGTACGAAAACCCACTATCGTCTCGCCCCGCCGTGGCACGCTCCGCGAATTTGGATAGCTTGGAGCTCAATCGATCAATGAATGTCCCCGCGGCGACTCCATTGAGAAATTCACTTCTGCATATCTCGATGGTCTTGATTTCCAGATTTGTCATGCTTGACGCACTTTGAGCTTGCCGCATATCTCCAACAAACAGCGGTATGAACTGCCCTCCATGCGAGTAAACGCCATCAGATCTCGTCCCACTGAGCGATCAGTGACTGACCCGGTAGCGACTAGATCCAGCAGAATTCTGTTGGATGCAAATTTGATTGCGAGGGCCATAGGTAAGCTCGGCTTCCTTTCCACTAGGCTATGATAGTAACGCTTGGCAATCACCTCGAGCGACCTGATGCCGTCTATCTGTGCAGGCCTGAGTAATATCCTGCCGCTAGCACTCAACCATAACGTATGAGCCATGAGCGCACGAACAAACCGCGGCCTGACCTTGGAAAGAAAGACCGCCGTTGAAGCCAAGCCACCGCCGCTAAGTATGTTGGACTTCGGCACTACAACTTTTCCGCTAATATTGCCTAGTTGCAGGGACCCATCAAGGAACGGCTCTCCTACCTTCGTTTTCTTAAGCTGACCGAACTGCTCTGGCGGCACTAGTATCGAAGTTGGAAAGAGCTTCTGTGATGAGGCGGACGCTATCGAACCATAGTCCAATCTGTGTCCCTCAATAATCCAAATTTTGTCGACATCAAGTTCGAGAGTCTCCCCATTCTGGGCAAAGACCGTGCTCCACTGATGGATCGAGCTACCACCGCCATCGGCCATCAGAAAACCACCGAAATTGGCAAGACCACTCTCATGCCACGACGCAACCTCTTGTTGCTGGGCGGCACTGGCTATCATGCCGAACAATAGACTGCCGAAACCACGAATGAGGGAGTGAAAATTGTTTTTCGCTAATCCCGCTGCGGAAATGGCGCTCAGAGTTATCTCGATACTTTCCTCTATCGAGGTAAATGGCGTCTTCAAATTTTCCAGTAGCGGTTTACCCAGTTCAATCGCATGAAAGTCGTCGTCATCGACGATCATCTGCGTATCTACAGTGGCAACGACGCCCGCATGTATTAATGATTTTAAATAGTCGGGCACTTCTCCGAGCTCTGACAATCCTTGGATGAGGGCTTGTTCCAATCGCATGCGTTTCAGCCGTGCCGTCCGTTGATCCTAAATAAGTTCTTAGATAATGTACTCGGCGTGCTGCTTCAAGGCGAGAAAATTATGGACTGTGTAGAGCGCATTGTAAGCACCGCATTGATTGAACACGATCTTGTTCCCCGGTCTGATGTCGAGCGAGCTACCCCTGATCTCACCGATGATATCGTCCCGGCTGCAGGATGCTCCGACGAAAGTATAATCCCTCCGCACATTGCACGATCCGGCACCAACAACTGTGGGATGCTCATATTTTCGAATAATACTTTCGGTCTTGGCAAGGAGGAAGTTCTGTGCGATGCCGCCATCGCACACGACGAAATGTTCTTTCCCGATCGACTTGACACTGACAACTTCGGTAACGAAATAGCCTGCCGATCCGTAAACTGCACGCCCGGCCTCGTGAATGATGGAGAACTTTCCTTTTAGCTTCTCCAGCAACTTGCGGTAAGAAGCGAAATCAATATTTTTTTCGCGCCAGTCGGTAGGGATCCCGCCGCCAAGATTGACGACTTCTAGCGGATAGCCAAGGACACCGATAACTGCGGAGTGGAGCCTATCGACAATATCTACACAGCCCGAGGATTTCTCGATGAATCCATTAGAGCCACAGAAGACATGTAGCCCTGCGACTGTGATTCCTATGTTTTTAGCTTTGGCCGCCGCCTCCAATAGAGTGCGAGCATCCATCCCGAAATGATCCTTAATACGCGCGCTGTCACCTTTTAATACCACATCGAAGTTGATCCGCAAAAGCACGGGGTTATTCAACGCCTGCTTTCTCTTGACTTCGGCGAAAATGTCCAGCTGGGCGATATGGTCGATGATAAAGATAGCGTCGTAACGAGACGCCATTTCCACCATCTTGTTCGTATAGGCTGGTGTATTGACATACACCTTTTGGCGCGTACCTGCGCGCAGTCGCAGCTCGCCAAGCGTGGAAATCTCGCATCCGTCTGTAAAATACGCAGCGACGCGAGCAAGCAGTTCTGGACAGTGATTTGCCTTAACCGACACCACAAGCGGCGTCCCGAGCGCTTCCTTTAGCTCTTTATAGTTCTCACCGACCTGCTCCGCCGAGTAGATATAGGCCGGCGTGGTAATATTCGATTGCTCATGCTCGAGCAAGTCGACAATAGCACTTTGAATCCTGTCCGCCAAACTCATTACTCTTTGATCCTGAAAAAAATGGCGCATTAATATCGCCTTTTGAAGCACTAAAAATGCGAATAAGACAAGGCACATTTATAACCTGCCCAAAGAAAGGCACACAAGTTGTTCGTCATTGTGCAGAGTACGAAGACTGACCAGGTCGGCAATGCAAACGCCGAAGTGCGTTCCTTCCGCAACTATCGTCCTTCCTTCAGCCGCCGTCGAAGCTTTTGGTGCGTCAACCCGATTATTTTACGTGATGCTAATCCATTTTGGCAGCGGCTGCGAGAGCAGCAATATTACGCGATTGCAGAAGAGCCGCGCGCGAGCATTGACGCGTGCCCTTTTCCTCCTGATCCGTTTTGGAGTACTGAGTCGCAGGTCCATAACCCGCCGACATGAAAGTGAGCTTGCCGTAGCACTGATGTGTCGGGTTATGGTGGTATCGCGCAGCGGTTACTATCACTGGCGCGAGCGTACGCCCTCGCCGCGCGCGCAAGCGCGTGAGCGATTGGATGCAAAGGTAAGAGCCACCTTTGATGCCGAGCAAGGCCGTGCCGACTCGCCGCGCATCACACGACTACGTGATGAGGGTATTCATGTGGGTCGCCACCAGATCGCGCAGAGCTTGAGAGGACAGGGATTACGCGCCAAGGCGGCACGCAAATTCAAAGCCACCACGAACTCGAATCACACGCTGCCGGTCGCACCGAACGTGCTTCATCAGTACTTCACGGCCAGCCGCCCGAATCAAAAGTGGGTGAGCGACATCACATATATCGGCACGGAAGAAGGTTGGTTGTATCTAGAACCTTGTATGGACCCGCCCCTATTTGATTTGCAAGCTCCATCGCTGAGTGTTGGCTAGGCATGATTGCACCCATGTATCCGGTCGTGTGTTGAGATCCTGTAGATCTCGGACCCTGATGGGCAGTCGCCCGCGCTGACCTCGTCAATCTCTCGGCAATGGTTATGCCGTAGGTTCTATCAGGTCCGCAGCGCGTCGAGTTGATCAGTGTAGCCATCACGTGAGCGTGAGCCTCGCAATCGATGGTAAGCGCCGTCAGCAATCAGTCATCGTCAGTGCATGAAGGTTAGCCGTAAGCCAGTTGCGCCCACAGTTGCCGGGCCATCTTGTTGGCTAGCGCCACCGTGGCTTTGTGTATGTCACCTCGCGCTTGAACGCTGATCGCCCAGGTACTCACCGCGTCGGTATGACGCGTAGCGGTTCTGATGGCGGCGCGCGCACAGTGGATTAGTAAGGTTCGTAGATAGGCATCGCCGCGTTTGCTAACGCCTAACAGCATCGGCTGGCCGCCACTAGAATGTTGACGCGGTACTAAGCCGAGCCATGCGGCTACTTGACGGCCGTTGTGAAAGGCATGCGGATCACACAGTTCGGCCGTAAAGGCACTGGCGATGAGCGGGCCAACGCCGCGACGTTGCATCAATGCCTGGCAACGTTCATCTGCGTTAGCGAGCTGCTCGATGCGATTCGTCAGGCGCGCCACTTCGGTGTCCAGCCGCACACAGCCGCTCACGCTGAACGTGCAACTCCGCACGCAGCAGCGACGGTAGGTCGTTTGTCTGGTTAATACGTCCGGCAGCGCACGACGACGCAACTGGGGCAATCCTTGCAGCACACTGATGCCGAACTCCGCGAGCAGACCCCGCAGTTGGTTGACCAGTGCGGTACGCGCTTTGACGGCGGCGCTGCGCAACCGGTGCAACGCCAGTACCTATTGCTGATCCACGCTCTTGAGCGCGACAAACCGCACGCCCAGTCGCTGCGCAGCCTCGCAGATTGCTTCGGCATCGTTGCGGTCAGTCTTGTTGCCTTTCACGAAGGGCTTCACAAACTGCGGTGCGATCAACCGCACTTCATGGCCTAGGACGATAAAACGCCGACCCCAATCATGCGCACCACCACAGGCTTCCATCGCAATCGTGCAACGCGGCAATTGCGATCGTCCGCAGCAGCTGTGCACGCCGCACCTGACGACGCATCTGGCACACGCCTCGCGCATCGACCCCATGCAACTGAAACACGTTCTTGGCCAAATCAATTCCCAGCAGCATAACCGCGTTCATGGACCCGTCTCCTGTGTTGTGTTCATGAGTGTTCAACACCTCTCATGCTGGCGCATTCATGACGCCGTATCAAAGGGGAGCGGGTCCATCCCATTAATCTCAAGTTCGATTTTAGCGAATAAAGATGCACAATAGGTGCATGCTGAAATTGAGTAATGAACATTGGCAGCGAATTCGGCAACACTTTCCTGAGGAAGTGCCTGAAGCCGGCAAGCCGGGACCT
>Ga0207696_1000694_pt1 | contig 23220 bp, 20 predicted proteins | sample KBSS54metaG_FD_184403 | JGI IMG/M metagenome (GOLD analysis project Ga0207696, IMG submission 184403) | Switchgrass rhizosphere microbial communities from Kellogg Biological Station, Michigan, USA - KBS S5-4 metaG (SPAdes) (version 2) | ecosystem: Host-associated > Plants > Roots > Rhizosphere >...
TAAGTACCGCTATATTCTAAGTAGAAAATCGGCAACTTCAGAAGCTTGTCTGCCATACGTGCATATGCAATCACATCATCTTCTGTTAAATCACATTTCGCTTCTGTAAGCTGAGCTACCTTTGCTTCTGGATTTAAAACACAATATCCTTCCATGAAAATTTCATCCCAGTTCATAATATCCCCAAATTCCTTCAATGCCTCATGATGAATTCCCGTTATCCATTCCACTTTTGGGCTGTTTAAAACACTTGGAATGTAATAAAAATCAAACCCTGGTGTAAGAGCTTCAAGATCAGAAACCTCTAACACACAAGGAACTGCATATCTACGAATGCTTACTAGCATGTGTAATACATTATCAATTGTTACCCCGTCACTTCCGCCTACAATCACTGCGTCTGTTCCAGATTCACAAATCATTTCTAAATGTTCATCGCTTAATTCCTTATTCGGATCAAGCTTAAATACATGTTTCCACTGTGAAATATCGTACATGAAAACACCCTTTCTTTTGTCTATTCACCTTTATGTGCTGGTTCAAAAAGGAGGATCTAGAGAGCCGAGCTATTCGAGGCGCTGCAGCCAGGAGGATACGGAGTATAGCTTATACTACATGAGTACCGGACTGGCACAGCAGCGAAGAAATGCGAAGGTTATCTTGACCGGACTTTTTAAACTTCCTTTTACAATACACGTTTAAAAAGGAGAATCTAGAGAACCGAGCAGTTCAAGGCGCTGCAGCCAGGAGGATACGGAGTGTAGCTTATACTACATGAGTACCGGACTGGCACAGCAACGAAGAAATGCGAAGGTTATCTTGACCGGACTTTTTAAACTTCCTTTTATGCATTCTTACATTATAACAAAAAAAGACACCTATACACACGTCCAATCCAACATCTTTTTCACCGTCAAATGTTGGATTACATATCGCAAAACTTACGTGGAATAATAACAACTGAAATAGTGTTTGCTATTTCTAAGCTGATGAAGAAGGAGTGTTTTCTTTGATGAAGCAAAACATCGGCATAATGAATGCTTTAATCCGAATTACATTCGGTTTGGTCGTACTAAGTTGTAGCACAGCTAAACTCACACGTAAACCATGGTGCACTTGGTCAAAGGTTTTGCTGTGGCTTAGTGCAATGAAAATTGCAGAAGGAATCTTGCGTTTCTGTCCTATTACTGAAGCATGTAAATTCGGAAAATATATAAACATGGGGGCCTTTAAAATACCTAGCATGGATTTTAATAAAAAAGGACATGCTAAACAAGAAGAAGTAAGTCACACTTCCAGTCCTGACAAACCAGGATCAAAAGGAAGTTATGATGCTTCTGACAAAGAGATTGAGTCAGCGATTGAAGAAGCAATCCTGGCGAAACCGCTTTGAATCAGTTGTCACAATGCAAGATGCTCTCAAAGGGACTTAGCTGCTGCAGTGGGCGGCTAAGTCTTCTTTATTTTATCACAAAACAGAACTAATGTTCTTTTTGTTTTATTTCCCCTAAGAGATTCCATTGAACTACCCCCACCTAATCTCTTTGCTTTTGCTGAATTCTGAGGTGGAGGTCTTACTGCCCGATAATGCGGGATAAATAACTGTAGCTATATATTAATTTGAGATGTATCGCGCCGCACACCTAAAAAACTAATTTCCCCGTTCTTCTAAGAATCATTTTTATTTTTTTCAGAAAATTAGACTTTCCTCCCTTGCATTCGATGATATAAAAATGATATCATTTTTATATCAGAAGGAGGCGATTATATGAGAGAAAAACAAGTGTTTTATGTAAATGGTTTTCTAGGTATTATTGGTCTTTTAGCTTTAGCCGGTATCGGTGTGTTTTGCCTCGTACAAGAAATATTTGTAGTAGCTGTACTTTGTCTAATTTTAGCTGCGATTCTTGCCACCGGTATTGGGATTGTCCAACCAAATCAAGCAAAAGTGATTACGTTTTTTGGGAACTATTTAGGAACAATCCGTCAAAATGGATTATTTTTAACAATTCCATTCGCACTTCGTCAAACTGTTTCTCTTCGCGTTGAAAACTTTAATAGTAAAAAACTAAAGGTAAATGATGTAGAAGGGAACCCGATTGAAATTGCAGCTGTTGTCGTTTATAAAGTTGTCGATTCAGCAAAAGCGATTTTTGGGGTTGAACATTATGATCAATTCGTCGAAATTCAAAGTGAGACAGCAATTCGCCACGTTGCAACGAAGTATCCGTATGATAATTTTCAAGATGATAATTGCATCACACTACGTGGAAATGCCGAAGAAATCTCTGAGGAACTAAGACGTGAATTAGAAGCGCGCTTAAATATTGCTGGTGTAGAAGTACTAGAAACTCGTTTAACACATTTGGCTTATGCAACAGAAATTGCACATGCGATGCTTCAGCGTCAACAAGCGAAAGCTGTTCTAGCAGCACGAAAAGAGATTGTCGAAGGTGCTGTGAAAATGGCGAAAGATTCGATTCATATGTTAGATGAAGAAGGCGTACTCGATTTAGATGATGAGCGTAAAGCAAACATGGTTAACAACTTATTGGTTGCCATCGTTTCAGATAAAGGTGCACAACCAGTTATTAATACAGGAAGTCTATATTAAAGGTTGTATGTAATTATGGCCAAAAAGAAAAGCTTTCCATTACGTATTGATCCTGAATTGCACGCAGTCATCGAAAAATGGGCGGATGATGAATTTCGCAGCGTCAACGCACACATCGAATATTTACTTCGAGAAATAGCAAAGCAAAAAGGAAAACTAAAAAAAGAGAAAGAGTCTTAAATTTATGTTAAATGGCTCTCTTCCCTACACAAAAACACACCCGCGTTCAGCGGGTGTGTTTTCACAAATCATCTCGACTAAAGTCACACTCTTTTAACGGGACAACCTGCGTCTTTTTAATAAACTTATAACCTAACCAAAGAATAAGAAACACTGGCACACTAATATACGATACAAGCATTCCATACCAGTTAATCTCCCCTCCAGAAACCACTTCACTTCCTTGTCCAATAATAACAATGATGCATAATACTAACGTAAACAACGGACCAAAGGGATACCATTTCGCCTTAAATTTGAGTTCATTTAGGTCTCTCCCTTGCACCACGTATGCTTTACGAAATCTATAATGACAGATTGCGATTCCAATCCATGTTAAAAATCCCGTTAACCCCGTCATATTAAGCAACCATATATAAACAACGCCATCGCCAATGAACGATGATAAAAAGACAAGTAATCCAAAAATAATATTAGCATACAAAGCATAGGTAGGGACCCCTCTTCTATTTACCTTGCGCAAAATTTTAGGCGCTTTTCCTTCTTGTGCAAGAGCCCAAAGCATGCGAGTAGAAGCATACATAGAAGAATTGCAAGCTGAAAGCACAGAGGTTAAAATAACAGCATTCATTAATGATGCCGCAAATGCAAGTCCAGCTTTTTGAAAAACTAAAGTAAATGGGCTAATAGAAATATGATCCACATCCGATTTAAGAAGACTCGGATCTGTATATGGAATAATAATCCCGATTACGGCTATAGCCAACACATAAAAAATTAACACCCTCCAAAAAACACTACGAATTGCCCGAGGAACATTCCGCTCTGGATCCTCACTTTCACCAGAAGCAATACCAACCATTTCTGTACCTTGAAAGGAGAAACCTGCAATCATGAAAACACCAACTATAGCCAAAAATCCTCCTTTGAAGGGAGCCTCACCTATCGTAAGATTATGAAACCCTACTGCCGGGCTAAAGAATATACCAAGTATCATGAAAATACCAATCACTAAAAATAGAATAATTGTAACGACCTTAATACCAGCAAACCAAAATTCCGATTCACCATACCCTCTAACAGATAGTACATTTAATAAAAATATAAGTGTCAAAAAAAGCATCCCCCATAGAACATCCGAGGATTCTGGTAACCAGTATTTCATAACCAAGGCACCTGCTGCCAACTCAGCTGGAATGGTTGTAGCCCAGCTTAGCCAATAATTCCAACCAAGTGTAAATCCAAATGCTGGATCAACAAACCGAGTTCCATATGTTTCAAATGAACCTGACGTTGGAAGATATGTTGCCATTTCACCAAGACTTGTCATCAAAAAATAAACCATACATCCGATAGCAAGGTACGCAACAAATGCTCCTCCCGGTCCCGCTTGACTAATCGTAGCACCGCTTGCAACAAATAACCCCGTACCAATTGCACCACCAATTGCAATCATAGATATATGTCGTGGCCTTAAGCCACGATTCAACTTCCCATCTATAGTAGATGGTGTTCCAATATTTGATTTTGTCTCTAAATTATCCATCATCTCACCTCTCTCTTTGCAACTTTCCTAAAAAATAACCGATTCACTCTATGCAAAATCAAGTGATTCGTTTCAAAATATACAATGTCCTCTCTTTCCTGCTCTGAATATTCAGACTATTAAACCCACAATAATAGAATTACTATGTTATAGAACGAAAGGCAATCAAAAACAATTCTGATTGCCTTCCCATTTCATTCAAATCAATTCTAGTAACTGCACCTTCTTCTGATACGCTCTCCATGTAATACACCATTTTTTCGGATTATCGAGAAAATCCTGTTCATCTAATTTGTGAATCGTACTATTTTGTGGAGCGTTTTGAATGACTTTGGGATTTTCATAGGCTTCCTTAGAAATTTGTTCAAGGGCTGCTATATACTCATCTAAGTCAGTCTTAGAATAGCTCTCAGTCGGTTCAAGCGTGAACGGCTGGGGTACGATATATGGATGGTGACTCGTCCAATAGTGCAAGCCGAAATCCGTCATTCTTCTTTGGACATCCTCTGTTGTAATACCTGTTTCATTTTTCATCTCTTCCCAGCTATAGCGAACTTGCTCAAGGCGCTGTCCTTTTACATATGGAGCACTTGCACCACGAATCTTTTGTACTTTGTGATACATATAATTGTTATTTAATACAGCTGTTTTCGCCACTTCTTTTAATCCTTCTGGACCAAGGGCACGAATCCATGCATAAGACCTGAGAATTGTTTGTGCTACCCCATGAAAAGCGCGCACTTTTCCAATGGAATGTTTCAGGTCATTGTTTAAATAATATTTTCCTTCATCGCATTCCACAATTGGCCCAGGTAAATATTCTTTTAGCTCTTTTCTCACTCCAAGTGCACCCGTCGCTGGCCCACCACACATATGCGGAGCAGCAAATGTTTTGTGAAGGTTAAAAAAACACATATCAAATCCTGCTTCTTTCGCTCTAGTAATTCCAAGGAGACCATTGGCATTTGCCTGATCATAGTAACAAATCCCACCAGCTTCATGTACGACCTTTGTAAATTCTTTAATTTTCGAATTAAAAATCCCTGTATCTTCAGGATTTGCAACAACAAATCCCGCTGTCCGCTCTGAAACAACTGCCTTTAATTTTTCTATGTCAGGGAATCCATCTTTATCGGGATGAAGCGTAATGATTTTAAAGCCTTTAACAGCTGCTGTAGCCGCTTGTGAAGGATGAGAAAAAATAGTTGTAATAATTTCATTACGTTTTTCCCCTTCTCCGCGAGATTCATGATATTTTCTTACGATAGAAGCCATAGCAAATAATGCTTGCGTACCGCCACTCGGTTGGAATGAAAAATGATCCATACCAGAGATTTCTCTCATGCAAAGATCCAATTTGTATATGATTTCTAACATCCCTTGAACAGTGCTTATATCTTGAAGAGGATGCAGTTCCATTATTTTAGGATTTCGTACTAACAATTCATTAATTTTAGGAATATATTTCATTGTACAAGTACCTTGCCCAATTTCAACGTTAAAATCTGACCCTAACGTCTCTTGCGAAAGTCTCACATAATGCCTTAACACACGCGCCTGACCGATTTCTGGAAGTTTCGGTCTTTCTTTTCTATACATAGAATTAGGAATCTGCGAAACCCCATCTCCAACTTCCTTCACAATCGTTTGATCAACTAATGGAACCTCTACTCCTCTTTCTCCTTGCTGGTGAAGTTCAAAAATAATTGGTTCATTCCATTTTGCTTGATGAAAGTCACGAACTTTACTATTCCTTTTAATTTTTTTCATGAGTCAATTCTCCTTTCTGTCCATCTATTTTAATTCGTCACAACTTCCTGAAGAGCATCAATTAACCGATCAAGGTCTTCCTTCGTATGGACTTCTGTAACGCAATATAAAGCACATTGGCCAAATATAGGAAACTCTTTTGAAATATCCTTTCCTCCAAATATCTGCTTTTCTAATAATTTTTTATTTATGGTTTCTACCGATAAACCAGTTTCATTAAAATCGACAAGAAATTCTTTGAAAAATGGAGAACTTAATCTTGAACCTCTCACTCCAGGAATTTTGTTCAGTTGTTTTACTGCATATTGACTATTTTGCATAATGGTTTGACCTAATTCATACATACCATTCGGTCCAAGTAACGATAAATAAACCCCAGCTGTAATTCCCCATAACGCAGTTTGTGTACCAACTGATTCTTTTCCTTTTTCACGAAGGGCAAAAGATGTCCGATCATAAGCCACATCGCCAAAGCCATACTCCCCTTCTTTTACTGTTGGCACAATTCCAAATAGACGTGAAGGATATTCATTAATAAACTTTTCTTCATCCCTTGTAGCAATGAATCCCGCTTGCCCTCCGCTATAGTTCATATGCATACCAAGCGGCTGCAAATCACCACAAACAATATCCGCTTGATAGTGACTTGGCGGCGCCAACACTCCAAGTGAAATTGGATCAACACCAACTACTACTAGTGCATCATTCTGCTTCGCAATTTCCGCAATTTCCATACCTTGTGATTCAATAAACCCTAAATAGGAAGGATTTTCAAAATAAATGGCTGCCACATTAGAAGAAATCTTATTCTTTAAATCTTCTAAATCTAGAAGACCATTCTCAGCATCATAACTAACAAAAACAAATTCAAGATCTGGGGAGCCATAATTTTGAATAATTTTCATTCTTTCAGGTGATACGGTTTGCGCTACTAATACCTCTGTTCTTTTTGTTATACGAGCAGCCATCCGAATCGCTGTAGCTGCTGCTTGCCCCCAATCAAACGTCGGTACATTTACAACATCCATATCAACAAGTTCAGCTACTAGACTTTGATATTCAAATAACGCTTGGAATCTACCATGATCCTCGTAAGGTTCACCGGCATATGCCGTCAGAAATTCCGATCTTTGATTCACTTCATCGCAAACTGCTGGTACAAAATGCTGCCAGCAACCTGCTCCTAGAAAGTTTAGATATTCACTTGTACTCGTGTTCTTACACAATATCCCTTCAATGTGGCGACGCAACTCGTATTCTGTAAGCGCCTTTGGTATGTTCATTTCCTCTTTCAACTTTAGTTCATCCGGTATACAAGCGTATAATTCCATCACTGATTCAGCGCCTATTTCTTTTAACATCTCTTCCTTTACTTCAGGTACCATATTTGGAATGTAAGGATGTACCTTTTTCGTCATCTTAATACCCCCTTATTAAAATTCTTTCAATTATGCTAAACCTCCACCATCAACAACAAGTTCTGTTCCTGTCACCCAAGATGACAAATCGCTAGCTAAAAATAAAACACCTTTTGCGATATCACGAGGCGTACCAATTCTTGATAGAGGCCGATCTGTTGCTGACTCTTTCAAAAATGTTCCCTCTTCCACATTTAATTGCTTCGCCTCGTCACGTAGTAACTGTGTATCTGTATCACCAGGACATATACAATTCACTCTAATATTTTGCGGACCATGATCAATTGCCATCGCCTTCGTTAAGTTCACAACCCCGGCCTTCGCAGCACAATAAGCAGCTGCTTTATCGCCTCCTTTTAGCCCCCATCCGGAACCTGTGTTGATAATGCTCCCACCTTGCTTTTCAGCCATAATTGGAATGATATATTTAGATAAAAGATATACACCTTTTAATGAAACATTAATAACTGAATCCCATTCCCTTTCCTCTAATTCAACAACTGTTTTTCTTCTAATAATTCCCGCATTGTTAAACAACACATCTACATTTCCATATACCTGCCTAATACGTTCACTGACATTCTTACAATCTAACTCACTTGTTACATCGCACTTCAAAAACTCTGCTCGCTGTCCATCATCTCGTAAACTCTGTGCGGCCTGCATACCTTTTTCTTCATCAATATCTAAAAGAATAACGGTAGCCCCTACTTCAGCAAAAATTGTTGCAGTCGCATACCCAATTCCTGATGCCGCCCCAGTTACAACCGCCACTTTATCCTTTAATTGAAAATAATCTCTTTCCATAAAAAGCCTCCTTTATTTGCATCTGCTTTTTATTAAGCAAAAATCATGCCAATGTTATTGCATAGAAAATCCTTATCATAGCAAGCAATCTTAGTACGATTGTTTGACATTTTTGACAAACGTTTGACACTTTTGTATTTTTCAGAATTATCATACAATGGTTATATAATAGAGAGGAGGTTCTAAATTGTCTACAATCACAGCAATCACAAAAATTATTTATACCTTTTCCGAACTCTTACAAATAGAAATTGCCTATTTCAACCATGAAGGGCTATTAGTTTCTTCAACGGAAGAATATAAAAAGAAAAAAGGAGAACGTGTCTACCTCCCCTTTTTCCAAAAACTATACGAGCATCCCATTACCTTTGTACATAAGCCAGGACATATGAATATGTGTCATGGTTGTCACTTTCAAAAGAGCTGTCCATCAACTGCAGAAATTATACAAAATATGATTCAAAATGAACGCCACTATGGCTATCTTTCATTCGTTAGTTTTTCCAAAGATAAGCAACAAAAATTACTCGATCAGCAAAAAGACTTTATCTATTGGATGGAAAAATTAAAAGAAATTATTACTGAGATTATCCATGAAATGAATTATTCTACTTCCAAAATAGGAACAAAATTAAAACAAACTGAATATATCCTTGGAAACAGCTATACATTACAAAACATAAAAGAAATCTTAAAAAATATGAAAAGTAGTACTTCCTCTATCGTGATTACAGGAGAAACCGGGACGGGGAAAAGCTTAATGGCAAAACTAATTCATGAACAAAGCATGTTCCAAAGGGGAGATTTCATTGAAATAAATTGTGCTAGTATTCCTGAATCGTTATTCGAGAGTGAACTCTTCGGCTATGAGGAAGGCGCATTTACGGGAGCAAGAAAAAAAGGAAAACCAGGTTACTTTGAAATGGCTGATCGAGGAACACTATTTTTAGATGAAATTGCCGATCTCCCTCTCCATTTACAACCAAAACTATTGAAAGTGCTGCAAGATGGTGTTGTACAAAGAATTGGTGGAACACTTCCTAAAAAAGTGAATATCCGGATTATCGCTGCATCTAATCAATCATTAGAAAAATTGATGGAATCTAAACAATTCCGTTCCGATCTTTACTACAGACTAAATGTTATTCCTATCCATTTGCCACCATTAAGAGAGCGAAAAGAAGACTTAAAAAAACTAGTTCCCTTCTTAATTGAAAAATTACAAACAAGAACAGGAAGATTCATTCAAACTCATACAGATGATTTTTTAGAAAAGTTAAAGCAATATCACTGGCCCGGGAACATTCGTGAGCTAGAGAATGTTTTAGAATATAGCATGAATATGGAGAAAAGCGGCCAATTAACTGAATCATCACTACCAGCATTTCTTCAAAATAATTCGGATTTGCTGCGTTCATCCACAAAACAACATGGTGCATTACAAGAGGCTGAAAAAGAAAGCATTATTCAAAAACTTCATGACTATGGTTATGATTATGAAGGAAAAAAACAAGCCGCTGCTGCTTTAGGAGTAAGTGTACGAACGCTATACAGAAAAATGGAGAAACTCGGAATATCTGAGTCAACTAGATAATATACTACTTTTATTATTAGAACTTGCTTTTTTCATAAAAACTATTAAACCAAAAAAGAAGCTAACATAAAACATGTTAGCTTCTAGCAATCGACCTTTTCAATTGCGCGATATCCGATATCACTTCGATAAAATAAACCATCACTCTCGATTTTTTCTATCTCTTTATATACTTTATCCTTCGCTTCTTGTAAGTTTTTTTCCTTACAAGCAACAAATAGTACACGACCACCGTTTGTTACGAAATCTCCATGCTTCATAGCTGTACCTGCGTGAAAAACAATTGCATCTTCTAATGTATCTAATCCGCGAATAATAGCGCCTTTTTCATATGCTTCCGGATATCCGTTTGAAGCAAGTACGACACCAATAACCGCTTCTTCGGACCATTTAAGTACTAATTTTTCTCCATCTAAAACGCTATTACATACATCAACTAAATCATTGTCTAAACGAGGCAGTACAACCTCTGTTTCCGGATCTCCAAAACGAGCATTAAACTCAATTACTTTTGGGCCTTCGTTTGTTAAAATAAGGCCTGCATATAAAATACCTGTAAATGAACGACCTTCTTTGATCATCGCCTGAGCGGTTGGATGTAAAACCGTTTCAATCGCTACTTCAACCGCTGATTCTGGAATTTGTGGTACTGGAGAATATGCACCCATTCCTCCTGTATTCGGTCCTTTATCACCATCAAAAGCGCGTTTATGATCTTGTGCAATTACCATTGGATAAACAGTTGTTCCATTTACGAATGCCATTAAAGAGAATTCCTGTCCATCTAAAAACTCTTCAATAACAACCTTTTTACTTGCTTCACCAAATTTCACATCTTGCAGCATTTCTTTTACAGCTTGTAATGCCTCTTCTAACGTCATTGCCACTGTTACACCTTTACCAGCTGCTAAACCGTCCGCTTTAATAACAATTGGTGCACCAATTTTTTGAATATACGCTACTGCTTCCTCATAATTCGTGAACGTTTCATATGCTGCTGTTGGAATATCGTACTTTTTCATCAATTCTTTTGTAAAAGCTTTACTGCCCTCAATCACGGCCGCTGCTTTATTCGGACCAAAAACACGAAGTCCTTCTGCCTCAAAACGATCGACAATCCCATTCATAAGCGGAATTTCGGGACCGACGAATGTTAAACCTATATTGTTCTCTTTCGCAAACAGAACAAGTGTATCAAAATCATTTTCATCAATAGCAACTGGCGTTGCCACATCTCTCATACCTTCATTTCCTGGTGCTACATATACCTTTTCCACTTGCTCAGACTGTGCAAACTTCCAAGCTAAAGCATGCTCACGTCCACCGCGGCCAATTACTAAAACATTCATATGTCATCCTCCATTATTCAAATAAGTACAAACCAGGAGCAATGCCCCTAGTTTGTTTCTACTCGTTCATGCTCAAAAAGAAGATTATCTTGACCGGACTTTTTGAACTTCTTCTGACAATATAAGTTTAAAAAGGAGGATCAAGAGAACCGAGCAGTTCGAGGCGCAGCTGCCAGGAGGACACGGAGTGTAGCTGACACTACATGAGTACCGGACTGGCAATGCAACGAAGAAATGCGAAGGTTATCTTGACCGGACTTTTTAAACTTCCTCTATTAATGTTTGAAATGACGTACGCCAGTGAACACCATCGCAATGCCAAACTCATCAGCTTTTTTAATAGAATCTTCATCACGAATCGATCCGCCTGGTTGAATGATTGCTGTAATCCCTGCTTTAGCGGCCTCTTCTACTGTATCTGGCATTGGGAAAAACGCATCAGATGCAAGCGCACTACCTTGTGCTTTATCAGCAGCTTGTGTAATAGCAATTTTCGCTGAGCCAACGCGGTTCATTTGTCCGGCTCCAACTCCAATTGTCATATTATCTTTTGCTAAAACAATTGCATTTGATTTTACGTGTTTGACAACTTTCCAAGCTAGTTTTAAATCGGCCCATTCTTGCTCTGTTGGTTCACGTTTTGTTGGAACTGTAATTGTATCTTCATCTAGCGCTAGCGTATCTTCTTCTTGAACAAGAAGGCCACCTTGTACAGAAGTTAATTTTTTACTTGCATTTACTGCTTTTTCAATATTTACAGTTAAAAGGCGTAAGTTTTTCTTACTTTGCAACACTTCTAATGCTTCCTCTGAGAAGGAAGGTGCAATAATAATTTCTAAGAAAATTTCATGTAATTTTTCTGCTGTAGCTTTATCAATTTCACGATTCGCTGCAATAATGCCGCCAAAGATCGATACTGGATCTGCTTCGTAAGCACGTGTATATGCTTCATGAATATCAGTACCAACACCAACTCCGCATGGGTTCATATGTTTTACTGCTACCACTGCTGGTTCTGTAAATTCTTTCACGATGCTAAGCGCTGCATCTGCGTCATTGATATTGTTGTAAGATAGCTCTTTTCCATGTAACTGCTCTGCATATGCAACAGAAGACGTTGCTGCAAATGGTGCTTTATAGAATGTTGCTTTTTGATGCGGGTTTTCTCCGTAACGTAAATCTTGTTTTTTCTCGAATGTTACTGTTAATGTTTCTGGGCTTTCTTCTCCCATTTGTTCAGTTAAATAGTTTGAAATTAATGCATCATATGCCGCTGTATGACGGAATACTTTTGCTGCTAATTTACGTTTTGTTTCGTCTGTAACTTCACCGTTTTCTTTTAACTCAGCTAGTACAACATCATAATCTGTTGGATCAACGATTACTGATACAAATTTATGATTTTTCGCAGCTGAACGAATCATTGTTGGACCACCGATATCAATATTTTCAATTGCATCAGCAAATGTCACATCAAGTTTAGCAACTGTTTCTTTAAATGGATATAAGTTTACAACAACAAAATCTATTGGCTCAATACCTAATTCATTCATTTGCGCTACATGAGTTTCATTGTCACGTACTGCAAGTAAACCACCATGGATGTTTGGATGTAATGTTTTCACACGTCCATCCATAATTTCTGGGAAACCTGTTACTTCAGAAATCCCGATGACTTGTAAGCCGTTTTCTTCTAATAATTTTTTCGTTCCGCCTGTTGAAATAACTTCAATCCCTTGTTCAAGTAATCCTTTAACAAATTCTACAACGCCTGTTTTATTCGAAACACTTACTAATGCACGCTTTTTCATTTATCCTTCACCCCTAGTTGAATGTTATTTAACAGTTGGCTCTTCTATAAATTGAACGATTTCGTTCACCGTATCTACGTACAATCTATGTTCAACTTGCTGAATTTTCTTTTGTAAACTCTCTCTCGTATCCGTTTCAGAAACTGTTACTGCTTCTTGTGCGATAATTGGTCCTGTATCCATCCCTGCATCTACATAATGAATTGTCACACCAGTTACTTTCACACCCGCTTCTAATGCTTGACCAACAGCATCTTTCCCTGGAAAACTCGGTAATAATGATGGATGAATGTTAATGATTTTCCCACCATAGGCTTCTAATAATGTTGGCCCGATAAGACGCATATATCCTGCCAAAATAACACAATCAATCTCGTATTCTCGCAGTTTTTTTAATATCCCATTTTCAAATGCTTCTTTTGATTCATATTCTTTCGCTGAAAAAGCAAAGCATGGAACATGATGATAATGCGCTCGTCCGATAACACGTGCCTCGGGTTGATCACATACTAGCAAACTAATTTCAGCATGTAATCTTTTTTCTTCCACTGCATTAATTAGTGCTTGGAAGTTAGAGCCGCTCCCAGAGGCAAAGACTGCCAATCTACTCATAGTTCTGCGCCTCCATTAAAAGTAACACCTGATCCTTTTACAGTACGTCCAATAATATGTGCTTTTTCTCCTTGTTCTGCAAGAAGTTGAACAACAGCTTTTGCATCTTCTTCTTTTACTGCAACTACCATACCAATACCCATGTTAAAAATATTGAACATTTCTTTTTCTTCTAATTTTCCAACCTCTTGAAGTAAGCTGAAAATCGGTTGAATTTGCCAAGAACCTAGTTCAATTTCTGCACCGATTCCTTCCGGCAACATACGTGGAATATTTTCAATAAAGCCGCCACCTGTAATATGTGCCATGCCATACACTTCATACTTTTTCAATAGTTCTAAAATAGGTTTGACATAAATTTTCGTTGGTTTTAATAGTTCTTCACCAAGAGGTAGTTCTAAGCGACCATGTATACGATCTAAAGATAGCTGTCCGTCTTCCAATAACACTTTTCGTACTAAAGAATACCCGTTACTATGAATACCACTAGATGCTAAACCAATTAATACATGACCAGCTTCAATAGACTGACCTGTTACAATTTTCTTTTTATCAACAATTCCAACAGTAAAACCAGCTAAGTCATACTCTTCAGTGGAATACATACCTGGCATCTCAGCTGTCTCTCCACCAATTAATGCACAACTCGCTTGGCGACAACCTTCTGATATACCTTTGACGATGTTTTCAATTTTACTAGGTTCTGCTTTACCGCAAGCAATGTAATCAAGGAAGAAAAGCGGTTCTGCCCCTTGGACAACAATATCATTTACACACATCGCTACTGCATCAATACCAATTGTGTCATGTTTATCCATCATAAAAGCGAGCATCAATTTTGTACCCACGCCGTCTGTTCCAGATACTAATACAGGTTCTTCTAATGCAAATTTTGATAGATCAAACATACCTCCAAAACCGCCAAGACCGCCTAGTACTTCTTTTCTCATTGTTGTTTGTACGTGTTTTTTCATGCGAGATACCGCTTCATATCCAGCTTCAATATCTACTCCTGCTTGCTTATATGCATTCGCCATCGTTTTTTACACCTCGTCTTTTAATTTCTCCCACCCAAGCGGGCACTCTCTTTATAGAGTATGTTTTAGGAAAAAGCTAGCTTCTACTTAAAATGAAGTAGAAGCTTCTCGCCTTTTTATTTCATACTTTCTAAAAGCTCTTGCTCATAATCATAAAGAGCTGTTGGATAATCTCCATTAAAGTAAGCCATACATAAGCCGCCGTATTTCCCTTCATATGGACGTCCAATTGCATCTACTAAGCCATCTTCACTTAAAAATGTTAAAGAATCTGCACCGATGATTTGACGTATTTCTTCTACAGAGTTATTTGCTGCAATTAATTCTTTTCTCGTTTGAATATCAATTCCATAGAAACATGGGTACTTAAGTGGCGGAGAAGCAATTCTCACATGTACTTCTGTCGCTCCTGCCTCACGAAGCATGCGCACAATACGTTTACTTGTTGTTCCTCGTACAATGGAATCGTCAATCATTACAACACGCTTTCCTTCAACCACGCCTCGTACTGCTGAAAGCTTCATTTTTACCCCTTGCTCACGCAATTCTTGAGAAGGTTGGATAAAGGTACGACCAACGTAACGATTTTTAATTAATCCTAATTCGTATGGAATTCCTGTTGCTTCTGCATAACCGATCGCTGCCGAAATACTAGAGTCTGGAACACCTGTTACAACATCTGCTTCAATTGGAGCTTCCGTCGCTAAACGTTTTCCCATATTTTTACGTGCTGCATGAACGTTAATGCCAGCAATATTAGAATCTGGACGAGCAAAGTAAATGTATTCCATACTACAAATTGCATGGTCTACTTCGTTTGTAAAACGATCTACTTGAATACCCTCGTCATTAATGATAAGTAGTTCTCCAGGTTCTACATCACGAATGTATGTTGCACCAACTACATCAAAAGCACATGTTTCAGATGCTACGACATACGCATCCCCCATTTTCCCAATTGAAAGTGGCCGGAATCCATTCGGATCTAGTGCAACAATCATTTCGTTTCCTGTTAGTAAAAGATACGCAAATGCGCCTTTTACTTTGTTCAATGCATCTTTTACGCTCTCGATTAGTGAACCTTTTGTATTACGTTTAATTAAATGAAGCAGTACTTCTGTATCTGAACTTGTTTGAAAAATACTTCCTTCTGCCTCTAATTCACGGCGAAGCATTTTTGCGTTAATTAAATTTCCGTTGTGAGCTAACGCCATACTATGATCAGAGAAACGGAATAGTAATGGTTGCACATTTGCTACTTCACTTCCGCCTGCTGTCGCATAGCGCACGTGTCCAATTGCTGATTTTCCATTTAAGCCTTCTAGCTCACCTCTTGAAAACACTTCTGATACTAAACCTAACCCCTTATGGCCAACAATTTTCTCCCCGTTATTGACAACAATGCCCGCGCCTTCTTGCCCACGGTGCTGCAAACTATGCAATCCGTAGTACGTAACTTGTGCTGCATTTTCATGCCCCCAAATTCCGAAAACGCCACATTCTTCATTTAACCCCTTTATTTCAGCAAGCATGGGATTGCCCCTTTCCAAGCCTTTCTCATTTCATCAACATTTGCTATAAGTAATACTTCATTTTCTTCATTGTGAATTGTTACTTCATTCGTATTTGTGACTTCCCCAACTTGAATTGCTTCTACTGATTTCTCAAATGCTTCTTGTTGTTCACGTTTTACTGTTATGACAAAGCGTGATTGTGATTCCGCGAATAATGCCGCTGTTGCTTCTCCACCTAATTTCACAGTAGCACCTAAGCCTTTAGCGCCAATTGCACTTTCAGCAATCGCAACCGCTAAACCACCTTCTGCAACATCATGTGCAGATTGTACAAGTCCTGCTTGAATAGCTTCTAGTAATTGTTTTTGGCGTTTTAATTCTACTTCTAAATCGATGCTTGGTGATTGACCAAAGATTTTACCGTATACCATCTTTTGCAATTCACTTCCACCAAACTCAGCTTTCGTTTCACCAATTACATAAATAAGATCGCCATCTTGCTTAAACTCTTGTGTTGTTACATGTTTTAAGTCATGAACAAGACCTACCATACCAACAGTCGGTGTTGGATATACAGCTTCACCACTACGTTCATTGTACATTGATACGTTTCCGCCGATAACTGGAGTTTGTAATGTGCGACAAGCTTCACTCATACCATCTACTGACTTCTCAATTTGCCAGAAAATCTCTGGTTTTTCTGGGTTACCAAAGTTCAAGCAATCTGTAATTGCAAGTGGTTCTCCACCAGAACATACGATATTACGTGCTGCTTCTGCTACTGCAATTTTACCGCCCATTTCAGGATCTAAGTAAATGTAGCGAGAGTTACAGTCTGTTGTCATTGCTAATGCTTTCTCTGTACCACGTACACGTACAACTGCCGCATCTGATCCTGGTGTAACAACTGTACTTGTGCGTACTTGATAATCGTACTGATCATATACCCACTCTTTACTTGCAATCGTTGGTTGTTGTAATAGAGCTAGTAATGTCTCTCTATAGTTATCTACTTTCGGCGTTTCCATCTTCATTTCTTGGAACTCTTTAAAGTACGTTGCCTCTTTTGAAGGCTTATGATAAATTGGTGCTTCTTCTGCTAATGCATCCGCTGGTACTTCCGCTACCATTTCACCTTTATGGAATAATCGAAGCATTTTATCTTCAGTTACTTTCCCCATCGTAACTGCCGCAAGTCCGTACTTTTCAAATAAATCTACAATTTCTTGTTCTCTACCTTTTTTCACCACAATCAACATACGTTCTTGTGATTCAGATAACATCATTTCGTATGGTGTCATACCTGTTTCACGTTGTGGTACATCGTCTAAGTACATTTCAATACCCATTCCTGCTTTACTTGCCATTTCTGCAGAAGATGATGTTAAACCAGCTGCTCCCATATCTTGAATTCCGACAAGAGCATCAGATTGGATTAGCTCTAGGCATGCTTCAATAAGAAGTTTCTCCATAAATGGATCGCCTACTTGTACTGCTGGACGTTTCGCTTCTGAACTCTCAGATAATTCTTCTGATGCGAAAGTTGCACCGTGAATGCCATCACGTCCTGTTGAAGCACCTACGTACATCACTGTATTACCAGCACCATGCGCCTGCCCTTTTTTAATATCTTCATGATTAATTAAACCAACGCACATTGCATTTACAAGTGGGTTTCCTTCGTAACACGGATCAAACTGTACTTCTCCGCCCACAGTTGGAATACCGATGCAGTTACCGTATCCTGCAATCCCTGCAACTACTTCTTCAAATAAATATTTTACGCGTGGTGATTGTAGTTCACCGAAGCGAAGTGAGTTTAATAATGCTACTGGACGTGCTCCCATAGAGAATACATCGCGAATAATACCACCAACACCCGTTGCCGCACCTTGATATGGCTCAATTGCTGAAGGGTGATTATGGCTTTCCATTTTAAATACAACCGCTTGGTTATCACCGATATCTACAATCCCTGCACCTTCACCAGGTCCTTGTAGTACACGCTCTCCTGTTGTTGGGAACTTACGAAGAACTGGTTTTGAGTTTTTATAACTACAGTGCTCTGACCACATAACAGAGAATAGTCCTGTTTCTGTGTAGTTCGGCAAACGACCTAAAATCTTTTCAACCATGGCAAACTCTTCGTCTGTTAGCCCCATTTCCGCATATATACGTTCTTCTTTAATTTGTGTTGGATTTGGTTCAAGCATTAACGACATATGTTTCCCTCCAATGTTTCAAAATAGATTGAAAGACTTTTAACCCTTCAGCGCCGCCAAGCAATTCACTCACAGCACGCTCTGGATGTGGCATCATGCCAAGTACATTTTCTTTTTCATTTACAATACCTGCAATATCTGAAACGCTTCCGTTTGGATTGTCTACATAACGGAATGCAATTTGGTTCTTTTCTTCTAATTCTTTAAGAGTTGCTTCATCGCAGTAGTAATTTCCTTCACCATGTGCAATTGGAATATTGATTACTGCACCTTTTTCATATTGCGATGTAAACATCGTTTCGTTATTTTCAACACGTAACTGAACAGTACGGCACATAAACTTTAAGTTTTCATTTCGCATTAGTGCACCTGGTAACAATCCTGACTCAACTAAAATTTGGAATCCATTACATACGCCTAAAATCGGCTTTCCTTGCTCAGCTGCTTTTTGTACAGCCTTCATTGCATTGGCGAAGCGAGAAATAGCACCACAGCGAAGGTAATCACCGTAAGAGAAGCCTCCTGGTAAAAGAATTGCATCATATTCATCTAAATTCTCTGCATCATGCCAAACGTAGTCTACCTCTTCGCCAAGCTCATCTTTAATTGCATGAAACATATCAACATCACAGTTCGAACCTGGAAAAACGATTACGGCAAATTTCACTGTGCGACAACCTCCTCAACTTCGTAACGATAATCTTCCATTACAACGTTTGCTAATAGTTTTTCACACATTTCTTTTACCTTGCTATCCAGATCAGTTACTGATTTATCGATTGTTAACTCCATATATTTACCAATGCGGACATCTTGTACTTCTGTAAAGGAAAGACTGTGAAGAGCACCTTTCACTGCTGTTCCTTGTGGATCTAATACGCTCTCTCTTAATGTTACATATACCTTAACTTTATACATGTGAAGCTCCCCCTAAACGTTTTAAAATTTCTTCATATGCCTCTGTTAAATTACCTAAATCACGGCGGAATACATCTTTATCAAATTTCTCATTACTCTCTTTATCCCATAAACGGCAAGTATCTGGTGAAATTTCATCCGCTAATACGATTTCGCCTTCTTCTGTTAGCCCAAACTCTAATTTAAAATCTACTAATCTTACACGACAGCTTGCGAAGTGCTCAATCAATACTTGATTGATTTGTAGAGCTTTTTCTCTTAATGTACTTACTTGCTCTGGCGTTGCAACGTTTAACACACGGATATGATCTTCTGTTACAAGCGGATCTCCTAAATCATCATCTTTGTAGTAAAATTCTACGATTGGTGCTACAAGTGCAGTTCCTTCTTCCATTCCTAATCGCTTTGAAAGACTTCCTGCAATTACGTTTCTTGTGACAACCTCTAATGGAATAATGCTTACCTTTTTCACAAGTTGTTCTGTGTCTGACAGCTTCTCAACAAAATGTGTTTTGATTCCCACTTCTTGTAACTTTCTGAATAAAAGAGTTGTAATCTCATTGTTCAGACGACCTTTTCCTGTAATTGTCGCTTTTTTCTCCCCATTGAAAGCAGTAGCACTATCTTTGTACTCTACCCAAACCATATCTGCTGCTTCTGTACGATAAATTCTTTTTGCCTTACCTTCATACAGCAATTCTAGCTTTTGCATTTCGCAAGCCCCCTGTAGTTTGAAAAATATGAATATTTTTTTTATAAAGAATGGCACAGAATCACTCTATTCTGTGCCATATAAAATTATCAGTTTAATCCAAGACGTTCAAAAATTGTATCAACATGTTGTAAGTGATGCTCGTAGTTAAAGCATTCGTTGATTTCTTCTTGTGTTAATTTGCTTGTAATACGCCCATCAGCTTCTACAAGCTCTTTAAATTGTACTTGTGTCTCCCAAGCTTCCATCGCTTTAGGCTGTACGATATCGTAAGCTTCTTCACGTACCATACCTTTGTCGATTAGCGTAAGCATTACGCGTTGAGAGTAAATTAAACCGTATGTTCTTTGCATATTACGCTTCATGTTCTCTGGGAATACCGTTAAGTTTTTCACGATATTACCAAAGCGATTTAACATGTAGTTTAATGCGATTGTTGCATCTGGTAAGATAATACGTTCTGCAGAAGAATGTGAGATATCACGTTCATGCCATAATGGAACATTCTCGTAAGATGTCATCATATAACCACGGATAACACGAGCTAAACCAGTCATATTTTCAGAACCGATTGGATTTCGTTTATGTGGCATTGCAGAAGAACCTTTTTGCCCTTTCGCAAATGCCTCTTCCACTTCACGTGTTTCACTCTTTTGTAAACCACGAATTTCGACTGCCATTTTCTCAATAGATGTTGCGATTAATGCAAGTGTTGACATGTAATGTGCATGACGATCACGTTGCAATGTTTGTGTTGAAATCGGAGCTGCTTCTAGCCCTAAGTTTTCACAAACATATTTTTCTACGAATGGATTAATGTTCGCGTATGTACCAACTGCACCAGACAATTTACCAACGCGAACTGTATCAGCTGCTTGTTTGAAACGGTCTAAGTTACGTTTCATTTCTTCATACCAAAGACCAAGTTTTAAACCAAATGTTGTTGGTTCTGCATGAACACCGTGTGTTCTTCCCATCATAATTGTGTACTTATGCTCTTTTGCTTTGTTAGCTAAAATAGTAATGAAATTTTCTAAGTCGTTTAGTAGAATTTCATTTGCTTGTTTTAAGATATAAGATAAAGCTGTATCTACTACGTCTGTAGATGTTAAACCGTAATGTACCCATTTGCGTTCTTCACCTAATGCTGGTGTTTCTGATACAGCACGAGTGAAAGCAACTACATCATGACGTGTTTCTTTTTCAATCTCATAAATACGCTCCATATCGAATGCTGCATGTTCACGAATTTTTTTCACATCTTCTTTTGGGATATCACCAAGTTCGGCCCATGCTTCACATGCTAAAATCTCAACTTCTAACCACGCTTTAAATTTGTTCTCTTCTGTCCAAATCGCACCCATTTCAGGGCGTGTATAACGACTAATCATTTTTTTCCCTCCAACAGTTGTTCTTGATGGTCCCAAATATGCAATTCTTGCGCTTTGTCTAAAGCATCTTCAACATTTTCATTTAAAATATTTACATGCCCCATTTTACGCTGCAGCTTTGCTTCTTCTTTTCCATACAAGTGTAAATAGCACCCGGTTAATCTATTCACTTGCTTTAGGACCCCTTCTATATGTTCGCCTAAAATGTTTACCATGACAACTGGTTTTAACAAAATTGTTTCTCCAAGAGGTAAATTACAGATTGCTCGAATATGTTGCCCAAATTGACTTATTTCACATGCATCCAGTGTATAATGTCCAGAATTGTGAGGTCTTGGTGCTAATTCATTAATATAAATCTCACCATCTGCCGTAGCAAACATCTCTACCGCTAGTGTTCCCACAAGCTGCAGTTCATCCGCTAGTACCTGTGCATATTCAATTCCTTTTTGTGAAAGCTCTTCTGTAATACGAGCTGGTACGATGGATTCATGTAAGATGTTATTAACGTGAATATTTTCAGCTACTGGAAATACCTTCGTTTCACCACTTACGCTACGAGTTACAATAACTGATATTTCTTTTTCAAATGGCACCCATTTTTCAAGAATACATTCAGCTTGACTGGCAAGCTCCCTTGCTCTTACAACATCCGTCTCACTTCTTAAAACAACTTGCCCTTTTCCGTCATATCCTCCTGTTGTTGTTTTTAACACACAAGGAAAGGAAAGTTCCGTAATTGCTTCTAAAAGTTCATCTTGCTTCTTCACAAGTCTATATGGTGCTACTGGTAAACCAGCCTTTACGATTGCATTCTTTTCTGTAAAACGATTTTGCGTTTTGTTTAATAACTGACTGCCTTGTGGTAAATACGCATGTTTTTCAAGCCATTGTAAACATCTATAATCAATATTCTCAAATTCATATGTGATAACATCGCTTATTTCCGCTAAATGCTGAATCGCTTTCAAATCATCGTAAGATGCAACAATTTCGATATCAGCAACTTGTGCACATGGTGAATGTTTTGCCGGATCTAATACAGCAATTTTATAACCCATTTCCTTCGCTGCTAGCGCCATCATTCTTCCAAGCTGGCCACCGCCAATAATTCCAATTGTTTTTCCCGGTAAAATGATTCTTGTCATATCAGTTCACTACCTTCACGCACATTTTTCTCAATTGCTTCTCGTCTGAGTTCTAATGCGTCATGTATGTCATCATGAAATGATCCAAGTATTTGTGCTGCAAGTAGTCCTGCGTTTGTTGAACCAGCCTTACCAATCGCAACAGTCGCAACTGGAACCCCTCCTGGCATTTGAACGATAGACAGTAAAGAATCTAAACCATTTAACGCTTTTGATTGAACAGGAACACCGATTACAGGAAGATTTGTCTTCGCTGCAACCATCCCTGGTAAATGAGCGGCTCCCCCAGCTCCAGCAATAATAACCTTTAATCCACGTTCACGAGCTGTTTCTGCATATTCAAACATATAATCTGGAGTCCGATGAGCGGATACAACTTTTTTCTCATACGGAATGTGTAATTCATCTAAAATGTCACAAGCATATTTCATTGTTTCCCAGTCTGACGTGCTTCCCATTATGACTCCAACTAGTGATTTCATATTAGAATCCCCCCGATTCAAATAAAAAAAGCCTGAAATAGAACAGTTTCTCTTTTACTATGAGAGAAAGCGCTCTACTCAGGCATACGTATCCC
>Ga0207696_1000695_pt1 | contig 23206 bp, 20 predicted proteins | sample KBSS54metaG_FD_184403 | JGI IMG/M metagenome (GOLD analysis project Ga0207696, IMG submission 184403) | Switchgrass rhizosphere microbial communities from Kellogg Biological Station, Michigan, USA - KBS S5-4 metaG (SPAdes) (version 2) | ecosystem: Host-associated > Plants > Roots > Rhizosphere >...
TGCTTTTTGCTGTCAGGCAGCCACGTTCGGGCTGACTTCTTCTTCGATTGAGAGCCGCCATCCGGGAGTACTCTCCCAATATTGCTGTTCACGCTCTAAATCCAGCAACACCAGCGTGTTTTGGCTGAACCAGTCGTGTGGAAAACGCAACGTCCAATGGCTTTCATCCGTTTCCAGCACCAGAGTCGGTGGGGTGGTGGTGGCCTGGCGCTGGTTATTAAGCAACACGCCGAGGCGCAGGATCTGAATTAACGGCAAGAACTGCTTTTTCTTAAACAGGGTAAAGCGTGGTAGATCGTCAATCTTTATCGCTTTACGATGATAGCGCACCAGGGAAGCTATCAACATCTGCTGTTCCTGGTTAAACCCCGGCAAGTTGCTGTGTTGCAGAATATAAGCTGAATGGCGATGTAACCCGCTGTGATTAATATTCAGCCCCACTTCGTGCAGCATCGCAGACCATTTCAGTAGTGCGCCCATCTGGGGATTGGCCAGTTTCGGGTTTTGAATCTCCCACTGCTGATACATATGCTCGGTGGTTGTCAGTACCCGTTTAGCCTGATCACTATCGATATGGTACTGATCTGCCAGGCTTTGCGCGGTACGAATACGAATGTCCTGATGGCGGAAACGGCCTTCCATTTCATACAGCACACCTTCGCGAAGCGCTCCGTCAGACAGACGTAATTCACGAATTGCCAGTGAATCAAACACGCCGCAAAGAATCGCCAGACCCGGCACAAATACCGCTTTTCGTTCTTCGGATAACCCCGGCAGGCTCATGGCGCTGAAACTCTTGTACTTCAATACTTCATCGCGCAGCATTTCCAGGCGTTCAGGGGTAATTATTCCGTCTTTCTCCCCCATATTCACCAGCACTTCATGAGCGGCTTTGATGGTGCCGGAAGCACCCATCGCCACATTCCAGCCTTGCAAGCGATACTGCCAGGAGAGATTCTCCAGTTTTTGCACTGCGGCAAGGCGCGCACGTTTGAAGTTTTCTGGCGTGATATTCCCGTTGGGGAAAAAATTTTGCGCAAAGCTCACGCAGCCCATACGGCGGCTTTCGACCAGCTTCGGTTCAAAATCCTCGCCAATCACCAGTTCAGTGGAACCCCCTCCAATATCAATCACCAGTTTGCGGCCTTTTTCCGGCTGGGTATGTTCCACGCCCATGAAAATCAGACGCGCTTCTTCGTTACCGGAAATAATTTCAATCGGGTAGGGAATAACCTGCTCGGCGCGTTTCAGGAACGCTTCGGCGTTGACCGCCTGGCGCAAACTATGCGTACCGACAATACAGACATTTTCGGCTGAGAACCCTTGCAGGCGTTCAGCAAATAACGCCAGGCATGACAGCCCACGCTCCATTGCTTCTTCGCTTAACTCGTTATCAGCATTCAGACCATCAGCTAAGTGGACGCGTTGTTTCAGGCGCCCGATAATTTGCATCGCGCCATCAACCACACGGGCGATAACCATGTGGAAGCTGTTCGAACCAAGGTCTACCGCGGCAAATTCTTGCGGTCGTGGAGCGTGTTTTTTTATCGGCATGGCGTTATTCAGGTTGTTCCAGAGATTTGATGTAATCGTAAATCGCCAGTTGCGAGCGCACCTTGCGGCGGTTGCCACGCGGCACATAGCGATTACTGAGTTCTTTGTCGATGTAGCGCGCTTTCACCGTATCACTGAATAAAATTTCAATGATATCCAGCACCCGCTGTTTCAGGCGCGGGTCGAGAATAGCGACGGCTACTTCAATGCGGTAATCAATGTTACGGGTCATCCAGTCGGCGGAGGAGAGATAGACTTTCTTATCGCCACCATTTTCAAAAATATAGACGCGATCGTGTTCCAGATAACGGTCAACAATACTGATCACGCGGATGTTATCGCTGATGCCTTCCAGATTAGGGATTAACGAACACATTCCCCGCACCAACAGATTCACCTTCACGCCAGAGCTTGACGCAGCATACAGCCGGTCTACCAGCCCTTTATCGACCAGATTATTCAGTTTCAGAGTAATGCCAGACGGTTGTCCGTTTTGCGCATTGGCAATTTCTTTATCGACCAAATCGTACAGCAGGCGGCGCGAGTTTTGCGGCGAGACCATCAGGTGCTCAAAGGTCACCGGACGATACGGGTTTTCGATAAAGTTGAATACCCGGCGTACTTCATTAGTGATACGTGCGTCACAGGTCAGCAACGAATAGTCAGTATAAAGACGGGCGGTTTTCTCGTTAAAGTTGCCGGTGCCGATGTGGGCATAACGCACCACTTCCTCACCTTCTTTACGGGATATCAGGAATAACTTGGCGTGAATTTTCAGCCCAGGTGCGGAGAAAATAACGTGCACGCCGGCTTCCGTCAGGCGTTTTGCCCAATGAATATTGGCTTCTTCGTCAAAGCGCGCCTGCAACTCAACCACCACGGTGACTTTCTTGCCGTTATGCGCGGCGTGGATCATCGACTCAATGATGCGCGAGTCTTTTGCCACACGGTAAATATTGATTTTTATCGCCAGTACGCTGGGGTCGAACGAGGCCTGACGCAGCAATTCCAGCACATGCTCGAACGTGTGATACGGATAATAGAGCAGCACGTCGCGATTACGGATCGCATCAAAGCCGTTGCGGAATTTGTCGAACCAGATATGACGCAGGCGCGGCAGCGGTTTGTTGATTAAATTGGCTTTGCCGACATTCGGGAAGCTAATGAAATCTTTAAAATTGTGGTACCGACCACCAGGAATAATAGAGTCGTAATTAGTGATGGTGAGCTTATTACGCAGCATTTCAACCATCGCGTCGGGCATATCTCGCTGATACACAAAGCGCACCGGTTCGGCGGTCAAACGCTGTTTCAGGCTTGATGACATCAGTTCCAGCAGGCTGGATTCCATTTCGGTGACCAGATCATATTCTGCGTCACGAGTCATTTTCATCGAATACGCGTTTAATGAGTCGTAATCGAAGAAGCCTTTAAAAATGTCGTCCAGGCAATAGCGCAGAATGTTATCCAGCAGGATCATCGGCTTGCGGCGGCGTGGTGCTTCCGGTGGAAGATTCACAAAACGCGGCACTTTATCGGACGGGATTTCCAGCAAGGCGTAGCGGATGTCGCTGCCCTGGATAATTTCTACCGCCAGATAGGTGTAATCATCTTTCAGGAACTGCACCAGGTCGGTGTCGTGGTTAATCAGAATCGGGGTGATGTGCTGGCGCAGATAATGTTTAAAGTAGTGGCGCAGCCAGTTTTGCTGATTTGGGGAAAGCTGGCGTTCGTTGATCAAAAATATCTGATTACGCGCCATTTCCAGCAGCAGATCGTTGTATAAGCCATCAAATTCTTGATCGGCTTTCAGCACCCGCGCCTGAATTTTATTGAGTAAATGACGCGAATTGGGCGCCGTACCTTGTTCTTCACTGATCAGAATGCGCCGTTTGAGTTCAGCGAAACGGACTTTGTAAAACTCATCAAGGTTATTCGAATAGATGCCGAGAAAACGCATTCGCTCAATCAACGGATTAATTTTATCCGCTGCTTCCTGGAGCACACGTTCGTTAAAAGACAACCAGCTCAGTTCTTTTTCGATATACAGCTTATCCTGACCCATTAGCCCTCACTTGCGTTTTCGTGGACGTTAAATGCCGTCACGTTGGACATTATGGCGAGCTTTGGCGGGGATTGTCCAATGCTGGGGTCTGAATAACTTCAGGTATAGCGCATGACTCTGTGAGAAAGGAAACAGTCACAGGCGAAACTATAAATTAAAATAGCGTTTTAAACTGTAGTAGGAGTAGGGAATGTGGGAAACACGGGCGCTTGAACTGAACAACCAGGAGCTATGGAACTGGCATCAAGCCTGCCAGTTTGTCGATTACGCTTGTGCACATAACTTTAATACCGTGGTGATCGGGCAAACCGATCTGCTCGGCAAGCTTGTCACTCCGGCGGGCTACACTCCTGCGCAATACAATGACCGTATCTCCGTGCATCAGCGTTGCTGTTGCGTTTACCTGAATCGGCTTGCTCAGTATTGCAAAGCGCGCGGTCTGCGTTTTTATCTGCAGGCTAAAGAGCTAGGCTTTCCGGCTGATTTACTGCTCCATCAACCGCAATTATTCGATGGTCACGGCGGCCTGCGTTTTGATGTTGATTTCTGGAGCCAGTATCTGGCCGATAAACTGGCGCTGGTGTGCCAGCAGATTCCCGCGATAGATGGCCTGCTGCTGGCCATTTCCAATACCGACAGTCTGGTGCCGATAGCCACGCCTGACTGGAAAAAGAACGTGGCGCAGCAAAAAAAATCGGCCAGCTCGGCGCTTTATCGTTGCTGCTTTAATGCTGCCGCTCAGGTCATGGCTCGCCATCACAAACATCTGGTACTGCGTCTTTTTCCCGCCAGTATCGACGGCGTTGAACCGGTTCTTGAAGCTATCACCGGTTTACCTGCTGATGTGGCGGTGTCGATAAAACTGACACCAGAACGCTTCTGGCCCGAATTCCCTAATAACCCGGCATTGCTGGCGATTACAGACCGCGAAGTCTGGGCGGAAGTCGATGCCGCAGGCGAAGAGGTCTGCTGGGGAAATCTGCCGTTTATCCGCGTTGATGAAATCCAGGGGCGATTACTGTGGTGCCGGGCCAGCAATCCGGCGATCAAAGGTGTGTTATGCAAAGCCAGTTGGGAAGGTATCGATAACCACTGTGTGATTGGCACGTTAAGTGAATTTAACCTGTTTAGCTGCGCCAAATTTCTCGATCCCCAGGCTCCGTCAGAGAATACCGCGCAACTGCTGAAACGTTGGTTACTGGAATGCTGGCAATGGCCGGCGGATGAACAACAGCTTCTGGTACTAATGGGGTTGTTTGAACAGGCGCATCAGGTGATTTACAGCGCTATTTATGCCCGCCACCATGTTTTTCATCGTCACAGCTTGTTGCCTGAAAGCTACGGCCAGGTGGTCTGGAGTTTGTACGGGCAACTTAACCGTAACCACTGGTTGCCCGGTTCTGCTGATGACATCGTCTTTGCAAGCCAGGATGTGGCTGGGGCTTCACGGAAGCTGTCGTTGATTGCTGCCGAGAAAGATCTCGCCTGGCAAGGGGCGGAAAATGTACAGCGCCAGGCATTAGAATTCGCGAAACATGCTGGCTTCCCGCCAGCATTAGCGCAACGCTGGCAAACGGAGTGGCAGGGGCTGTTTTTATATTGCCGGGCGTTTATTCATGCGCAGAAAGCCTTTTTCACCCTGCACTACGCGCGTGAAGTTGAAAACAACTGGAGCCTACGTGAAGTTTGCCAGGCCAATATTCAGGCTTTGTATGGCACTGCTCATGAGATGGAAGATTTCTGTGGCAAATGGAGTGACATTCCTCCGGCCATTCATGTGATGTTTGATGCCGGGCGCGCCCGCGCACTGGCCGGGAGTTTAAGCAAAGAGTTAGCGAAATTGTCAGGTTAGGGGGAGAAAAGGTGGATAAAGCAAAAGCTTTATCCACCTGATGACTAGATGTGTAAACGCAGTGATTCAACCAGGCAAAGAATGGCCATTGCTTGCCCGTATGGCATTGAGGTCAGAGGGATATTTCGGTAGTGGTCAAGGTCGTGACCCATCGCGGTACCAAATGAAACCTGCGTCAATTCACCTTCTGGCGTGATGTGCTTGATAATCCCATCGGTGGCGCGTTGTGCGACTGGCAGCCAGTGGCTTTCCAGGTAACCCAGACGCACAGCTTTGAAGATCCCCGCCGCGAAGCCAGCACTGGCCGAAGCTTCAACATAGCTTTCAGGGTCATTAAGCAGCGTTGGCCACAGGCCATTTTCCGCCTGGCATTCGGCCAGTGCCGCGACCTGATTGCGCAAAACATTGCACAACTGGCGATACAGCGCGTCCTGCGGTGATAAATCTAACAACTCCAAAAACTCAGGAATGGCGAGCGTAATCCAGCTGTTGCCACGCGCCCACAGTGCGCCAGCAAAATGGTGTCGCCCTTCAAAGTTCCAGCCGTGATACCACAGTCCTGTTTTAGGTTCCGCCAGGTACTGAATATGCTGAGTAAACTGATACTTTGCTTCTTCAATCCACTCTGGTTTGTTAAGCATTTTGCCAATCTTAGCCAGCGGAAGAACTGCCATCATCAGCGTATCGTCCCAGATTTGCTGGTGGTGGTCGTTTTCATAAGTCACATGCTGGAAGCAGCCTTCATCGGTGCGCGGCAGCTGGTGCTGGAGCCAACGGCCCCAGGTTTCCAGGTATGGCAGCCACTGCGGATTTGGCTGCTCTTCATAACATAATGCCAGTGTCAGGAATGGGCAGGCAGTATTGACGTTTTTGACCGGAGTGCCTTCGGCAAAACGATCGCTAAACCAGAGGTCGATAAGCTCTTTGGCGCGCTCAGAGCCGCTTACTTGATAGTAGCGATATAAACCAAACAGGCCGATTCCGTGTGTCCATTCCCAGCCTGCCCAGCCTTTGGTATCAACAATTCGGCCATCACTGAGGCGTTGTAAAAAACGCCCGTCAGCGTCTTTGATGTCGACCAGACCACCAATCAGGCTATCAATCAGCTCAGTGGTGTGTTCACGGGTTGGGGATAACAGTGTCGTAGTCATGGTCTGTTCCTTAAACAGAAGTTGTAGCTGGAGTAATTTTGATTTCGTGGGTTGGACGATACGCCCAGTTAGCATTGCTGTGCGGGTGGCCGGTCAGGGTTTCGACAACCTCTTTGGTCTCAGGGCTGGCATCTTCCGGTTTCCCACCTGCACGTAAGCGTTCCAGTTCGCTGATCAGTACCTGGTGGCGTGACTGGCTGAGGCGGAAGCGGAAGGCACCGCACATCGCCATGACTGCCAACACGCCAGGGCCGACAACGAACACCCACCAGATGCCATCAATGGCCGTGCTGCTTTGCGATGCCACACCTTTGGTAAAACCGAAAGACTCAAGCGCCAGGCCAACAATAAACAGTGCCAGTGCCTGGGAGAATTTGCGGGTCAACATCATGACACCGGCATATATCCCTTCACGGCGCACGCCGGTGTAAGCCTCATCGACATCAGGTAAGAAGTTGTACACGTTCCATGGAATGAGATAGGTACCACCACGCGCGATACCCATCATGACAGCCCCGCCAAGCACCAGCATGCCAATGGAGGCGTAGCTTGCGGAAAGTTGGCTGAAGTAGACCAGGCTTATCAAAATCATGCCGATAGCCGCTTTATACGCATGGCCGTTGCCGACGCGAATACACAGCCAGGTGAAAACAGGGATGGCGAGAAACTGGAACAAGGTCATCAGGCTCAGCGCCTGCGAAGCCAGACCGGCACTGATTTGCAGCACGTAGGTCATGAAGTGCATAAACAGCGAGCCGAAGATATCCAGTGCAACCGCGCCGCCGACATACATCATGATATGAATGCGGAAGGTCTTAAGGCGAAACGTTGACAACATTTCCCGATACAGAGATTTCAGCGTGTTGAGCAGCCCGGTTTGCGTTTGTGGCGGCGGCAGGTTGTCACGCTCCCAGGTGCCACGCCAGACGAAAATCCACGGCAGCGAGAACAGCACGGCGAAGGTAATACCGATAAGCATAAATGCCTGATCTTTATCAGCAACGTGCGCCAGAATTTGCCCAGGTATCAGTGCGGAAAGAAACGCGGTGGCTTGTGCAAACAGCATACGTGCCCCCGACATTTTCGAGCGGGTTTCGTAGCGGTTGGTCATCTCCGCAGGTAGCGTATCGTAAGGCACCATCAGCAATGTGAAGACAGTGCTGAACAGCAAATAGGTGCCGAGATACCAGAAGTATCCGTAGCCACTCATCCACATCAAGGCGAAGGTCAGTGAGAACGGTGCGCCAATAATAAAGAACAGGCGGCGGCGTCCCCAACGGCTGCGAATGTTATCCGTGATGTAGCCCATCACCGGGTCGGTAATCCCATCCCAAATTTTGGCGATGGCAAAGATGGAAGCGGCAGCAGCAGGCGATAACCCGGCAACCTCAATATAGAAATACAGCAGCCAAAGGCCGGTAATGGTCATCGCGCCACTACCAAAAATATCGCCCATACCCCAGGCGAGAATATTTTTGGTTTTGACTTCCCTTCCAGCTGGAGCCGTGTTTTTTGTCGTTGTGTCCATTGTTCTTATCTCGTGTCGATAAAAAAGGAGTTCGGCATCTACGGTACGAAGTGTGGGCCGCAGTCTCTATGGCGACAGGAAGGGTTTTGTCCGGTAATGCGAAGGGGGTGGGGAAATATCGAATGTGTATTCATCGTTCCCCTGGTATTTGAGCGGCGTAGAAGCCAGAAAGGGCAATAAAGTGTGATCTGCGTCACTAATGGAAAAATGCTGCTTAAACCTGATGTGATGAAGATCACCTTTTACCCCAGGGCAAAAGGTATTTTGCGAGTCAGGCAGCATTCCTGCTAATCAGCTATTGCGGCGCGGTGGAGTGCTGAGAAGGGGCATGGTGAGATGTCTGGGTCTATTACATCGAGTGATGAGAGAACCATGAAACTGACTCTGACCCCGCAGTGGGCGAATACTGACGATAAGAATCACGATACGCTCCGCTTCCAGAAAGCGCTGGATACTTTGGCGCAACAGGGGGGAGGAACGCTGGAAGTTGAAAGTGGCTGTTACAGGTTGGGTGGTCTGACACTTGGCTCCAATATTACGCTCAGTTTGCAGGCTGGTGCTGAGTTGTGGGTCAGCGATGACGGCCAGGACTTTGGGCAAGCCACCACTAAAAGCCAGGCGGAATGCTCGCGCTGGGCATTCTTATACGCCTATGGTGCGCATAACATCACCATCTGTGGCGCCGGGAAGATTAATGGCAATGCTGACGGCTGGTTTGATGCACAGGCCGATGATATGGGCTATCGCAAGCCTGCCGAACAGCGCCCGCGCATGATTGTTTTTGAAGATTGCCGTCACGTACAGCTCCGCGACTTTACTATCGAAAATGCCCCAATGTGGACGATTCATCTGGTGGCGTGTGAGCTGGTAAAAGTGCATGGCATCACCATCGATAACGATCTTTCACTGGCTAATACCGATGCACTGGATATCGACAGTTGCCAGCAAGTGCATATCAGCAATAGTCATTTCAGCGCCGCCGATGACACTATCTGCTTGAAGACGAGCCGTAAACCGGCACCGTTGCAACGCCCGACGCGCCATGTGGTAGTGAACAACTGCACGTTACGTTCCAAAAGTTGTGCGGTAAAAATTGGTACTGAAACCTGGGAAGACATTGAAGATATTTGTGTCACCAACTGTGCCATTTACGAATCAAACCGCGCCATCGGGATTGTCTCCCGTGACGGCGGACGCTTACGACGCATGATCTTCAGTAACATCACTTTTAACTGCGAGATGGTGCATGCCTGCCATTGGGGTAAGGCTGATCCAGTCTACTTGTCTGCCCGTTTCCGTGACCCGGCGATTCAACCAGGTGCGATTGAGTTTATCCAGTTCCGTGGTTTAACCGGCGTGAGTGAAGGGGCGGTTAATTTACACAGCGAGCAACCAGGACTGGTGCGCCAGGTAATCATTGATGGTTTGCAACTCACCCAAAGCATCAGCGCCTCACCGGAGCAGGGTTTATACGACATTCGTCCACCCTGTAACCCGCTTTCGCCAACGGGTATGGGGCTGGACAACGCCTGGTGTCTTAATCCAGATACGCAGCGTGCTTACGGTGTTGAGGCTTATCCCGGTGGTTTGCCCGCGCTGTATTGCTGTGGAGTGAATGGCCTGACGCTGCGCAATATCGATGTTTTTCGTCCACAGCCTCTACCTTCCGACTGGAACGAACAGGCTGTGGTATTGGTAGAGTGTGATGGAGTAAAACAAGATGTCTGATTTCGCATGGCTGGGTGGAGTTGCTGCCTGCTGCACCACCGGTTCTTTTGCCCTGCAAGTGATTCATATCCTGAAAAATCGCGATACTAAAGCGATCTCTCTGAGTATGTATCTGGTGTTTGTTTTTGGGGTGTTGTGTTGGTTGCTTTATGGGCTAACAAGCGGTGATATGCCGCTGATGATCGCCAACGGCATCACCCTGTTGTTAGCGGCGACCGTGTTAACAATGAAGGTGATGAACGAACGAGCGAAATAAGCGGGATACTGCCTTCTCTGTTGAGGAGAAGGCAGTTGATTTACTCGTCTGCAGCGTGGCCTTGCGGTGGTAATTCTTTGCCATCAAGCCAGGCGCTGTTTTCACGCATCTCCAGCCGCCCCTCAATAAACCAGGAAACGACTAACGGATAAATTGCGTGTTCTTGATTCTGCACGCGAGCGGTGATGTCTTCTTCGTCATCACCTTCAAAAACAGGCACTTCGGCTTGCAGAATAACCGGGCCGCCATCCAGTTCTTCGGTGACAAAATGCACCGATGTCCCATGGACTTCATCACCGTTTTCCAGCACCTGACGATGGGTATGCAGGCCGGGATATTTCGGCAACAGAGAAGGGTGGATGTTAATCAAGCGCCCGGCATAATGCCCGACAAACTCTGGGCTCAAAATACGCATGTAACCTGCCAAAACCACCAGATCCGGGGCGTAAGCGTCGATCTCAAGCATTAACTCACGATCGAACGCTGCGCGATCGACGAACTGGCTGGCGGTTAACGCGTGAGCAGGAATTTCTGCTTCACGCGCACGTTCAAGCCCAAAAGCTTCGGTTTTATTACTGAATACAGCCGCTACAGTGCCATTAATCTTTTTAAGCTTGCAGGCATCAATGATTGCCTGAAGATTGCTTCCGTTGCCGGAAACCAGCACCACAATGCGTTTCATCACTCAATAACCACGCGCTCAGAGGAATCGGAAGCTTTGATACTACCGATTTTCCAGGCGTTTTCACCTTTTGCATTCAAAAACTCAACCGCTTTGTCCGCTTCAGCAGCAGGCAGCGCAATCAGCATACCCACGCCACAGTTAAAGGTGCGGTACATTTCATGACGGCTGATATTTCCGGCTTGTTGCAACCAGCCGAATACCGCAGGCCACTGCCATGAAGACTCAGTGATAATCGCCTGAGTGTTGTCTGGCAGAACGCGTGGGATATTTTCCCAGAAACCGCCACCGGTCAGGTGAGCAATCGCGTGAACGTCAACCTGTTCAATCAATTCCAGAATCGACTTCACGTAAATGCGCGTCGGTTCCAGCAGGTGATCTGCCAGCGGTTTGCCTTCTAATTCGGTAGTCAGTGGGTCAGTACCGCTCACTTCCAGCACTTTACGCACCAGAGAATAACCGTTGGAATGCGGGCCACTGGAAGCCAGCGCAATCAGCACATCGCCATCGGTCACTTTGGAGCCGTCGATGATTTCAGATTTCTCGACCACGCCGACACAGAAACCAGCCACGTCGTAATCTTCACCGTGGTACATGCCCGGCATTTCAGCAGTTTCACCGCCGACTAATGCGCAGCCAGATTGCAGACAACCTTCGGCAATACCAGTAATGACGCTTGCAGCCGTTTCGACTTCAAGTTTGCCCGTTGCGTAATAATCGAGGAAGAACAGCGGTTCAGCACCCTGAACGACCAGGTCGTTCACACACATGGCCACCAGGTCGATGCCGATTGTGTCGTGACGTTTTAAATCCATAGCCAGACGCAGTTTAGTACCCACACCGTCGGTGCCGGAAACCAGCACAGGTTCACGATACTTCTGCGGTAACGCACACAGCGCACCGAAACCGCCCAGGCCACCCATCACTTCCGGGCGGCGGGTCTTTTTCACTACACCTTTGATTTTATCGACCAGAGCGTTACCAGCATCAATATCAACACCGGCATCTTTATAGCTAAGAGAAGTTTTGTCGGTCACTGCTAAGTCCCCGCGGATGGGTTAGGAATAAAAAACGCCGCAATTCTAACAGTGCAGGCAAACGTTTGCGAGCCCCTTATTCAGCAGGATGTAATTATTGTTGATATATACTCATTCCAGTCTCGTTGATCTTGATCAACCCCAATCGGTGCCAATTCCTGTGGCACCACCATCAAAAAGCGGTATAATCCGGCGATTTTTTTTGTGGTGGCCAACTATCTCGGGGAGAAAGAGTATGAAGATCGTGGAAGTCAAACACCCACTCGTCAAACACAAGCTGGGCCTGATGCGTGAGAACGACATTAGCACCAAACGCTTTCGTGAACTCGCCTCAGAAGTTGGCAGCTTGCTAACTTACGAAGCCACGGCGGATTTGGAAACTGAAAAAGTCACTATCGAAGGCTGGAACGGCCCGGTAGAAATTGACCAGATCAAAGGCAAAAAGATTACCGTTGTGCCAATTCTGCGTGCCGGTTTGGGCATGATGGAAGGCGTGCTGGAAAACGTTCCAAGCGCACGTATCAGCGTAGTGGGTATCTATCGTAATGAAGAAACCCTGGAGCCAGTGCCTTACTTCCAGAAACTGGTTTCTAACATTGAAGAACGTATGGCGCTGGTGGTTGACCCAATGCTGGCAACCGGCGGTTCTATGATTGCCACTATCGACCTGCTGAAGAATGCCGGTTGTACCAGCATTAAGGTGCTGGTTCTGGTGGCAGCACCAGAAGGTATCGCGGCACTGGAAAAAGCGCACCCGGACGTAGAGCTGTTTACTGCTTCTATCGATCAGGGTCTGAACGAGCACGGATACATTATTCCGGGGCTTGGTGATGCGGGCGATAAGATTTTTGGTACCAAATAATGCTCTTCATCTTTCGAATTGCTGATGCGTTGGCTGCCTTTGCTCACCTTGGTCACGTAGCAAATCTACGCTCCCAGGGATTTGCGCAGTTGCCGCCTTCCTGCAATCCGAAATCTATTGAGCATTAAAAAATTGAGCCGACTTTGAGAGTCGGCTTTTTTTTGACTAAAACACAACAACACCATCATTCAGAGGACAACATTATGACGCGCCGCGCCATTGGGGTACACGAAAGACCACCCCTGCTGCAAACGATACCGTTAAGCTTACAGCACCTGTTCGCTATGTTTGGAGCTACCGTTCTGGTGCCATTCCTGTTCCACATCAACCCGGCTACGGTTTTGCTGTTTAACGGGATCGGGACGCTGCTGTACCTCTTTATCTGTAAAGGCAAAATCCCGGCGTATCTCGGTTCAAGTTTTGCGTTTATTTCGCCAGTACTGCTGCTGTTGCCATTGGGTTATGAAGTGGCGCTGGGCGGCTTTATTATGTGCGGTGTGTTGTTCTGTATCGTGGCGTTGATTGTGAAAAAAGCCGGTACCGGCTGGCTGGATGTGATGTTCCCTCCGGCGGCAATGGGCGCAATTGTGGCGGTTATCGGCCTGGAACTGGCACGTGTTGCCGCAGAAATGTCAGGCCTATTGCCAGCTGCGGGTACCGAACCGAATACCACCAGCATCATGATCTCGCTGGTAACGCTGGGTGTGACGGTATTTAGCTCAGTCTTGTTCCGTGGTTTTCTGGCAATTATCCCCATTCTGATCGGCGTGCTGACTGGCTACGCGCTGTCATTTGCCGTCGGCATTGTGGATACCGCGGCGATTGCTCAGGCTCCGTGGTTTGCACTGCCAACCTTCTACACGCCGCGCTTTGAGTGGTTTGCCATCTTCACCATTTTGCCAGCAGCGCTGGTGGTTATCGCCGAGCACGTCGGGCACCTGGTGGTGACGGCGAATATCGTCAAAAAGGATCTGATCCGCGACCCAGGTCTGCATCGTTCGATGTTTGCTAACGGTCTTTCCACCGTGATTTCCGGTTTCTTCGGCTCTACGCCGAACACCACTTATGGTGAAAACATTGGCGTTATGGCGATCACCCGCGTGTACAGCACCTGGGTTATCGGCGGTGCGGCGATTATCGCGATTCTGTTGTCGTGTGTCGGTAAACTGGCGGCGGCGATCCAAATCATCCCGGTTCCGGTAATCGGCGGTGTTTCTCTGTTGCTGTATGGGGTGATCGGCGCTTCAGGTATCCGCGTGCTGATTGATTCGAAAGTGGATTACAACAAAACGCAAAACCTGATCCTGACCGCTATCATTCTGATCGTTGGCGTCAGCGGTGCGACCCTACATATTGGTGCGGCTGAGCTGAAAGGGATGGCGCTGGCGACTATCGTCGGTATTGGTCTGAGCCTGATCTTCAAATTGATCAGTATCCTGCGTCCGGAAGAAGTGGTGCTTGATGCAGAAGAAACCAACGTAAAACCGTAGTTTTGATGCAAGCCGGGCGACGTGTGCGCCCGGTTCTCCTGATCGCCAATTCTGTGATAGACTCTCTGCGTTTTTCTGCCTGTTATGGTTGAGGTAATTCTGAATACGCCGGCACAGCTATCACTGCCACTCTATTTGCCTGATGACGAAACTTTTGCAAGTTTCTGGCCGGGTGATAACCCTTCTTTACTCGCCGCACTCCAGTCCGTGCTCCGTCAGGATCACAGCGGATATATCTATTTCTGGTCGCGAGAAGGAGGAGGACGTAGCCACTTGCTTCATGCAGCCTGTGCGGAACTCTCGCAACGTGGCGAAGCCGTTGGCTATGTGCCTCTCGATAAACGCACCTGGTTTGTTCCGGAAGTGCTTGATGGCATGGAACAGCTTTCGTTGGTGTGTATCGACAATATTGAGTGTGTTGCGGGCGACGAACTGTGGGAAATGGCGATTTTTAATCTCTATAACCGCATTCTGGAATCTGGCAAAACGCGGCTGTTAATTACCGGCGATCGCCCACCGCGCCAGCTCAACCTGCAATTGCCCGATCTCGCATCACGCCTTGATTGGGGCCAAATCTATAAGCTGCAACCGCTTTCCGATGATGACAAACTCCAGGCGCTGCAATTGCGATCCCGACTTCGTGGTTTTGAATTGCCCGAGGACGTGGGGCGTTTCCTGCTAAAACGTCTGGACAGGGAAATGCGTACGCTGTTTATGACGCTTGATCAGCTTGATCTGGCTTCGATTACAGCGCAACGTAAATTGACTATCCCGTTTGTGAAAGAGATTTTGGGGCTGTAAAACCACCCTCATCCCGGCCTTCTCCCTGAGGGCGAAGGAGAAAACCAAGTCCCTCTCCTGAGTGCGAAGGAGAAAACAGGGAAATTCCCTCTCCTGGGGGAGAGGGTTAGGGTGAGGGCGTTAAATCACTAAATTACAAAATCTCCAGCACCGACTCCGGTGGGCGGCCAATTCTTGCTTCGCCATTCGCCAGCACAATCGGGCGTTCAATCAATTTTGGATTCTTGACCATCGCCTGAATCAATTGATCCTCGCTTAATGTCGGCTCAGCCAGATTCAACTCCTTGTATAAATCCTCTTTCTGACGCATCAGGTCACGTGCGCTGCCAAAACCCAGTTTGCTCAGCAATGATTCTATTGTTGCGGCATCGGGCGGGGTTTCCAGATACAACACCACTTCAGGTTCTATGCCATTCGCTTTCAGCAGGCTTAATGTTTCACGGCTCTTGGAGCAGCGTGGATTGTGATAAATAGAAACAGTTGTGGACATCGTAACTCCTGTTACATCTTCGAATACTGAAGGAAACGTTTTTGCAATTCGCGGAACTGATCGATTCTCGCGTCATAACGCGCTTGTTGCAAACTACCCAACTTAACTTGTGCGCTGGCACCACTGAGCAGCGTAATAGCCTGATCGAGTTTCCCGACCAGCGCCATAACTTCGGCACGAGCGGCGAGTTCTTGATCGCGATTACCCAATGCAGCCTGGGTTTGCGCTAACAAGTCCCAGCCGTTGCTGTCGTCCGGATGAGCAAAGGTATAGCGATTAAGAATTTCTGCTGCCTGGTTAGGCTGGCCCGCCTGCACGTAGGCGTTGGCAAGGTTTAGCTGCAACACCGGGTTTTGTTTCAGGCCTGGGGCGTTCTTCAGGCGATTAATCGCATCTGCGGTTTTCTTCTGCCCAAGGTCGATATCGGTCGATAAATCGAGATACCACTCATTAGCCGGCTGCGCTGAGAGTAGCGGTTGCAATAGCTTGCGCGCCTCATCCCATTTTTCTGCCCCCATTGCCTGAAGCGCACGGCCATAAGTGGCGGCATGCTGTTCACGGATATTGCCCTTCGACCAGCTATCCAACAAATCATTGGTTAACTGGTTACGACCTGAGTTGTACATCCCAAGCGTACGGGCTTTTGCCATGTAAAAATCTTCAGAAGATTGCACCACCACTGGCCGCATTTGGTTGGCGCGGTTACGGGCATCTGATAAACGGCTTTCTGGTAATGGGTGAGTAAGAAGAATTTCCGGCGGACGCGAGGAATAACGTGACTGGTCGAGGAGTTTCTCCAGGAATGTCGGCATCGCTTGCGGATCAAAGCCCGCGTGCTGCAACACCTGAATCCCGATGCGGTCAGCTTCCTGTTCGTTCTGTTGTGTAAAGCTGATCATGCCCTGCTGCGTTCCCGCAAGCGTACCGCTAAGTGCCGCCATACCCGCTTGTGGGCTAGCCATCGCCAGTAAAATGGACCCTAACGCACCCACCCAAGTCAGAGGGGCGTTCTTTTTCTGATCTTCCATGGCACGCGCCAGGTGGCGCTGCGTAACGTGTGAAATTTCGTGCGCCATAACCGAGGCGAGTTGGCTTTCATTATCGGCATAACGGAACAGGGCTGAGTGCAGCACCACATTTCCGCCGAAGAAAGCAAAGGCGTTAATTTCGTCGTTGTTAATCAGGAAGAAGTGGAACGGGGTCTTAACCGAATTGGCATTACTCACCAGGCGCATGCCGAGTTTATTAATGTACTGTACGAGTAAAGGATCATTGATTAATGGGGCGCTGCCTCGCAGTTGGCGAACATAATAGTCGCCCATCTGCAATTCCTGGCCGATTGACAGGGTGCTTGAGGCTGAAGTTCCCATATCTGGCAGTTGATCGGTCACATCAGCAAACGCTGGTGTGACCGGACCCGCAAGCAAAGCTGCCATCAGTGTTGCAACCAGCGATTTTTTCAACTGCTTGAACATACGTCCTGTCCTGTTTAATCAAAGTTAATCTTCGACAAGTGTTACCTGATTTTGTTCGCACTCTACGATGAACTCTAACTCACCGCATGACTAAGACATATCTTATCTGCGTCAATTTTAAACTGCTATTGAACAGCGATAAAAAGCGAAGTCTTTATTGTGACATTTAGATACAATCGATCCTCGCACAATGCTGTCAGGGAAGGGATGTATGCTCGAAATGTTGTTGCAGTGGTATAGACGGCGGTTTAGCGACCCCGAGGCTATCGCACTGCTGGTCATTCTGGTTGCAGGATTTGTTATTCTTTTCTTCTTCCATGGGCTGTTAGCGCCGTTATTGATGGCGATTGTGTTGGCTTATTTGCTGGAGTGGCCCACTGCGCGTCTTCAGCATGTCGGGTGTTCCCGTACCTGGGCGACGACAATTGTTCTGGTGTTGTTTGTTGGTATTTTGTTGTTATTAGTCTTAGTGGTGGCTCCCGTCGCCTGGCAACAGGGTATCTACCTGATTCGTGACATGCCGGGGATGCTGAATAAACTCTCTGATTATGCCGCAACGCTGCCGAAGCGTTATCCGGCGCTGATGGACGCGGGCATCATTGATGCGATGGCGGAAAATATGCGCGGGCGCATGATAGGCATGGGCGATCAGGTGGTGAAGTATTCGCTTGCCTCTTTAGTTGGCCTGCTAACGCTAGCTATTTATCTGGTACTCGTCCCGCTAATGGTGTTCTTCCTGGTCAAAGATAAAGAGCAGATGCTGAATGCTGTGCGCCGCGTGTTACCCCGAAATCGTGGGCTTGCGGGGCAGGTGTGGCTGGAGATGAACCAACAAATTACCAACTATATCCGCGGTAAAGTGCTGGAAATGCTGGTTGTGGGTGTGGTGACGTACATTGGCTTTGTGGTGTTTGGCCTGAATTACTCGTTGCTGCTGGCGGTACTGGTCGGGTTCTCGGTGCTGATTCCCTACATTGGCGCATTTGTCGTGACTATTCCGGTAGTGTGTGTCGCTTTATTCCAGTTTGGCCTTGGCACTGAGTTCTGGACGCTGTTTGCCGTCTACTTAATCATTCAGGCACTGGATGGAAACTTGCTGGTGCCGGTGCTATTTTCCGAGGCTGTTAACCTGCACCCGTTGGTCATTATTCTGTCGGTGGTGATTTTTGGTGGACTGTGGGGGTTCTGGGGGGTGTTCTTTGCTATCCCACTTGCCACGCTGATTAAAGCGGTGGTGCATGCCTGGCCAGATACTCTGCTTATCGACGACAAGCCACATTAGAGACAGTAAAAAGCCGACGTTAAGTCGGCTTTCAGATTGCTGGCAAAGGGTTATAAATGTGTTTTGTAGGGTGGATAAGCGTTAGCGTCATCCACCATTTACGCCAGTGGTGTCGGATGACGCTGCGCTTATCCGACCTACGAAGACGTTTGTCTTTAATCGGGTGATGCGCTAATTAAGCGTTTTCTTTCAGCCAGTTCACCACAATATCGTGATGGTTACTGGTTTTAAAATCATCAAACACTTTCTCGACTTTCCCTTCGCCATCAAGCAGGAAGCTAATACGATGGATGCCGTCGTAAGTTTTACCCATAAACGATTTCTCGCCCCACACCCCAAATTGTTCGCAGACTTGATGGTCTTCATCAGAAAGCAGGGTGAAGTTAAGTAACTCTTTTTCGGCAAAACGTGACAGTTTTTCTGGTTTGTCGGTGCTAATACCCAGCACTTCTACACCCTTCTTTTTCAACTCGTCCATGTTGTCGCGCAACCCGCATGCTTGCACGGTACAGCCTGGCGTCATTGCTTTAGGATAGAAATAAACCAGAACGCGCTGTCCCTGGAAGTCGGTTAAATTTATTTGCTCACCGTCTTGATCGGGTAAGCTAAATTTCGGTGCGATATCACCGGCTTTCAGTGGGCTCATTACAACTCTCCGTCTTAATCATCTTGCTGTGGATAATTCACAACGTTAATACTGCCCTGTGCTTTGAGTTCTGTACAGAGGGCCTTGAACTCATCTTCGATCCGGCTCGCATCTTCTGAGGCGGGACTATGCGCAGTAATCTGAATATAAAGCTGTGCTGGTTGGCCATCTTGAGTCGGTTGGGTACGAGAACTCAGTTCGGCAATATTCATATGGTGAATATCAAACAGATTGGTGAAGCGTTCGATTAAATGAGGGGAATCAGTGACTTCCACCTGTACCCAGACTGTCGCTGGCATTGCCGGGCGTTCTTGCGCGGCGGTACGCTTCATGACAATCAGCAAATCCAACTCTGCGCCCTTCAGGGGGAGAGTCGATTCAATCAGGGTAATCGCATTCCAACTGCCTGACAGCAGCATAATAAACGTGAACTCTTCACCGAGCATAGCCAGGCGACTGTCTTCAATATTACAGCCGCAACTGCTCACATGGCGGGTGATGGTATTAACAATACCAGGTCTATCCGCCCCAAGGGCCGTAATGACCAAATAATGGTGTGGTGAGGGAGTCAAACGTATTCTTCCTGTGAATCGGTGAGATATCATAAGGAAAGCATAAAAAAAACCTGCGTACAACCGTGTAGCGTCACCTGGTGACTTGCTTTTGATCCTGCACCAAACGTACCATTGAGACACTTGTTAGCACAGAGGATGGCCAATGTTCACTGGAAGTATTGTCGCGCTTGTGACGCCGATGGATGAGAAAGGTAATGTCTGCCGGTCAAGCCTGAAAAAACTGATTGATTACCATGTTGCCAGCGGGACTGCGGCGATTGTCTCGGTGGGGACCACCGGAGAGTCTGCTACGTTGAGCCATGAAGAGCACGGTGATGTGGTTCTGATGACGCTGGAGCTGGCCGCTGGCCGTATTCCGGTTATCGCAGGGACTGGCGCAAACGCCACCTCTGAAGCTATCTCCCTGACTCAGCGTTTTGAAAATAGTGGGATCGTCGGCTGCCTGACGGTAACGCCTTACTACAACCGTCCAACTCAGGAAGGACTGTTCCAGCACTTCAAAGCGATTGCTGAAAGCACCGACCTGCCGCAGATGCTGTACAATGTTCCTTCTCGTACCGGTTGTGACATGCTGCCTGAAACAGTAGGCCGCCTGGCGCAAATCAAAAATATTATCGGTATCAAAGAAGCTACCGGGAACTTAACTCGAGTAAACCAGATCAAAGAGCTGGTTGAAGATGACTTCATCCTGGTTAGCGGCGACGATGCTAGTGCACTGGACTTCATGCAGTTAGGTGGCCACGGTGTGATTTCTGTGACGGCAAACGTAGCCGCGCGTGAAATGGCAGAAGTGTGTAAACTGGCCGCCAATGGGCAATATGCGCAAGCGCGCGTTATCAACGAACGTTTGATGCCGCTGCACAATAAATTATTTGTTGAACCCAACCCTATCCCAGTCAAATGGGCATGTCGGGAGTTGGGACTTGTGGCAACCGATACCTTACGCCTGCCAATGACACCGCTGACTGAAGCCAGTCGTCCGGTGATTATTAGCGCGCTCAAGCATGCCGGTTTGCTGTAAAGTTTAGGGAGATTTGATGGCTCACTCAGTACAGAAGTCGATGGTGGCGAAAGTTGCAGTGGTTTCGTTAGCCATGCTGTTGGCAGCATGCAGCACCGACCAGCGTTATAAGCGCCAGGTTAGCGGTGACGAAGCCTACTTAGATGCAGCACCACTTGCGGAAATCCATTCTCCGGCGGGGATGATCCTGCCGGTGCAGAACGGTGAATATAATGTTCCGGTCACCAACGGCAGCGGCGCAGTAGGCAAAGAGCTGGATATTCGTCCGCCAGCTCAACCTCTGGCATTAGTCAGTGGCGCGCGCACTCAGTTTACTGGGGATACCGCCACGCTGATGGTTGAAAGTGCGCGTAGCGCAACGCTGTGGCCGCAAGTTGTCAGTGTTCTTCAGGCAAAAAACTACGGCATTGATAAACGTGATGACGCGAGCCAGACTCTGTCCACTGAGTGGGTAGAATGGAACCGTGCTGATGAAGATCAACAGTACCGTGGGCGCTACCAGATCAGTGTGAAACCGCAGGGCTATCAACAAGCTGTGGTGGTTAAACTGCTGAATCTGGAACAGGCTGGCAAGCCAGTTTCTGACGCGGCATCCCTGCAGCGTTACAGCGCAGAAATGTTGAACAGCATTAGCGCAGGCCTGGATAAAACCCAGACTGACCAGCAGAACGCGAAAGACAACCGTGCAGCGACGCAACTTGATGTGCAAAGTGCCGCTGACGACACTGGCTTACCAATGCTGGTAGTGCGTGCTCCGTACAACGTTGTTTGGGGCCGTTTACCTGCAACGCTTGAGAAAGTCGGCATGAAAGTCACCGATGCTACGCGTTCAACCGGTAGCGTGGCGGTGACCTACAAACCATTGTCTGATAGCGCATGGCAAGATTTAGGGGCGAAAGACCCAGGTCTGTCCAGTGGCGACTATAAACTGCAAGTGGGCGACCTCGATAACCGCAGCAGTCTGCAGTTCATCGATCCAAAAGGTCACACGCTGACGCAGTCCCAGAACGATGCTCTGGTCGCTGTATTCCAGGCAGCATTCAGCAAGTAACTTTTAGAGGCCAGAGCAATCTGGCCTTTTTTCTGCCAGGCTACGCAAACGTGTGCGTAGCGATGGATAACGAAATTTTTAGTTAAATCACACCTGGAGTAAGAAAGATGCAAAAGCAAGCTGAGTTGTATCGTGGCAAAGCGAAGACCGTATACAGCACGGAAAACCCGGATCTGTTGGTGCTCGAATTCCGCAATGATACGTCAGCAGGGGACGGTGCCCGCATCGAACAGTTCGACCGTAAAGGCATGGTGAACAACAAGTTTAACCATTTCATTATGGCCAAACTGGAAGAAGCTGGCATTCCTACGCAAATGGAAGCACTGCTCTCCGACAACGAAATACTGGTGAAGAAGCTCGATATGGTGCCGGTTGAGTGCGTTATCCGCAACCGTGCTGCGGGTTCATTGGTTAAACGCCTGGGTATTGAAGAAGGCATTGAACTGAATCCACCCTTGTTTGATTTGTTCCTGAAAAACGATGAGATGCACGACCCGATGGTCAACGAATCTTATTGCGAAACGTTTGGTTGGGTGAACAAAGAGAACCTGGCGCGTATGCGTGAGCTGAGCTACAAAGCTAACGACGTGCTGAGCAAGTTGTTCGATGACGCAGGCCTGATCCTGGTCGATTTCAAGCTGGAGTTTGGTTTATTCAAAGGTGAGGTCGTATTGGGTGATGAGTTTTCCCCGGACGGTAGCCGCCTGTGGGACAAACAAACGCTCAACAAAATGGACAAAGACCGCTTCCGCCAGAGCCTCGGTGGTTTGATTGAAGCTTACGAAGAAGTGGCTCATCGTCTTGGCGTTAAATTAGACTAATTTCCTGCATAATTATTTTTAAAGCCGAATGTGTTTTCACATTCGGCTTTTTCACATCTTGTTTCCTATGGTAATCCTGCTATTAACCACCTACGATCTACTGATTACAAGATGTGAATATTGAGGTCTATTATGCGCTGGCAAGGTCGTCGCGAAAGCGACAATGTAGAAGACAGGAGAGGTCAATCTTCAGGTCCAAACTTTGGCGGTGGAGGTGGCGGGTTCCGTTTACCTGGCGGTAAAGGCGGTATTGTCATTCTCATCGTGGTTGTGGTCGCGAGTTATTACGGCGTTGACCTGACTTCACTGTTGTCTGGCGGACAACCCGTTCAACAGCAATCTACACAGCGTTCAATCAGCCCTAATGATGATGAAGCTGCCAAATTTACCTCGGTGATTCTGGCAACCACGGAAGATACCTGGGGGCAAATTTTCCAGAAGATGGGGCGGACGTATCAGCAACCAAAACTGGTGATGTACCGTGGCGCGACACGTACAGGGTGCGGCACTGGTCAGTCAATCATGGGGCCATTTTACTGCCCGGCAGACAGCACGGTGTATATCGATCTGTCTTTCTACGATGAAATGAAAAACAAACTGGGCGCAGATGGTGATTTCGCTCAGGGCTATGTCATTGCTCATGAAGTGGGGCATCACGTTCAGAAATTGCTCGGCATTGAACCGAAAGTTCGTCAGCTCCAGCAGGGGGCGAGCCAGGCTGAAGGAAATCGTCTGTCGGTAAAAATGGAATTACAGGCAGACTGCTTCGCGGGTGTCTGGGGTAACAGCATGCAGAAACAAGAAGTGCTGGATGCCGGAGATTTACAGGAAGCATTGAA
>Ga0207696_1000697_pt1 | contig 23077 bp, 19 predicted proteins | sample KBSS54metaG_FD_184403 | JGI IMG/M metagenome (GOLD analysis project Ga0207696, IMG submission 184403) | Switchgrass rhizosphere microbial communities from Kellogg Biological Station, Michigan, USA - KBS S5-4 metaG (SPAdes) (version 2) | ecosystem: Host-associated > Plants > Roots > Rhizosphere >...
AATATGTTCAACATCTAAATAGTTGGTCGGCTCATCAAGTAATAGTACCTCTGGTTGTTCAAGTAATAGCTTTGCAAGTAATACTTTTGTACGCTGCCCACCACTTAATGCAGAAACATCACGGTCTAATCCAATTGCATCAATTCCAAGACCACGTGCAGCTTCTTCGATTTTAATATCTAATAAATAGAAACCACCTGCTTCAAGCGCATCTTGAATCTCTGCCATTTGATCAAGAAGTTCTTCTAATTCTTCCGGCGTAGCTGTTCCCATTTTCTCAGTAACGATATTGAGTTCTTTTTCTTTCTCAAATAAAGGTAAGAACGCATCTGTTAATACGTCACGAATCGTTCTGCCCGGTGTTAATATTGTATGTTGGTCTAAATATCCGTAATGTGTACCAGGTGTCCATTCTACGCGTCCTTCATCATGGATAAGTTGTCCAGTAATAATATTCATAAATGTTGATTTACCAACGCCGTTTGCACCAACTAAACCAACATGTTCTCCTGCTAATAAACGCATTGATACGTCTTTAAATAGTGTACGATCACCAAATGTATGACCTAAATTTTCAACTGTTAATAAGCTCATAATGTCCTCCGTCCATTTCAAAATAGTATCTTGAATCATGATACTAAATTCTTGGATATAATGCTATCCTTTCAAAATGTATATTTTTTCAAAAATAGGGTTGCTTATTTTTATAAAAGGAATATACTGTAATTGAACGGTGGTTAATTAAATTGTGAGGTATGAGAAATGTCGCCAAGAAGAGCAGTTAAACAAGAATTAACGAGAGAAATGATTATGAATGCAGCGAGGGATTTATTTATAAAACAGGGTTATCAACATACTTCAATGCGTAAAATTGCATCAGAATTAGGATATAGTCATGGTTCAATTTATTATCATTTTAAAAATAAAGCAGAACTGTTTTATGCGATGGTAGAGCAGGATTTTCAGTTATTAAATCAAAAGTTAGATGAAGTCACTGCTCAAAATTTAGGGCAGAAAGAGCAATTAAAAGCAGTTTTATTCGGATTTATTGAATTCGGTTTACGAAATCAAAGTCATTATGAAATCATGTTCTTAATTAAAGATAATGAATTAAAAGAATGTTTAGCAGATGGACCAAATGTTAGTTATGAAAAGTTTGCTTCTGTTATATCTTCCTTATGTAAAGGGAATATAAATGTAATGACAATATGGTCTGTTTTCTTATCATTACATGGATTTGTTGCACATTATTGTAGAAGTAATCAAACGTTTGAAGATGTGCAAGATTTAGCTGCTGCACATGTGAATTTTATTGCGAAATCGCTTCTTATGTAAGTGATTTTCTTTTTACAATTAATTGAACAGCGGTTAATTAAAAGGGGGATTAAGATGAAAAAGGCGTTAGTATTGGGAGCATCTGGAGCAATGGGATATGCAATTACAAAGGAATTGTGCGGGAGAGGGATTGATGTAATTGCTTTTGCGAGAAATAAGGAAAAGCTAGAAAAGCTGTTTTACGATGAGGAAAGAATACAAATAATAGCGGGAAATGTATTTAAGAAAGCAGATATAATGGAAGCTGCTAAAGATGTAGATGTGATCTTTCATGCTGTAAATATTCCGTATACGGATTGGGAGATAAAACAGCCAGAGTTACTAAAAAATATATTAGAAGCGACGAAACATCACGGTGCTAAATTAGCGATGGTAGATAATATTTATGCGTATGGAAGACAAGGACGAGGGAAGGTAACGGAAGAGGTTGTAAAGAATCCACATACAAAGAAGGGGAAAATTCGTTTGCAGCTTGAATTGATGGCGAAACAGGCTGGTGTACCGGTACTTACTGCTCATTTCCCAGATTTTTATGGGCCAAATGCAGAAAGTACGCTTGTTCATCATACGTTACAAGGTGTTCTTGCAAATAAAACATCTAGCTTTGTCGGGGATAAGAAGCTTGCTAGGGAATATATTTTTACGCCGGATGGAGCTAAGGCGATTGTTGAATTAGCATTACGTGATAGTGCATACGGGCAAAACTGGAACATACCAGGAGTGGGTGTAATTACAGGGGAAGAGATGATCGGGCATATAAGAGAATTAACCGGATATAAGAAGCCTATAATGACTGTGAAAAAACGTATGATTGGAATGCTTGGCTTATTTGATAAACAAATGAAAGAGTTTGTAGAAATGTTGTATTTGACAGAAGAACCGGTTGTATTGAGTGGAGAAAAGTATGAGAGTTGTATTGGTAAAGTGCCAAAGACATCTTACCGTGAGGGACTAAAGGAGACTATTTTGTTTTTGGAGGGGAGAAATTAGATAAAAAAGAAGAGCAAACTGTTCTAATATTGAACGATTGCTCTTCTTTTTTCTTCTATTTAAAATAACCTCGAACGATTCCTTTTAAACGATTTGCATGGAATTTGCGTTTATCATTCGAAATATTTTGCGTCATACGGAATGTAGCGGCTGCAACCGCACGTAAAAAGTATGGGAAGCCATAATGTAAACGAATTACTCTTCCGAAACCACCGGCATAGGAAATGGCTCTTTTTAATGATTGCTCATTAATGACTTCCTCTTTTACTGGATGGTATACGAATAGGTCTTTTTTAAATAGTCCTGTATATCCATTTTTCATACCGCGTAGTACGAAGTCAGTTTCTTCACCAGCTCCGTAAATTGTTCCTGATCCAACACCTAAGTCTTCATCAAATGTACCAACATCTTGCACAAATTGTTTCGTAAAGAATAGTGTGAAAGACGGTCCCATGAATCCATATTTATCATTTAAAATAATATCTGTTTCTGGTGCATGTACTAATGAGCCTGTTCCTTCAACATTTGTAGTATTTGTTGATATAAATTGAATATCCTTATCCTTATTAAATGTTTCTAGGGTGCTTTCCAACACGTTTGTTTCATAAATACAGTCATCATCCGGAAATGCGATAATATCACCATCAGCTACTTTTAATCCTGCATTACGGGCACGGGATAATCCTTTAATAGGCGTATAAATATAGTTGATGGAAAATTTTTTTTTATAATCTTCAAAGAGATCAGAAATTGGTGTATCGTTTTGGTCAACTACAATGAGCTCAAAGTTTTTATAAGTTTGTTTTTCTAATGAGTTTAGTAAATCAAGAATGTCATCACGTCTGCCGCAAGTGGCCATGATTAAAGAAAATTTCAATTGTAACAGCTCCTTCAAGAGGGTTCATTTGTTCATATACAGAAAAGAGTTTGTATTTCTTACGTCATTTTACATTAAGCTCTTTTAAATCTTGCTTTTATTTTGTCTAACAGCATAAAGAGAATTTCATCTTTCGCTATGAATAGGATAAGTGCATAAGCTAATCCACATGCTAACATTGTGACGATAACTTGTAGAATTTGTCCGGAAATTATCGTATTCACTAAGAATGCTATTGGTAAAAATGTTAGTGAATAAAACAGGTATTTTAGCTTTTGCATATCGAATAATGTGTAATTTACTTTTAATTTCTTTTTTATATAAATATATTCCAATACAATCAATGCACAGTTAGCAATCGTTGTTGTAATAATTGCTGTTGTTGGTGTAAGTACACGGAAGAATACAAGTGCAAAATTTAATACAAGGTTTATAAAACCGCAAATGAATAAAAAGCGCACTAAAATACTTTCTTTCTTTTTCACATAAATAATTTGGTTTGATAAAATAGATTCAATTCCTACTGAAATCATATAAAATGCGAAAACCATTAATGTGTCACCAGCTCCAGCAAATTGCCTTCCGCCATAAATAATAACGGCCCCATGAGCGATAAGCATTAAACCAATAGCGGCTGGGAACAACGTAATGAAATATACTTTTGAAATTTTGTTTAGTAATGATTCATATTCTCCATCATTTGCGTTTCCTGATAAATAAGAAAGCCTTGGAATTGTAACTTGTACAACACTTGACATAAGTGTGTTAATAATAGTCATAATCTGGAAGGCCATTACATAGAAAGCGACCGTAGCTTCTCCTTTATTTTGTAATAAGAAGAGGCGATCTAATTGTGTATATAACATATTGGCGTTTGAAAAGATAACGACTAATACTAAAGGTTTTAAATGTGGAACAATTGTTAAATTAGAAAAATCAAATTTGACTTGACGCTTCACATATACAAAGCTAATAATGTGGTTTAAAAATGTTGATAAAGCTAATAAGCCAGCGAATTTTTTATAGTCATCCACTCCGTGAATTAGAGCGAAAAGAAGCACAACATAAGTAAGTCGGACGATAACTGTTTTCTTCGTAATGAAATCATAATTTTCATGTGCCTCGTTAAACCATTCTACGTAAAACAAATTTGAAATAAAATTGAATCCGAAAATGAGCAGTACAGGAAATAAATTCTGATCACCATATCCAAGGTAGCTAAAGAGTACGAATGTCACTAGAGCCAGGATACTGGTTGTAAAGTTAATCACATATAGACTTGTGAACAATTGTGAAACTTTTTTCTTATCATTTTTTACTAAGCTGATTTCACGTAATCCATATTGATATACACCAAATACAGCAAAAATGAAAAAATAATTAAAAATGGTTTCAGCGGAGCTAACGGTTCCTATTGAAGTAGCCCCGAGTGTTCGGTATGCGTAAGGGCCTACTAAAATTGGAAGAATGATATTAAAGGTATTGAGCAATATTTTATAGAAAATATTTGATACAAGTGACTTTTGCATAATTTCACCTTTCCGTACAAATGAAAGTCAAATAAAGTACCTTTCATGTGAATCATATTAGTTATTGGAATAGATTCCTTAATGAATCAATTATTATTACTTGTAGTTAATAACTACGGGTATAAGTTTACCTCACATAAACTTTGTAAAGCAACTATTGGTTGATAGGTCAGATAGAATAAAGACTTCAGGTGAAATATGAGATTTGTTCTATTTGTATTTAGGCTAGTGGACGATTATATAGTAAGTATAGTGGTATTATGAAATCTCTGTAACGGTGAATACAAAGGAACATAGAGAGGGGATGCAAGTAAAAGGTACGGAATAGATCTCTTTGAAATTCATGTGGTAACAAGAGTGAAATTAGACAGAATGCAATGCTAATTATATTAGAAAAGGAAGATTATTCTTATGTAAATAAAAAAGCTGCCCTAAAGTATCTACTCAGTTACTTTGAGGCAGTCTCCTTAATTGATGGATGTTTTAATTTATACACTCCAAGGTTTGCTCAGTGTTAATACATCAGCCATTTCTTTACTTTTTGAACGATTTTCTTTTTTGCTTTGTGCACGTTCTTTTCCAGTTTTGTATAACCAATGTTCTTCTTCTGTTTCTGGTAACACTTGAGGTACAGAAGAAGGCTTGCCATCCTTTAATGCTACGAATGTAATGAAGCAAGTAGCAGCAATGCGGCGTTCCCCTTCTAATAAATTTTCTGCAACGACTTTCACAAATACTTCCATAGAAGATTTTCCAGTATAGCAAACGAATGCCTCGTAGCAAACGGAATCCGTTTGATGGATTGGAGTTAAAAAGTCAACGGAATCAATGGAGGCCGTTACGCAATGTTTCCTACTATGTCTTGCTGCTGCAATAGATGCGATGCTGTCAATTTCCGCTAATAATTTTCCGCCAAATAATGTTTGATGATTGTTTAAATCATTTGGGAAAACACGCGTTGTTTTAATTGCTTTTGATTCTCTCATAAATTTTTTGTCCATATAATCTACTCCTATTTCTGTTTCCTATATAAAAAAGATGGGTATTTTCTATCGAATATTATTTGTTATTTAGACGATTGAGATCCGATAAAAAGTTTACTTCATTAAAATAGAATAATATTGTATTTCCATGCGTGTAACTGAAAGAAAATTTAATTTGTATAGATTGTAGTGTAAAAGAGGTTTCGCTTACATTGCAAGCGAAAAAGTGAATGTTATATTTTTCTATATAAAGTGAAACTTTAATCAGTAGTTTTTTTCATCCCTCATTGATTATTAGCACTAACCAATCAGTACTTTTACGGGCAGTTCATCTCCTAGTTAATTCTGCTCCTTCTGTTTGAATTTCGTGGTGAGAGTATTACTTGCTCGCAAATAGCGGGATAAATTTTCTAACCGTCATGTGTCCATTCATGATAGAATCGTTGTGTTATGAATGGAAATAGAGGTGCAATATACATATGAATAACATACAAACAGGGTTTTCATCTTTTTTTAGTAAAATAATTATTGGAACTATGCTTGCCTTTTTTGTTTATTCTTGCTGGAACGCCTTCGAGGGAAGTAAGCAATTTTTGGGAGGAAGCGCCACAAGTTTAACGATTGTGCTATCAATTTTCGTGATACTCCTTTTACTTCTTGCTTCTATTTTGCAATATCGATTTACGGATAAACAGTTTCTCATTTTTCTAATGAGTATGACAGTGCTTGTTAGGCTTGGAGCAGTTCTCTTTTTTGATGCTCCAGTTATAGGTGATATGAGAGCTATGTATGAGACTGCAAAACAAGTTGCGCTAGGAAGCAGTAATGTAACTGTTGTTAGTCAATTACCTTTCATTATATATGAGTCAGTATTGATTCGTGTGTTTGGCGATGCTACATTTGTTTTGCAATTTTTTAATGTTTTGTATTGCGCAGGAACAGCGTTTTTCATTTATCGAATTGCTGCAAGTTTATTTCAAGAAGAATGTGGCCGAATTGCTGCAGTGTTTTACTCGCTATATTTGCCAAATATTCTTTCATGTTCATTATTAACAGGGGAATTATTCTCTATATTTTTATTTTACTTTGCGAGTTATATATTACTACATAAAGGATTGAGCCATTCTTACATGTGGGCATGTGCCGCGATACTATTTGCTCTTAGTAATATGATGTATCCAGTAGGCATATTTATACTTATTTTAGTAATTGTGTATGTCTTGCTAGTGGAAATATTCCAAAATGCAGATAAACAAAATGTATTGTTAAAATTGATAGGGGTTTTAGTCGTATTTTATGTTACTCATTTTGCTGTGAATTATGGGATTCAAGCAATGGGAATAAAACAGTATGCCATTTCTAACGATGCGTATGTGCAATCGGTTTTAATCGGAGAAGAGCGTAATAAACAAGAAACCGTTCAAGCACAAAGTATGAAAGAGCGCTTGAGTCAAAAGTTAAAAGAGTTAGAAACAGAGCGATTAGCTGTGGTTAAGCCAAGTATAGATCAGGTATCATCAGAGGGAATGAATGGGATATTGCTAAAAGGTGAAAAACTCATCTTTATAGCTGTAACTCTATTTATGTCAATTGCGCTTTTACATTTCCTTATTCAGAAACAAAAGAGCGAAGGCTATATGTTGTTACTGTTACTTATAACAGGATATATTGGAATGAAGCTTTTTAATGCAGATATTGTGTACGATGGTTTAACGATACCAAGTCTTTTCATTTTACAAAGTTTAGGTGTATATATGTTGTCATTCTATTGTCAAAAGCTATTTTTCAAAAAATAAAGTGAAGTCTTGCGTAGCAGGAAGGTTTGATCCTATATTTTTAGGGGAATCTTGAAGTGTGTGATAAGAAAAAACTCACCGTTTTTTAAACGGTGAGTTTTTTCTTATATTTAGGCAATAAGGAGTAACTATTATAAATAAAGAGAATTCGATTTGAATTCTCTTAATGACTTTTATTAGCTTTTGCATGAGCCTTAAAGAAGACTGGAAAATGCACATTGTATATAACAGTGACTACACGTATGATGAATGTTACTAGTAAACAGATATAAAAGGCTAATACGTGTGCACCCATTTCATACGTAATTAGGAAACTAATTGCACCTAGAATAGAAGCAATTGCATAGATTTCTTTACGGAATACATAGGGAATATCTTGAGCGCAAATATCGCGCATAATCCCTCCACCAATACCTGTAATAACACCCATCGAAACAACTAAAAATGAAGCATCAACGTGATGCGACATTGCAGCGTTTGCGCCAATAGCAGTAAAAACGCCTAAACCGACAGCATCTGAAAGCATGATTACAACTTGAAGTTTATTAATGCGTTCAAAAAACATACAAGTAAAGAGAGCTGCTAATACACTGACCAAAAAGTAAATCGGTTGTACAAATGCAACGGGAGGTAGGTTACCAATCATAATATCACGAATAATTCCGCCACCGAGTGCAGTAGCTACAGCTAAACAAAGGACACCAAATAAATCTAGATCTTTCTTTAAACCAACTAATGTACCAGAAATGGCAGCGGCGACAATGCCAAGAAACGTAAATATTTCGATTAATAACATAGCTCTAATCCCTTCCTCTTAAAGATGTTCCAGAGCAAAATATACACTAAAGTTTTAGAAATAACAATTACTTTTCGTTACATGTAGAAAAAAAGAAAAAATGGGGAAAGAAAGCGTTTGAAGATACGAGATATGTGACATACGAGAAGGGGATTTATTATCTTTTATCTGCATAAATAGGAAGTGGTTAACTAAAAAATTATGTTATAATAAATATTTGAGACGAGTTAGAGGCTTATTGTAAATTGTATAAAGTGAGATAAGGTAATGATAGTTATGGGGGTTCGAGATGTTAGGAAATAATAATTTAAGTAATAAATTTGGGAATTTTTTATTGATTTTCATTATGTTACAGCCGGTTTTAGACTTACTCACATCATTTTGCATCATGGTTTTAAAGATTGATACGACAATTGGAATTATTACGCGTCTATTTGTAATGGTTCTTGGTGGAATCTATATTTTATTTCAGGCAAGAGAAAAAGAAAATCGTAAATATATCATATACTTAATAGTAGTTGGAATTGTTCTTGCTGCAGGTTTAGTAAATAATAAATTGGTCAAAAGCCCTATCATGTTGGGAGAAGAAATTAAATTTATAGCAAAAGCATTATATCCATTTATTATGCTTACCTGTTACATTTTTGTGTTTAAATCATTACGTGAAAAAGCAAATGCATATTCAAAAATGCGTAACTATATTGTATATTCAACATTAATCATAAATAGTATCATGGTTATTTCGATTGCGACAGGAACTGATTATAATAGCTACGATTGGGTGAAACTTGGTTCACGTGGTTGGTTCTATGCAGGAAATGAATTAGGGGCCATTTTAGCAGTTGTATGCCCAATCGTCGTTCTATATTCAATTGAAAAAACAACAAGCATAGCAAAAAGTTATTTTTGGATTCCTTCTATTTTAATTATCTTCTCATTATTTGCTGTTGGTACGAAGGTGGGAGTTGGAGCCATTTTTGGCACAATGGTTGTTGCTGTTTTCATGTGCTTTGTTCAGGCATTTTTACAGCGTAAAGATAGAAATAAGAAGTCATATTTACTGAATGGCATCCTTGCGACTGTTGTTTTTGCTGGAGCACTAGCATATACACCGTTTTCGCCATTCTTAAAAAATATGGGATTTCACGTCCAAATTCTTGATGAGAAAAAAGAAGTGAAAAAGGCAGAAGAAAAGAAGGAAGAAAAAACGCACCATAAACCGCCTGTAACACAAGAGGAAAAAGCAAAAGAAAAAGAAATAGAGAAAAAAGAGGAAACACAAGCAATAATCTTCAGTGGACGTGAGATATTTGAGAAAATGTATAAAGATTACTATGCAGAAGCTCCAACATCTCAAAAATTATTCGGTATGGGATATGCTGGAAATTTCAAAGAGAAACCGAAGCTAATTGAAAGGGACTTTCATGATTGGTTCTATACATTTGGGATTGTCGGTTTCATCCTACTTTTAATCCCATTTTTATACTTCGGTGTGAAAATTCTTCTCGTACTAGTAACTAGGTTTAAAGAGGTATTTACAGTAAGATACGGGTTATTAGCAACCGCACTAGGATTAAGTATGGGTATTGCATTTATAGCGGGACATGTATTTACAGCGCCTGGAGTAAGTATTTATTTTGCTGTGATTTTTGCATATTTAATCGTTGATTTAGAAATTGAATGATAGAAAAATAAAAGCTAGCGTCACGTTAGCTTTTATTTTTTGTTATAGTAAACTATAAGAGAACATAAAGATGGAGGAAGAAAGAGATGAAAGTGTTGCATATGAATGCTGGAGCAGAAGAAGGTGGCGGGAAAACTCACATTATTTCACTTTTGTCGCAATTTCCAAAAGCTGAAGTTGAACTAGTTGTGTTTGAAGAAGGTGCAATTGCTAGAGAAGCAAGAGAGCTCGGAATTAAAGTGCACGTTTGTTCTCAATCATCTCGTTATGACATATCGATTCTTTCTAAAATACGTACGTTTATTAACGAAGGACACTTTGATATTGTACATACACATGGTGCGCGCGCGAACTTTTATCTTTCTCTTCTAAAAAGGAAGATACGTGCAAAATGGGTAACAACAGTTCATAGTGATCCAACTCTTGATTTTATGCAGCGTGGTTTGAAAGGTTGGATCTTTACAAAGTTAAATTTATATTCATATAAGAAAGTTGATTTGTTTTTTGCAATTACAGAACGTTTTAAGCAAAATACTGTAGCACTCGGTGTGCCAGCAGATAAAATTTGTACCATTTATAACGGGATTGAGTATGATGACATTCCAGCGAAACCTTATAACTTAAAAGATGAATTAGGTATACAAGAAGGAGTATTTACAGCGATTCAAGTAGCCCGCCTTCACCCTGTAAAGGGGCATAATATTTTATTCGATGCCTTGCAAAAAATAACAATTCCTAATATGAAAGTATTGTTAGTTGGCGATGGCCCGATTAAAGAAGAGTTGAAAGAAGCAGTAAGGCAGAAAGGGTTAGAAGATAAAGTATTATTTTTAGGTCATCGTTCGGATGTAAAAGAATTATATGCATCCGCCGATATTAATTTATTAACTTCTTATAGTGAAAGCTTTCCGCTTGTGTTATTAGAAGCTGCAAATCAACGTTTAACGTCTATTGCAACGAATGTTGGTGATATGGAACAGTTGATTGTCGATCCTACATACGGATGGATTGTGCCAATTGGTGATGCACATGCATTAGCAAGTGCATTAGAGGAAGGATATAAGAAGTGGGAGAATGGTGAATTAGCAGTGATGGGTGAACGTTTGTATGAGCATGCTTCTTCTCATTTCTCATTACGAAATCTATATGAAGATACTCATAAAGCATATAAAAAACTTTTATTGAAATAGAGAGGATTATAATTATGGCAGTACAAACAGTTGATATTTTAGGTGTCCCTTTTTCTACGATGACAATGGAAGAGACAATTCGATATATCATGAAGCAGCTAGAATCAGAACAAACTCATACATTTCAAGTTGTAACAGCGAATCCGGAAATCGTAATGTGTGCCAAAAAAGACTCAAGTTTTCATCAAACCCTTTTAGAAACAGATTTGATTACACCGGATGGTATTGGTGTTGTAAAGGCAAGTGGCATGCTAGGGACACCATTAAAAGAGCGCGTAGCAGGTTTTGATTTAATGAGTGATTTATTTGGGGCGTTATCGAAAGAGAATAAATCTGTATCTGTTTTTTTACTGGGAGCGAAACCACATGTTGTGAAGGGTGCTGCTGATCATTTAACAAAAACTTATTCAGCTGTATCTATTGTTGGTACGCAGGATGGGTATTTTAAACAAGAAGAGGAAGAGGGCATCATTGCTCGCATTCAAGAAGTAAAACCGGATATTTTACTTGTAGCTCTTGGATTCCCAAGACAAGAAAACTTTATTCAAAATAATAAGCATCGCTTACAAACAAAAGTGGCTGTTGGTGTAGGTGGCAGTCTGGACGTTTGGGCAGGAGAAGTAAAACGTGCACCAAAATGGATTCAAGCAATTCATCTAGAATGGTTTTACCGTCTATGTAGCAATCCGACGCGTTGGCGTCGTCAGCTTGTATTAGCTGAATTTCTAAAAGAAGTGATGCGTTCGAAAAAGTAGCGAAATATCGCTACTTTTTTTATTTGTGAAAGCTAAAAATGTAGTATTCTCCACTAATGGAAGCTCTATTTTATGGGAAGATTAAAAGGAAGCTTTTAAGTGAAAATAGGGATAAAAGTATTTTACTTATACAATATACACATGTAAAATGAAGTGTAAAGACACCTGTGTAAGGAGGACTTCTAGTGGGGGATATAAAAGAAATTTCAAAGCGCAAGCTTCTTGGAATAGCGGGGCTTGGTTGGTTATTTGATGCAATGGATGTTGGCATGCTTTCATTTGTCATCGTTGCGCTGCAAAAAGAATGGGGATTAAGTAGTCAGGAGATGGGATGGATCGGAAGTATCAATTCTATTGGTATGGCGGTGGGAGCACTTTTATTTGGCATATTAGCAGATAAGTTGGGGCGCAAGTCTGTTTTTATTATGACATTATTATTATTTTCTATCGGTAGTGGTTTAACGGCATTAACAACAACATTAGCTATGTTTCTTATATTGCGTTTTTTAATCGGTATGGGGCTTGGTGGAGAATTACCAGTAGCTTCGACACTTGTATCTGAAAGTGTTGAGGCTCATGAACGCGGGAGAATTGTTGTATTACTAGAAAGCTTTTGGGCGGTTGGCTGGTTAATTGCAGCTCTAATTTCTTATTTTGTAATTCCAAAGTATGGCTGGCAAGTAGCGATGGTATTAAGCGCGATTCCAGCTCTTTATGCACTATATTTACGATGGAATCTACCAGATTCGCCGCAATTTGAAAAAGTTGAGAACAAACAATCTGTTATTACAAATATAAAGGCGGTTTGGTCTGGAGAATATCGAAAAGCGACGATTATGTTATGGATCTTATGGTTCTGTGTTGTCTTTTCTTATTATGGCATGTTTCTTTGGTTACCAAGTGTAATGGTACTAAAAGGATTTAGTCTAATAAAAAGTTTCCAGTACGTATTAATTATGACATTGGCACAGCTTCCCGGATACTTTACTGCTGCATGGTTTATTGAGCGCCTCGGCCGTAAATTTGTGTTAGTTACTTACTTAATTGGCACAGCATGCAGTGCGTACGTCTTTGGAGTAGCTGAATCGCTTACAACATTGGTGATAGCAGGAATGTTACTGTCCTTCTTTAATTTAGGAGCATGGGGTGCGTTATATGCATATACACCTGAGCAGTATCCGACAGTAATTCGCGGTACTGGAGCAGGTATGGCTGCAGCATTTGGCCGTATTGGTGGTATTCTCGGTCCATTGCTAGTAGGTTATCTTGTTGCTTCACAAGCGTCTCTTTCATTGATCTTTACAATTTTTTGCGGTTCCATTTTAATTGGAGTGCTTGCAGTAGTTGTGCTAGGGCAAGAAACGAAGCAGCAAGAGTTGGTATAACGAAAGAAGGGAGCCCAAGCGGCTTCCTTTTTTGTTGTTTTTAAGGGAAGTGATGGTATAGTAAATAGAAAATAGGGCTAGAAAAAGGGATTGTTTCTTACTAAGGCGAATGTATACAACAAGACATATGGACAAAAGAATTAGGTGGTTGGGCAGATGAAAATTTTACTTATCATGGAAGATGCAGAACATCGAAATCGATTCATTGAGATATTTACAGAAAATATGCGAAATGTAGAGTGCTTTGAAGCGGGAACAGGAATGGAATCTTTACAAGTAGCTAAAAAGCATATTCCTGATTTCGTTTTTTTAGATACAGAGTTAAAAGATGGTACAGGGTTTGAACTCTCTAGTTTATTACAACAATTAAATTGCGATACAAAGTTTATTTTTATCGGTGAGGATATAGAAGAGGCGATAACAGCTTTTCGCTTCCAAGCGTTTTATTATTTACTACGACCATTTCGTGAAGAAGATTTACAATTTCTCGTATATAGAATGGAACAAGACAAAGGAAAGAAAATAAAAAGCCATTTGCGAAAACTTCCGATTGAAAGTCATGAAGGGATTACGTATATTTTTCCAGAGGATATTGTATATGTAAGTAAGAATAAGGAGAATAAAACAGTTTCAATTTATACAGCGAATAATCAGTATATTTCAACATATACACTTCAAGAATTGGAAAATAAATTAACAGCATATGATTTTTTACGTGTTCATAAAAGTTATTTAATAAATGTTATGCATGTTCAGGCATTAAAGCCTTATTATAATGGAACGTATAACCTTTATTTAGATAGGTATGATGAGAAACCGATTCCTGTTAGTCGAAACTATGTAAAACGACTTCGAAATAAAATTGAACTATGACAAGTTGTAAGTGAATTTCAACATGTTAACATAAGAATCCTTCATGATAAGGAGGATTCAAATTAAATATTCAGAAAATTTAGTACAATCTCCACTAAGAAGTAGTATAGGGGGGATTGTATGTGAAGGCGTTTAAGTCAATTTTACTTTGGGGTATCATCGCAGCATTAGGAGCAACCGGATTTGGTGTAATTGCCCTATCACAAGGTGAAACAATTAATGCTGTATGGCTATTAGTAGCAGCTGTTTCTGTATATGCAGTTGCTTATCGTTTCTATAGTAGATTTATTGCACAAAAAGTATTTGAGCTAGATAATAATCGGCAAACACCTGCTGAGACGCTAAATGATGGAAAGGATTATGTTCCAACAAATAAATGGGTATTATTTGGACATCACTTTGCGGCAATTGCAGGAGCAGGTCCATTAGTAGGGCCGATTTTAGCAGCGCAAATGGGATATTTACCAGGAACAATTTGGATTATCGTTGGAGTTGTAATTGCAGGAGCAGTACAAGATTTTGTTATTTTATTTGCTTCCATGAGACGTAATGGAAAATCATTAGGCGAAATGATTAAAGATGAGATTGGTCCTGTAACAGGATTAATTGCGATGATTGGTATTTTAGGTATTATGATCATTTTATTAGCAGTATTAGCTTTAGTAGTTGTGAAAGCACTTGTCGGTAGCCCTTGGGGAATGTTTACGATCGCAGCGACAATTCCAATCGCTATTTTAATGGGTGTTTATATGCGTTATATTCGCCCAGGGCGTATTGGAGAAGGATCAGTTATCGGTATTATTTTACTTCTTTTATCTCTTGTTGGAGGGCAGTATGTAGCTGAGAATCCTACGCTTGCAAGCATGTTTACTTTTAGCGGTGAAACAATCGCAATTATGCTTATTGTATACGGTTTTATTGCGTCTGCATTACCGGTGTGGATGCTCCTTGCCCCACGTGATTATTTAAGTACATTTTTAAAGGTCGGAACGATTGTTGGGCTAGCAATTGGAATTCTAATTGTAGCACCAAACTTACAAATGCCGGCCGTATCCAAGTTCATTGACGGAACAGGTCCAGTGTTTTCCGGAAATCTATTTCCGTTTCTATTTATTACAATTGCTTGCGGGGCTGTATCAGGATTCCATGCTTTAGTTTCCTCTGGTACTACGCCGAAGATGATTGAAAGAGAAGGGCACGCACAACCAATTGGTTACGGGGCAATGTTAATGGAATCGTTCGTTGCGGCGATGGCCATGATCGCAGCTTGTGTATTAACACCAGGGACATATTTTGCAATTAATAGTCCGGCAGCTCTTATCGGAACGGATGTATCACAAGCAGCTCAAGTTATTTCTTCTTGGGGATTTGCAATTACACCAAATGAATTAAAGGATCTTGCTGTAAATGTTGGTGAACAAACGATACTATCTCGTACAGGAGGAGCGCCAACATTAGCAATTGGGATGGCCTACATCTTTTCACAAGTAATCGGTGGAACTGCGATGATGGCATTCTGGTATCACTTTGCTATTTTATTTGAAGCACTATTTATTTTAACGACAATTGATGCTGGTACACGTGTAGGGCGATTTATGATTCAAGATATTTTAGGACATGTATATAAACCATTTGCGAAAACAGATTCTACACTGGCTAATGTGATTGCAACAACGTTATGTGTGTTAGGATGGGGGTATTTCTTATACCAAGGTGTAGTTGATCCGCTCGGTGGAATTAATACATTATGGCCACTCTTTGGAATTGCTAACCAGATGTTAGCGGGTATTGCGTTATTGCTCGGAACAACGATATTGTTCAAAATGGGGAAAAAGGCGTACGTTTGGGTTACGCTTATCCCAACGGTAGGTTTGCTGATTGTGACGATGACAGCAGGCTACCAAAAATTATTTCATGAAAATCCGAAAATTGGATTTTTATCGCATGCAAAAGTATTCCAGAGCGCCTTAGATGAAGGGAAAATACTAGCACCGGCCAAAAATGTGGCACAAATGAAGCAAATTATCTTCAATGATTATATCGATGCTATGCTTTGTGGAATTTTCATGTTAGTTGTAATAGCAGTTCTTATTTCTGCTATTCGTATATGGATTAAAGTATTGCAAAATAAATCTATACCATTAAAAGAAGCACCATATATTCCAAGAGATGAAAGTGAGTCGAGAAATTATGCTTAAAAAATTGGAGAAGGTGTGGAGAACACGAAAGCAATTTATTAGTTTGCTTGTTGGAGTACCAAGTTATGAAACGTACGTTACCCATATGAAAGAGTACCACCCAGAAGAACCGATTTTATGTCGAAAACAGTTTTTTGCTGAGGCGCAAGAGGCTAGGTTCAATGCGAAAGGTGGAAAAATATCAAGGTGTTGTTGAAGAGAAAGAGCGATTCGTCGCTCTTTTTTTACTTTTTTGTTGTTTCACGTGGAACAACAAAAAAGTAAAAAGTTTCGGGAATTATAGAGGTAAGGTAAGTTTAGCATCATAAAAAAACAAGCTATCTATGGATAGCCTGTTTTTTACCCCGTAAAAGCCCGATTAGTGAAGGTTGATTAAAGATTCACTTTATTTCTTATACAAGTTCTTTGCCAGTTGCAAATTTACGATATGCACCGTGATGTGTTGGTCCTACATATTCGTTAATTTTGAATGAGTGACGAATTGCTGCTGTGATGAATTCTTTTGCAGTTTTTACCGCTTCTTTTACAGATTTACCTTTTGCAAGTTCTGCTGTAATTGCTGCAGAGTATGTACAACCTGCGCCGTGTGTATTTGTTGTATCAATTTTCTCTGATTCTAAAAGATCAAATGTTTCTCCATCGTACAATACATCGATTGCAGTTTCTGTACCTAGCTTGCTACCGCCTTTAATTAGTACATATTTTGCACCTAAAGCATGGATTTTTTTAGCAGCTTCTTTCATGTCTTCAAGAGAATTAATTTTCACACCGCTTAGTTGATATGCTTCGAATAGGTTTGGTGTAACAACTAATGCTTTTGGAACAAGTACATCGCGTAAGCAGTCATTTGTTTCAGGATGCAATGCTTCATCTGCACCTTTACAAACCATAACTGGGTCTACTACTACATTTTGTAGATTATGCTTTTCAATTGTTTCAGCAACCATTTCAATGATTTCAACAGATCCAAGCATACCCGTTTTTAAAGCATCAACACCAACACCTTCAATTGTTGTTTCTAATTGTGGTTTGAGTGTAGAAGCAGGAATAGGGAATACGTTATGTGCCCAGCCATTATGTGGATCCATCGTTACGATTGTTGTAAGAGACGTCATTCCGTATACACCAAGTTCTTGAAACGTTTTTAAATCCGCTTGTATACCAGCGCCACCGCTTGTGTCAGAACCAGCGATTGTAAGTGCTTTGTTTAATGTCATTGTGAAAGCCCCCTCAGGTGATATAATGAAAACTACATTTTTAACCATTATATCAATCTTATGAATAAGTACAAAGTGAAAAAGTTACTTGTTTGTTTAAGAATACATTGAATTTGGTACAATGAGAAAAGAAAATATTGTATGTAGGAGACAATTTATGTTTCAAGAGAACCGTATAAGCGAATTAGCTATATTAAAAGAGATTGCAGAAACATTAAATACATCCAATGATACATATCATGTGCTACAAGCGGTATTAGAAAAATTGCTGCATGTGACAGGATTAACAACAGGATGGATTTTTCTTGCTGATGAAAATGGTAGGTATACAAAATTAATTGATTATCATTTACCAGCAGCGCTTACCTTTCAAGATAAAAAGCCAATGTGCGAAGGAGAATGCTGGTGTTTGCGCCGTTTTGTGGAGGGGAAATTAGAACGAGCGGTTAATATTATTGAATGTAAACGAATTAACAATGCGGTTGAAAATAATTGGGGTGATACAGAAGGAATTCTTCATCATGCAACCGTTCCATTAAAAGCTGGCGGAGAAGAGTTTGGAGTCTTAAATGTCGCTAGTCCAGGGAAAACACATTTTTCTGAAGAAGAACTGATGCTATTACAATCGGTTGCCCTGCAAATTGGAACAGCTTTAAAACGAACGAAACTATATGAAAATGAAAAGAAACGGGCTCATTATTATGTGAAACTAGAGCGTTTTATTCAGGAACTAAGAAAAATTCATAAATTAAATACATTACCAGAAGAAGTTGTAAAACAAGTGGGAGATGTATTTCTATGGGAGCAAGTTGCATTTTTTATACAAGAAGAAAAAAAGATATCCATGCGAGCTTGTTATAAGAAGCGTACATTACAAAAGGATTCGGGTTTAGAGAGAGCGGCAAAGGAAGCAATAGAAAAGAACAGACCTGTTTTAATGAAAAGACAAGTTGGAAATGGTGTTCATCCTAACGGCTCTATTATTGCCGCTCCAATACATATTCGAAATCATGTGTTTGGTGTTTTATGTGTGAATTCAAATCAAGGTGAGTTTGATACAAATACCGTAGACATACTTCAAGCGTTAACGAATCATATTTCATTAATGATTGAGAATTTACGATTAAATGAACAGCGTCGTGAACTGGTCCGAATGGAAGAACGTAACCGTTTAGCAAGGGATCTGCACGATTCAGTTTCACAAAAGCTATTTTCATTAACCTTCATGACGAAGGGAGCGGAAGCTGTTTTGAAGGGACAAAATGAAAGGGTAGATCAATCTCTTCATGAGATGAGAGAGTTAGCGCAAGGTGCTTTAAAAGAAATGCGGACACTTATTTGGCAGCTTCGTCCAGAAGGATTAGAAAAGGGATTGCTTTCAGCTTTAAAGCAATATGGTGAAAACTTAGGTTTGAAAATTCGTGAGCAGGTTACAGGTGTGCGTGACTTACCGCGTGTAGTAGAAGAAACATTATGGCGTATTGGACAAGAGGCATTAAATAATGTAAGTAAGCATGCAGGTGTCATGGAGGCTACGATTTACTTCAAAGTAACAGAGAATGATGTATCTTTAGAGGTAGTTGATCATGGTGTTGGTTTTATAGAAGCGAATGTAAGAGAGAAGAAATCACTTGGAATGACTACAATGCGAGAACGAGCAGAGTTAATCGGTGGATGTATTACAATTGTAAGTGAAAAGAACCGAACAAGTATAAAGGTTATCGTACCATTATGATGTGAAAATGAGGGAAACTTGTGAAAATAAAAGTATTATTAGTTGATGATCATACAGTTGTTTTAAAAGGATTAGCATTTTTCTTAAGCATGCAAGAAGATTTGGAGTTAGTTGGAGAAGCAAATAACGGAAAAGAAGCGTTAAAGAAAGTAGGAGAAGCACAGCCGGATATTGTTTTAATGGATTTATATATGCCAGAGATGGATGGGATTGAAGCAACCTCGTGTATTAAAAAAGAATATCCAAATGTGAAAGTGCTCGTATTGACTAGCTTTTCTGATCAAGCGCATGTTTTACCAGCTTTAAAGGCCGGAGCGAGCGGATATATTCTAAAAGATGTTGAACCAGATCAACTTGTGGAAGCTATCCGTAGTGCATATAAAGGAAATATTCAGCTTCATCCTGATATAGCAAGTGCGCTTCTTTCTCAAACTTTGCCGCAAGAAGAGAAACAGGAGTCATCAAATATTCATGTAGATGTACTAACGGCAAGGGAGAATGAAGTGTTGCAGCTCTTGGCAAAAGGGATGAGTAATAAGGAAATTGCATCCGTGTTAGTGATCACAGAAAAAACAGTAAAAGCTCATGTAAGTAGTATTTTAGGAAAATTAAATTTATCGGATCGTACACAAGCAGCTTTATATGCAGTGAAAAATGGGATCGTATAAGACAAAAGTCGTAGGATTAGTTCGCCTTTAGGAGGTGGACCTTTTTTATGAAAAAATCCGTCTATGTGAGGAAGAAATTGTTAGGAGGAGAGGATAAAATGTATTTGTAAGCAACAATAATTACAGGGGATTGTCCCTTTTTAGTGAGTAGATAATAAACAACGTAAGAGTGAGTAATAGGAGGAAAAAAGGCATGACAACAGTTTTATTTGTAAAAGCTAACAACCGTCCAGCAGACCAAGCAGTTAGTGTGAAATTATATGAAGCGTTTTTAGCAAGCTATAAAGAATCACATCCAAATGATACGGTGGTAGAACTTGATTTATACAATGAAGAATTACCATATGTAGGCGTAGATATGATCAACGGTACATTTAAAGCTAGTAAAGGATTTGACTTAACAGCAGAAGAAGCAAAAGCAGTAGCTGTTGCTGATAAATATTTAGAGCAATTCCTTGCAGCTGATAAAGTGGTATTTGGTTTCCCATTATGGAACTTAACAATTCCAGCTGTATTGCACACATATATCGATTACTTAAACCGCGCTGGAAAAACATTCAAATATACACCAGAAGGTCCAGTAGGTCTTATCGGTGATAAGAAAATTGCATTATTAAATGCACGTGGTGGTGTATATTCTGAAGGTCCAGCAGCTGGCGTAGAAATGGCTGTTAAATATGTAGCAAGCATGATGGGCTTCTTCGGTGTAACAAATATGGAAACAGTTATCATTGAAGGTCATAATCAATTCCCAGATAAAGCGGAAGAGATTATTGCAGAAGGTCTTGAAAAAGCAGCTAAAGTAGCAAGCATATTCTAATTCATGAAATAATCGTCACTCAATATGCAGTACCAACACTTTTATAGTGATGGTACTGCTTCTTATTTGTTCATTTTACTATTTGATATTTGCACTAGCCGCTTGTTTATTCTCACTATTGTTAGGAAGTGGAAATGAATTTCCAATCATTGCAGCTCCAAGCATCGGTAATAACAAATTAATTGGGAAGAACATAAGTAATAGCACTGTAATAGCGATTGGTTTTCGTAATGCATAGCTTGAAATGGCTGTCGTCACGATAGCTACAGAAGCAATTGGATCTAGCGGTATGACAGTGGCCATAGCATATCCAATACTTGCTCCAGCAAATATAATCGGAAAAATGTGTCCTCCACGCCAACCTGTATTTAAACAAACTGCCGTTATACATAATTTTAAAACACCTGAAAGAAACAGCACCCCAAATGATAATTCTGTCCACTCATTCACTAATTCTTTTAATTGGTGTTCTCCTGAAAACATAGTATATGGGAGGAAAGTTCCGGCAATCCCTAAAATAATGCCACCTATAATCCCTAATGTTAGTTTATATTCTTGAAAAGGGTGCACTATTTTTTCCAATATATATTCTATCTTGAAATAAAAATAGCCTACACTAGCACCTATACAAGCAAGAGGTAGAAAGGCAACCCATTCATGAAGTGCAAAAGATCCTTCTCCAAAATTAACAATAAAAGATCCTCGATTATCAAATTTACTAAGCAATAAATAAACAGAAAAACCAGCCAAAGTAGTAGCGACATATACGATAGCCTTTTTCCCTTTGGAAACTTCAGCAAGTCGTTCATCCTCATTTTCACTTGGAGCTAAGTAACCGAATAACGGTGCATTAAAAATAACACTTAAAGTAGCGCCGATTCCAATTTCTGTTAGCCCCTGCATTCCTTTTACAGCAAAGTGAAAGCGATCGCCAACCCATGTACAAAGCCCGCCTATAATCCCAACAAGTGCAGCTTCCGGTCCTAAACTTGCTCCAAATACTAAAACAATAATAGCTGTTAATGTAGCTTGATGTACAAAACGGTATTCAATCCTGCCTGTTTTCTTATATTCAGCCATTACCTCTGGCATTAAACGTGGGTATGTACCAAAGTACTTTTGTGACAGTCCAATAAGAAAACCACCGATTATTGTTACACAAATTGTATAATAAGATGGTAATGCAAATTCTTTAGGTAAATATTCCCAAACGAAATGAATTCCAGCATTGGTGACAACTAAAAATAACCAGACTGTGGCACCAACGATAGAACCTAGAAATATACCGTACACGATGAGTAAATAGTGCATATTTCTCCTAATAGCCAATTTTTATGCCTCCTCTATTTATACGTTATTATGAAAAATTAGAGATTCTAATACGAAAATAATGAATTGAATGTGCATATTATCTTTTTAAAGAATTACTTATTCAACATATATTATAAACATTATTAGTATTATTTCTTCTAAAGAAGCAAAATACAAGTGATGTTTAAAGCTTTTGATCTCATCGAGATGATAATGCTCATGCCATGTGCTGAAATAAATATAAATTGTCTAAAATATTATTGTAATCTCTACGAGAATTGTATACTAGTATAAGTTAAAATACGCATTAGATTTAGGAGGTTTCTTATTTGATTCGTGAGTTGAAAGAACAAGCGCTTGATGAGCTTGATGAAAAATGGGGATTAGCGGTAGGAGTTACCTTGTTCTTTATATTCCCTTTCGTATGGTTTTGGAGCTGGAGTAAAGTAATAGAATCGTTTATGATCGATATTATTGTCGTGCTAATGGTTGGGCCCTTAACTTTAGGTGCTTACTATCTTGCCTTAAATACAGTTCGTGACAGGACAGTTGGAATTGGGCAATTATTTAAATGGTGTAAAGAGGTAAATAAATTTATTAAATCAATTTTAATATATTTACTAATGGATATCTATATTACTTTATGGACATTGTTATTTATTATTCCAGGGATTGTTAAATCTTTCTCTTATACCATGACTTTCTTTATTTTAAATGATCATCCGGAATTTTCAATGAACCAAGCTATTACGGAAAGTCGTCGTATGATGAACGGACATAAGATGGATTATTTCTTAATATGTTTAAGTTTTATTGGCTGGTTTATACTAAGTATCCTTACTTTAGGAATCGGTTTCTTATGGTTGATTCCATATTTTTATACTACAAAAGCAGCGTTTTATGAGAAGGTTTCAACAGACTATTATAAAAGAAAA
>Ga0207696_1000699_pt1 | contig 22973 bp, 18 predicted proteins | sample KBSS54metaG_FD_184403 | JGI IMG/M metagenome (GOLD analysis project Ga0207696, IMG submission 184403) | Switchgrass rhizosphere microbial communities from Kellogg Biological Station, Michigan, USA - KBS S5-4 metaG (SPAdes) (version 2) | ecosystem: Host-associated > Plants > Roots > Rhizosphere >...
TCGGCCTGCACTGGGGTTTAGTCCCACTGATGATCAACAATTTGAGCGTACTGGGATACGACACGATGGTGCCTTTGTTACTGCCTGCGGTGATGGGGCAGGTGGGCGCGACGCTGGGCGTGTTACTGCGTACTCGTGATAAGAAGCTGAAAGTGCTGGCGGGATCGGCGGTCACCGCGGGGATCTTCGGCATCACCGAACCTGCGGTCTACGGCGTGACGCTGCCAAACCGTCGTCCATTCATCTTTGGCTGCGTTGCGGGCGCGGTGGGTGGTGTGATTGTCGGTTACTGCCAGACCAGCGTATTTTCATTCGGCCTGGTTAGTGTGTTCACTTTTTCGCAGATTATTCCGACAACTGGGGTCGATATGTCGGTGTGGGGGGCGATTCTGGGGACCGGACTGGCATTTACCCTGGCGTGTGTTACGACCTTTATCGCAGGGCTGCCGCGCAGTGAAGCGGCGACAGAAACCGTTATTGTCCAGCCAACAGAAAACGACATTCTTGCACCGATGAGTGGCACGGTACTGGCGATGGATCAGGTGCCTGATTCCACTTTCGCCAGCGGTTTACTCGGTGAGGGGGCGGCGATAATTCCGCTGACTGGTAGGGTCATCGCCCCGTTCCACGGCGAAGTCGCCTCGCTGTTCCAGACGCGCCACGCCATTGGTTTACTCAGCGATAGAGGCATCGAAATGTTGATTCATATCGGCATTGATACCGTAAAACTCGATGGGCAGTACTTCACTGCTCATGTGAAAGTCGGTGACAAAATTAAGCCCGGCGACCTGCTAATTGAGTTCGACCGCCAGGCCATTCTGGATGCGGGCTACGATCTGTCCACGCCAGTGATTATCAGCAATAGCGACGAATACACTGCGGTTACGCGTTTCACCAATGAACTTTCCATTGAATCAGGTATGCCATTCCTGACGGTAAGCCGCTAACCCATTAATTTTTGTAAAAAAGGAGAACCAGATGAAAGCATTTCCTGAGACATTTTTGTGGGGTGGAGCGATTGCTGCAAACCAGGTTGAAGGTGCATGGCGTGAAGACGGGAAGGGGGTTTCCACTTCCGACGTTCAGCCGAATGGGGTGTTAAGCCCAACGGTTGATCGCCAGCCTGGAGATTTTGGCATTAAAGACGTCGCCATCGATTTTTACCACCGCTACCCGGAAGACATTGCGTTGTTTGCGGAGATGGGGTTTAGCTGCCTGCGCGTGTCCATTGCCTGGACAAGAATCTTCCCGAACGGGGACGAAACTCAGCCTAATGAAGCGGGTCTTGCATACTATGACCGTCTGTTTGATGAGCTGGCGAAACACAACATCACGCCAATGGTGACGCTGTCTCACTACGAAATGCCGTGGGGTCTGGTGAAAAACTATGGTGGATGGGGCAACCGTGATGTGATCACCTTCTTTGACCGCTACGCCCGCAGTGTTTTCACTCGTTTTAAAAACAAAGTGAAATTGTGGCTGACGTTCAATGAAATTAACATGGCACTTCACGCGCCAATGACCGGTGTCGGGTTACCTGAAGAGAGCACTAAAGCAGAGATTTACCAGGCCATTCATCACCAGTTAGTCGCTAGTGCGCTGGCGGTAAAAGCCTGCCACGAAATCATTCCTGATGCGCGTATCGGCAACATGCTGCTGGGCGGCCTGGTGTATCCGTTGAGCTGCAAGCCAGAAGACGTGCTGGAAACGATGCAGGAAAACCGCAACTGGTTGTTCTTTGGCGACGTGCAATGTCGCGGTGAATATCCGGGTTATATGCTGCGCTATTTCCGTGACAACGGCATCAAGCTGGAAATCTCTGACAGCGACCGCGAAGCGCTGAAAGCGACCGTCGACTTCATCTCGTTCAGCTATTACATGACCGGTTGTGTCACTGCGGATGAAGAACTGAATGCCAGGGCACGCGGCAACATTCTGAATATGGTGCCAAACCCACATCTGGCGAGTTCCGAATGGGGCTGGCAAATCGACCCAATCGGGCTGCGTATTTTGCTCAATAAGCTGTGGGATCGTTATCAAAAGCCGTTGTTTATTGTTGAAAACGGTTTAGGTGCTAAAGACAAACTTGAAGCAGACGGCACGGTACATGACGACTACCGCATCAGCTATCTCAACGACCACTTAGTGCAAGTGCGCGAAGCTATTGAAGATGGCGTTGAGGTGTTGGGCTACACCTGTTGGGGGCCGATTGATCTGGTGAGCGCCTCGAAAGCCGAACTTTCTAAGCGTTACGGCTTTATCTACGTGGATCGTGACGATCAAGGGAATGGCACGCTTGCCCGTTCACGCAAGAAAAGTTTTAGCTGGTATAAAGAAGTGATTGCGACAAATGGGGCCAGCCTGAAGGCGTGATTTGACGGCACCCTCACCCTAACCCTCTCCCCCAGGAGAGGGAACAGATCGAGTATTTCCCCCCTCTCCCAGAGGGAGAGGGCCGGGGTGAGGGCCATTCTACCCGACCATCCGCTTAATAAACCCGCGTACCCACATCAGCGCCGCATCACTGTTATGGCGCTGATGCCACAACAATGCCACTTCAAACGGTGCCATTTCCAGCGGGACGGGGCTGCTGTGTAATCCCCAAACTTGCTGCCAGTTTTCACACAAACCCTGCGGCACCGTCGCAAGCATTGGCATCATGCTTAACAAACCCGGCAACGCGGAAAAATGCGATGTGGTGTAACTAATTTCTCGCTTCAGTCCTTGCCTGGCTAACAGCATATCAATATGGCTGCTGATGGCTTCACGGTAACTCAGCTGGACGTGCGGTTGTGCGGCATAGGTTTGCACAGACATCGGAGCTTCGGGTTGTAACTGAGCAGGATGCCAGAGCGCGACAAACTCCATTTTGGTCAGCAGTTCACGCTCCATCCAACGGGCAGATTGATTCGCCACGCTGATAACCATATCCAGTTCGCCACCTTCAAGGCGTTGTGCATCGGTAAACGGGTCGCTGGCCACCACATTCAGACGCACACCAGGAGCCTGTTCACGCAATACTGGCACCAGTTGCGGCATCAGCCACATCTCCATCCAGTCAGACATACCGATGGTGACTGTCGCTTTGGCGTGAGCCGGGTTGAATTCTGCCTGCTGGAACAACGCGCTTTGCAATTGCTCCAGCAGTGGCATCAGTTCGCTGTGCAGTTCAGTGGCACGGGCCGTGGGCTGCATACGGTGACCGCTGCGAATAAACAACGGGTCGTCAAACATTTCACGCAGACGAGCAAGTGAACCACTTACCGCAGGTTGGCCGAGATGGAGTTTATCCGCCGCCAGAGACACGCTTTGCTCACGGAATAAAACCGCAAAGGCAATCAACAAGTTTAGGTCTATTTTGCGGAAATCACTTTCTTTGATAGTCATTCTTTCTCCAATCAATTGGAGTGATAATAAAACTTCGACAGTGCTGCCCGCAAGCTGAAAAAAAGAAAAGGGCACCAAAAAATGGCACCCATTGTCATCAAAAAATCATTTTAAACACGCCCGTTACGACCAGTAAACCAATAATAAAAATAATCAAAATGGCCCATAGAATAATTTTCATCTCAACACCCCATCTTATGGCTAGTGTCTAAACAGTATAGGCAAGGATGCTGGCCACTGAGGGAAGTCGCCTCCCGGTAAACGGAAATTGAGACAAATCGAAGATCTTTAGATAAGCGGTTTCCGTGCCGCAAGCAGGAAAATCATCGGGCGTTCTTTTTCTTCATCAAGCGCCGGGTTCTGCGCGATTTGTTCAGCGTCTGGTCCCCATTCATCAAGCTTTTCGATAACAAAACCGCTGGCAATAAGCGCGTTAATCCAGCTCGAAAGTTTGCGATGCTGTTTCTTCACACCGTCGGCAAACCAGTTACTGATCCGCACACCTTCCTGCTGATAATGATTCACCGGCCAGGATTTTTGCCCGGTCTGATCGGTCATCCAGCCTTGTTGCAACGCGGCGGTATAAATCGGATGCTCTGCCGAAAACACCAGCATACCACCGGGAACCAGCGCCTGATAAAGCGTGGCGAAAAGTGCCGGAATGTTTTCCAGATAATGCAGCGCCAGCGAACTGTAAACCAGGTCGATGTTTTGCGCTGCTAACTGCAACTTCTCGAGATCTTCACGGCGATAAACAATGCCTGCACCCGTCGTCATTTCCTGTGCTTTTTCTAGCATTTTCAATGAGACATCCAGCCCCAACACATTTGCTGCACCCTGGTCACGTGCATAACGGCAAAACCAACCGTATCCGCAGCCTAAGTCCACCACCGTTTTACCTTGCAACGGCGGTAAAAATGTTTGCATGGTCGCCCATTCCGGTGCGCCATCTAACCCTTTAATGGAGCGGTCCAGAGTGGCGTATCCTTCAAAAAATGCCGGGTTATCATAGATATTTTGTGTCATTGCAACTCCTGTTCGCAAAGCCGTGATTGGCAGAAGAAGTCTAATGAAGTTATTAGCCTGGGGAAAGAGTTCCCCAGGCTGAGGGTGGCGCTTTACCTGTCAGAACCAAATTTCCGACTGTACGCCGAAGTTCCAGTTCCCGCCTGCGGTGAAGCCTGTGCTGCCGAAATCATCATTGATGGCATAATGATCCAGCTCTTTTGACCAGTTCATATACGTGGCAAAGAAGCGAATTTCTGGGCGTGCTTTAATATCGAAGACATTGCCGACTTTAAAGGTGGGTGCGAAGGTCAGCTTGTAGAAATCCCCTTTTACCGCCTGATAGTTATAGGTTGATCCGTCCGAGGTGTAGCTTCGGCCATTCGGATCTAAATCCATATATTGCCAGGAGGCCTCATAAAGCAGGGCGAAGTTTTGCGTAATGGCCTGTGAAGCGCGCAGGTTAAAGGTTGCCCAATCGTAACGATCGCCATCGCGATAACGGTCCTCACTGTGCTGGGCAATAACCGATGGAGCCAGTTCCCAGTTTTTACTCACCGGTACGATGCCGTAAGAGGCAAAGCGTAAGGATTTCGCATTCTCGGTTAAATCCCCGTCGCTACCAGGTTGGCGTGCTTCTGCACCCAAGCCACCGCCATATTGTAGCGCTGTCTCAGAAACACCTGGGGCCAGGCCATAGAACCTGGATTTATCATGGTAGGCCAACATCGCGTAATAGCCATTTTTGGCGGTATTATCGCTGCGCAAAGCGTAGCTTCCGGTGGTTGAGGTGTTGTCTTTTAAGTCGTCATTTCCTTGCGCTGTCATGCCGGTTAACATCAATTGCCAGTTGTTGTAGAAGTTATTGGCCGTAAACATCAGGTTCTGAATGTCATTGTCGTTGTAATTATCGCTACCGAGGTCGCCAAAATTACGCCCGTAAACGTTAAAGTCAGATTTTAATTTATCTGTCCACTGCACATCATTTATTCCTCCCCCGGTTCCACCGAGGAACATAATATCGCTATCCGTAAAGTGAATGTCGAAATTATCACGGTCAAAGCGCTTGCCTGCCCATAATATGGCGTGTTCCGCGACGCCACCGAAGCTTGCCAGATCACCCATTTCGACATAAAGCTGGCGAATATTGATATGATGGCTGTCATTATCCTGAACCCATGGGTCAGGGTTATTAGCCCCATCGGCCAACATGGTTTTGAAATGTGCCCATGAACCGTCATCAAAACTCATTTTCTTATTGAAACTTAATTCGACGTAATTATCTTTTTCATTGCCGAGGCGCCCGACATGCGCGTCGCCATTTAATGAACTTGCCGGTGAAATACCTGGTCCACCGCGACCGCCTTTCCCATGCTCATTAATCAGCAGCCCTGAACGGGCGTAAGCGGAAAACTCAAAGCCATCATCACGTTTATTTTTTTCCACCGTTTCGATCTGTTGTGTTTGTTTTTCTTGTTTCTTCGTTACCTGCGCAAGCTGTTGTTCGGCGGCGAGGGTGCGCTTTTCTGCTTTATCAGCCCGGAGCCTGGCTTCACTCGCTTCTCGTTCGGCCTGATTTAATCTCGACTCCAACAATGCCAGTCTTTGTTCTATTGATAAGGGTGTTGAAGCCTGAACTGAGGAGTAATAACCCAGCCCAAAAAAGGCGCAGAGGATCCCTGCGCGAATCTTTGTGATACGCATCAATTAATTCCTTGTAAAAATCAGAGGTATTTTTTTAATTAAACTTCTTGATTACATCGCACGACTCTTATTTAAATTAAAAGCAGGGTCTGAATTGGCTGCGTTAATACCAGAATCTAAATCGGCACGGATTTGTTCGTAATGGTCATCGAGGCGATAAAATTTACCTATCCAGAACATTGAGACGACAATTAACGCCGCAGGAATATAGAGATAACAGGCTTTGATCGCGAATAAAGCATCAACACTTTGTGCGTGATTAGCCACATAACCGCTGGCGGAGAGCATAATTCCGGTAATAGCGCCCGCGCCGGCCATCGCCACTTTGCCCAGGAAACCATTAATGGAGGTTAAAATTCCGGCGGTATTAATTCCGGTTTTCCAGACGCCATAATCAACAGGGTCCGCCTGCATTGAGAAATAAATCGCGGTACGTTGCCCGGCGCCGAGTGACAAAATAACTGCCCCTGCGACCAGTGCCATCACGTTTACACCGGCGAAAATCATCACTGCCATACCCGCCAGATTGATCGCAGAGGCGATAAGATAGACGTGGCGTTTTTTCATGCGTTTTGCCAGTAACGGAACCGTCAGCGTGCCCAATAATGGTACGAAAGTTGAGATCCCAGCCACCAGCGCGGTTAATTCGCTATTGCCGACGTAGTAATTAAAGAAGTACACCAGTGCACCCGTCTGGAAGAAAAAGGCTCCCCACATCAGGAAGATATTCACTGCAAAAACAAACCACGGCGGGTTATTGCGCAGGCTGACCCAGGCACGTTTTAAGGTCATCTTTTCTGAGGTGATATTGATTTTCTCTTCGACATTGCGAAAGCTAATCAGCAAAAAGAAGGTCGCAATCACGCCAAATACCATCGCGGTATATAAGAAACCGTGCTCCTGATTGCCCTGGCCCAGCGCTTTTACCAGCGGCAATGTGGCGACGGCGACAATCGTCGAACCTAGCGAGCCCAGCAAGATGCGTACCGTTGAAAGTGTGGTGCGCTCTTTGGATTCACTGGTCAGGAATGGCAGCATCGCGCAGAACGGGATGTTGACGATGGTATAGAGAAACGACAGGCACAAGTAGGTGATGAAGGCGTAAATCAGCCGGCCTGTGGTGCCAAAATCGGGTACGTAAAACGCCAGCACACACAGCAAGCCGAAAGGTACCGCACCAATCAGCAGGTAAGGGCGGCAGCGGCCCCAACGGGTGCTGGTGTTATCGATCACCAGCCCCATCAGCACATCTGCGACGCCATCCACCAGACGTGCCACAAGGAACATCAGGCCAACATAATAGGCGGGTAGCCCCATCACATCGGTATAAAAGTACATCAGGTACAACGAGATCATTTGCCACACGAGGTTGCAGGACAAGTCCGCAATGCCGTAGCCGAAGCGTTGCCGCCATACAGTAGAGGTAGACATAAGTAGGTTCTCGACGTTGTTGTTTTACAGTAGGTACTTTCTAATGAACCACGAAGGAGTGCAGCTCCAGGCGTGGCAATAGCTGTTGATGAGCTTGCTTCCATAAGGGGAAAAATCAGGCTGTAGTGGATCAAAAAGCTCCCAGAATGTATCGGCTCCGTGCTCCACCATCGCCCCCCAGTAGCGTTTGATCTCGTGGGTGGCTTGCTCTCGCTCATTCACCTGCAACAACGCCGCGACATAATGATGCATCATGTAGGGCGTGTTCATCTGAATTTCCGGTGGATGAGTTAACAGATTGGCTAACAACTGGCGTTGGCTTTCCGCCGTACCGACATCTGCCAACACCAGCCAGACCTGCGAAGCGCAGGAAATTTGTCGCGATTCACCACTGACAAAAAAGCCGCTTTGTGGATCCCAAAGTTCGCGCAGTGCCGCACTTTTCAGCGTCGTAATCTGTGCTTCAAGCCAGGTGACTTTGCTGCTGTCATAAGTTCGCGCCAGCATTAAGGCTTTGTTGAGGCAGTAGATCAGCACCCCCTGAGACGCCGCTTGCTTGTTGAGGTCTTCGTGCCAGTCAATAAATGACCACCAGTCGCTGCTGTCACGTACGATACCGTTTTCGGCGACTCGCTCCATGGCCAGTTCGATTTGCCGCCAGGCGAGCGGCCAAAGCTGCGCCAGTGTTTCGCTGTCATCAGTCACCGCGACGTACTCTTGCAGCACATCGACAAAAAACAGTGCGTAATCGAACAGGAAAGTATCGTCAGCAATGACCTGCGGCTTAACAAAAATATTCGCCGACACCATGCCATCTTCCCGCGTCATGGCAGCGAAAAGATAAAGACAGCGTTTGACCAGGGAGTAATTTTGCACCGTGACATCATTCACCAGCGCTTGCAGGCGCAAATCACCGAGCCACAAGCGGCGGTCGCGTTTTGGTCCGTCTTCAAACACGTCGTGCATGCAGTTTTTCAGGGTGTTAACGGCCACCTCATCAATGCGTTTTAACTGAAGATCCGCGGTCTTGCAGGCGGGTAGGGTGGCAAGCGACGCGGAAGTGACGGTATCGAGCTTCAGAGAGGTAAAACGCAGCTGGAATTTGCGTGACAGCGCCAGAACGTTAATGCGCAGATAGCGGCAGCAGTAACGACGTGAAAGTCGCGTATGGCCTGGCAATTCATCCAGATAACAGTCCTGTTGCTGGAGCCAGCTGCTGCTCAACCAACCGTTATATTCAGAAAAAGGCTCAACCACTTCTGCGAGCGTTTCACCAAAGATAAATTGCAGATGCGCTGGAGCATCTGGCGGGCTGCCGACCGCTTCGCAGGTAAACTCCAGGTAACCGACGCAATGCTTGCCGAAATCAATAATGACGTGCTCGCCCTGCGCGAAATCGTATTGGAAGAAATCTTCTGTGCTGTTCACGACATCCGCTCGCCAACCGTGAATTTGCTGCGCATCCGGCTGCGCGCTAATCATCGCCTGGGGGAGAACATCATGGTGATAGAGTTCAGGAATGAGTTCCTGTGCTTTGGCCAACATAGGTGGATGACGAACCATCTTTAGATGACCATTTTTCTGCAATGCCTGTGACATACCGAGCCCTTAATGATGAAGCAATGAGCCGAGTTTAGAGGGCAACGCTGTTTTTCATCTATTCTCAGGCTGCCAGTAATTGTTAGTGAATGGCATTTTCAGTGGGGTGCAGTGGTTGGTTGTCACAATTTGAAAAATCGGGATCGTTATTTAGGCCGGAGTGTTTTATTTTTCCCACAGTCCAGAGTGGTGGGTTTTGCGAGAACGTAATGATTAATAAGTTAGAAGTCAGTAAGTATTTTCCCGATGAGCAGACCAAGCTTTCTCTTTATGCCAGCGACCCGGAAGACAACAACTGCGAGCATAGCCATAGCTTTCAGGAACTGGTGATTGTTGAGGAAGGGCACGGCCTGCATGTGATTAATGGCAAGCCGATTTTTATCCAGCAGGGCGATGTGTTTTTTATTTGCGAGAACGATGTTCATTTTTACGATGAATTGGGCACCTTAAAGCTCATCAATATTTTAATTAATCCGCAGCTGGAGTTTGTTTATTTAACCGGAATAGAACAATTATTGAACCGTATTGCGGGCAACACGGCGGCAAATTACGGCTGGCTTACGCCGGAGACTAAAGCACAGTGCAAACGGCTGATTAACGACATTTTCCACCAGCAGAGTTCGGGGGCTGACAATCAGGCTTTAAAAGAGTCGCTGTTTTTTTCCTTAGTGACGCAAATCATTTATGCGCAGTCGCAGGCTGAATACAGCAATACCCGCTACAAACTGCATAAGTTACTCAGTTATTTGCAAGAAAACTGCTTTAACGAGATTGACTGGCAGCAACTGGCAAATCAGTTTCACCTGACTCAACGTACCACGTCACGGCATATTAAAGAGGTGACGGGGCTGACGCCGGAAAACTATCTGAAACGCCTGCGCCTGGTCTCGGCGCGAGTCAAGCTCAAAGAAACCGACATGACGATCACCGAAGTAGCTTTTTTGTGTGGCTTTGCCAACAGCAACCATTTCACCACCTCGTATAAGAAAGTTTTTGGCGTAACGCCGAGTGCTGAGCGCAAGCGGGTGGAAGGGTGAAGCCCTGTCAAAATTTAATCACTATAGTGATACTTGCTTGTGATATTTTTATCCTGGTAATAGTAATGCAGATAAACTAGTTTCAAATTGTATCCCTTTTTAACCATCAATGTATTGCCACTGATACCTAAACTTTTGCCTTTTGGAATGCGTAACCTAAGCGCTTTCTTTTACTCTGTGGCTAATTATGACTTCCTCACGTTTCCCTCTCGCGGCGACTGGCGTTGCGCTAATGCTCGTTTTGTCCGGCTGCGCGCCAATGCACAATGACGATGCACCCCTTGCTCAAAAAACACCTCCACAACAGTTGGATACCAAACTTCCTCCTGAGCTGGCGCACGGTTGGCCGGGCAGTGACTGGTGGCGTGGTTATCATGACAGCCAGATTAATACGCTGGTTGAACGTTCGCTGAAAGACTCGCCGGATTTGGCCGTTGTGCAGCAGCGCATCAGGCTGGCGCAGGCCCAGACGCAAATGCAGGAAGCGAGTGACGGCCCGCAAATGGATTTCTCCGCCAATATCGAGCGTCAGAAAATGTCCCAGGAAGGGGTGATGGGGCCATTTGCTCTGACTGACCCGGCGGCCGGCACCACCGGGCCTTATTACACCAACGGTAACTTTGGGCTGACGGCTAGTTGGGATCTGGATTTGTGGGGCAAAAATCGCTCGGAAGTGGAAGCAAAAGTAGGCGTCATGAGAGCGAAACAGGCTGAACTTGCCCAGGCCAAACAGGTGATTTCTGCCAATGTTGTGCGCTTATATTGGGATATGCAAACCCTGCTGGCGTTAAAAGATGTCAAACAACAAACCCTGGCGGCACAGAAGAATATCGTTAATGTCGAAACCAATCTGTACGCTCATGGGATTAACTCGTCAGTTGACGATGTCGAATCCAATATCGATTTCGTGAAAACCCAGCAGCAGATTGATGACATCGACGGGCGCATTAATATCGCCAAATCACAACTCGCCGCGATAACCGGTGATGCGCATGCTGCTGCAAATATTAAACCTGTCCCGTTGCCTAAAGTCAGTAGCCGTGTGCCGGACCATATGGGTTATGAGCTGCTGGCTCGCCGCCCTGACCTTCAGGAAGCGCACTGGTACATCGAATCTTCGCTCAGCAGTGTCGATGCTGCCAAAGCTGCGTTTTATCCTGACGTCAACCTCAGTGCCTTCCTGCAAAATGATGCGCTTCATTTGAGTGATTTGTTCCGTGGTTCAGCCCAGCAAATGGGCGTGATTGGCGGCTTTACTCTGCCTATTTTTGACAGTGGCCGCTTGAACGCCAACCTCGATATTGTGCGCGCAGAAAGTAACTTATCCATTGCCAGCTACAACAAAGCGGTGGTTGGTGCGGTAAATGATGTTGAAAAAGCCGCCAGCCAACTGAATGCGGTTGCGGCGGAAAACGAGCATCAGCGCACCATTTTGCAAGGCACGCAAAAACTCAAAGCTCTGGCGCAGGCTCGTTACAAAGCGGGGATCATTTCTGGTGCGCGGATGAGCGCAGCGACCTTGCCGGATTTGTCTGAACAGGCAAAAGCCATCCAGCTACACGGCCAGTGGCTTAACGCCGATGTTCAGTTGATCTCTGCTTTAGGCGGGGGGTATCAGGCAGGGAAGGCATAGCCACTGGGTTATGTCGTGGGCGCTGCGCTTGCCCGACCGGTTTCGGTTTTGTAGGGCGGATAAGCGTCAGCGTCATCCACCGTCTCCTATACTTACATCCTGGTTAAAAGATAGTCTGGAGGTGGTGATGAGTGCGGCTAACAAAGTGGCTATTGTCACAGCAGCGGATTCCGGTATTGGCAAAAAATGTGCGCTTATGCTGGCACAGCAGGGCTATGACATCGGCATCACCTGGCATTCAGACGAGCAGGGCGCACAAGACACGGCGCGTCAGGTCAACGGTTTTGGGCGGCGAGCGGAAACTGTTCAGCTTGATTTAGCCCATCTTCCCGATGGCGCAGCCGGAATTGATGAGCTGATTGAGCGTTTCGGGCGTGTGGACGCGCTGGTGAATAATGCCGGGGCGATGAGTAAAAACCCTTTCCTGGATGTCACCCTGGAGGAATGGCGCGGGCTGTTCACTGTGGATGTAGACGGCGCATTTATCTGCTCGCAGAAAGTGGTGCGCGCCATGATAGCCCAGGGTAATGGCGGGCGGATTGTGAATATTACCTCAGTTCACGAGCACACACCGCTTCCTGAAGCCTGCGCTTACACGGCGGCAAAACATGCGCTGGGCGGGTTAACCAAATCCATGGCGATGGAACTGGTGCATTATAAAATTCTGGTCAACGCTGTTGCACCCGGCGCTATTGCCACGCCGATGAACAACATGGGAGAAGGTGACGGAGTCAAAAGCAAAATTCCTGAGATCCCATTAGGGCGAGCTGGCGAAACCGAAGAAATTGCCAGTCTTGTTGCATGGTTGTGCTCTGACAGCGCCAGCTACACTACCGGACAATCGTTTATCGTCGACGGCGGTTTTATGTTCGCCAACCCTCATTTCAAACCGAAAAGTTAACCTTACTTATTGTTCTCGCGGCGTTTGAACCAGTAACGCACCAGCCACACCACCGCAACTACGCCGACCAACCAAATCCAGTGCTTTATATGTTGGTCCAGGTTTTGCAGCCACGGGCCAACAACTTCGCCGCCCATATACCCCAGAGTGGTAAAAAGCGTTGCCCAAATTAATGCGCCCACGATATTGAGCGGCAAAAAGATCCGCGGAGGTAGGTGACTGGCACCTATCAAAATCGGCCCGATCACCCGGAAGCCATACATAAAGCGCGATCCGATGACAAACCAATAAGGGTGACGGTTGATAAGATCCTGCGCTTTAATGATTTTCTTTTTGTGTTTTTGAAATCGTGCAGGAATGGAACCGCGAAAACGCCTGCCAACCAGATACAGCAGTTGGTCGCCAATCATGCCGCCGAGCGCCACGGACAGAACCACTAGCGGAAATTTCAGCAACCCCTGGTGTGCTGCAATCCCCCCCAGCAGAGTTACCGTTTCCCCTTCAGCCATGCTGCCCAAAATCAAAGCGGCGTAGCCGTAATGCGCAATCAGTTGAGTAATATCCACAGTGTTAAATGTCATTCCTTGTTTTTGTACAGCCTCAGTATAGCGGTTGTGACCGTTGGAGATGTTGTTCCGTTTCCCCAGTTATTTTTATCTGATTAAAAAACAATCAAGCCGCTGTGCATTATACTTTGACTGTGCTTAATCGATTTTTTTTGGCATGTCAGGAGGCGTTATGAGTCATGTCTGGGGGCTTTTTTCCCATCCTAATCGTGAAATGCAGAATATAAAACGCGAGAACGAAACGGTATCGCATCACTACACTCACCATGTGTTAATCATGGCGGCCATTCCGGTTATCTGTGCGTTTATCGGCACAACCCAAATTGGCTGGAATTTTGGTGACGGCACCTTCGTTCAATTGTCGATGTTTACCGGATTCTATTTAGGCGTACTGTTTTATGCACTGATGTTGGCTGGTGTCGCCGTGATGGGGCGTGTCATGTGGTGGATGGCTCGTAACTATCCACATCGCCCGTCACTGGCTCGTTGCATGGTGTTTGCTGGATATGTGGCGACCCCACTGTTTTTAAGTGGCCTTGTGGCGCTGTATCCGCTGGTGTGGTTGTGTGTTCTGGTGGGTGCTGCTGCGCTGGTTTACACCGGTTACCTGCTGTATGTCGGTGTGCCCGAGTTCCTTGGCATCAATAAAGAAGAGGGGATGAGCTTCTCTAGCTCAACGCTCGCCATTGGTGTACTGGTGCTTGAAGTCCTGTTAGCGCTGAGTGTTATCTTGTGGGGTTACGGATACCGTTTGTTCTAAACGGTGGGTAACTATTTTATTACGAATCAATTGTGGCAGTTTTCCGGGGCGTCAGAGTATTATGCTGACGCCTCATCTATTCATACGTTCTGTGAACAGATTCGATGGACACATCACATTCTTGAATAATTACAGAAGTGCCACCATGCCGACAAAAATTCGACTATCGTTGCTCAGCCTTGCGCTGATGATTGCCGTACCACTCGCTTCTCAGGCTGCGACTAAAGCTACCGTACAACAGGTGAGTTCCACACAGGAAATAGCCTCTGGCAGTGCTATGATCGTCGATCTGCAAACCAATAAAATTTTGTATTCCAGCCATCCCGATCTGGTGCGCCCGATTGCCTCGATCACCAAACTGATGACGGCGATGGTGGTTCTGGATGCGAAGCTGCCGATGGATGAGATGCTCAGCGTCGACATCAGCCAAACGCCTGAAATGAAAGGGATTTATTCTCGCGTACGTCTGAAAAGTGAAATTAACCGTAAAGACATGATGTTGTTGGCTTTAATGTCATCAGAAAACCGCGCGGCGGCGAGTCTGGCACATCATTATCCTGGCGGTTATAACGCGTTTATTCGTGCGATGAATGCGAAAGCCAAATCCCTGGGTATGACGCACACCCGTTACGTTGAACCGACTGGATTGTCGATTCAAAACGTTTCCACGGCGCGTGACTTGTCCAAACTGCTGATTGCATCAAAGCAATATCCACTGCTTGGCCAGTTGAGCACCACCAAAGAAGATATGGCGACGTTTGCCAATCCGGCTTATACGCTGCCGTTCCGTAATACCAACCATTTGGTTTACAACAACAAATGGAACATTCAGCTCACTAAAACTGGCTTTACCAACAATGCCGGACATTGCCTGGTGATGCGCACTATGATTAATAACCGCCCGGTGGCGCTGGTGGTGTTGGATGCCTTCGGCAAATATACCCACTTTGCCGATGCAAACCGTTTACGCAACTGGATGGAAACGGGCAAAGTGACGCCTGTGCCTTCATCAGCGCTGGCATATAAAAAGCAGAAGTCTGCTCAAATGGCGAGCAATACGGTTGCGGGCAATGCCCAGGACGATTAAAGCAATACCCTAATTTAATGGCAGCGTCCGGTCCCCATCATTAAGCGGGCGCTGCATAATCAACGTATCGCGCCAGCCGCCAAGCTTGAATCCCACATTGCGTAGTTGCCCAACCACTTCGAAACCGAGTTTTTTGTGCAAACGGCATGAACCTGAATTGTTTTCACCATCGCCAATAATTGCCACCATTTGCCGCCATGGCCCCTGCTCGCAACGGGTAATCAGCTGGCTTAACAGCTCACGACCCACACCTTTGCCCGTCATACTGGCGTCAATATAAACCGAGTCTTCAATGGTAAAACGATACCCCGGGCGTGGGCGATAAGCTGTTGCGTAGCTATAACCCACCACAATTCCGCAATATACCGCGACCAACCACGGGAGTTGTAGGGCATGAACTGCGTTAAGACGTTCAGCCATTTGGCTATGTGTTGGCGGCTCTTCTTCGAAAGAGCCGCGCCCATGCAGAACATGCCATTCATAAATGGCGGTGATGGCCGGAATATCATCGGCGCTGGCGTCGCGAACATGTAATCCTACACTCGGTACTGTTTCGAGCACTGACATCTCCCGCTCCTGTACGCAAAAAAATTTAAGTGGCGTAAGGTCACACCACTTTTTGGAATTTTAATTTAGTACGAAAAACCAACGAAAAATAGCCCCTAGTCTGGTGGTTGACGGCAACAGTTAATGAGGGTTGTGGTGGTGCGTATGGCTACAGGATGCTTCCTCCCACCATTTATGCTTCGTAGTTTTACCAATGCCTGGGTTCATGCTGTTAGTCGGGTCATTTGCCTGATAAAACTGCTTTAAGCTGTCAGGCGCTTCATAGAGATGCCCGACGTTATGCTCAGCCGGATACTGCGCGCCACGCGTGCGTAGCAGCTCGAGCATTTGCTCTTTCAGCGCATGGACATCAACCCCTTTTTTGACAATGTAATCCTGGTGGAAGACATGGCACATGAAGTGGCCGTAATACAGGCTGTGGCTGATTTGGCTGCTGATCTCTGGTGGGAGTTGCTCAAACCACTGCTGGTCGTTACGGCGCAGAGCGATATCCAGCGCCAGAATATCTTCCACTTCACTGGCGTGAACCGCGTGATAACGCACCGCAGCACCGGCAGCGGCAAAACGATGTAAAAACGCTTTCGCCCCTTCGGATGGCGTACAGACGAAAAAGCCACCCTCAGCCTGCTGGAAATAACTCTCCAGCCAGTTGCGCGCCTCGGCAATCCCTTCGCCCGACATCTTTAACAACAGATGATGTTCGTATTTTCCACGCCACTCTTTCATGCGCGGCGGTAAATGGTTCGGGCTCCAGTTGCTCAGACGCTGTAACACACGGTCGGTGAAGTGCGGCTTAAGGAACGGGACTTTTTCAATCCACGCGTCGGTGCGGCCTTTCAGGGTAAAGAACAGCGGCATTTTGTCGGTGCCGAGCTTGTCGATCATCATGAACGTGTCTTTGCCATATACCTCGGCGATATCGTAAATATCGCGGTGCATGTATTCGCCCGCCACCGGCAGGTTTTCAAAATTAGCCAGAATATGGCGGCGGATTTCCGTCAGCACTTCTGGTTTGTTGGTGCCGATGTAAAACACTTCGTTTTGCTTTTCGGCAACAAAGGTATCGAGGCGTACCGCAAAAACGGCAAGTTTCCCGGCGCAGCCTGAAGCTTCAAAAAGACGGCTTGGGTCAGCGTTAAAGCGAGATGGCGTGTCGGCATCCACATCTCGCACGCGCTCGGCGTAATCTTTATCAGAGGCCTGGCGCTGGTCGTGAAGCACATTCTCTGGCTTCACTCGCTCGTCATCGAGCTTGCCGAGGATTTGTTCGGGCGTCACGCCGAGGTCGATACCCAGATGGTTGACCAGCGTTAATTTGCCTTGCTCGTCGATACGCGCATACAGCGCCATTTCGGTATAGGCCGGCCCGCGTTTCACCAGCGAACCACCGGAGTTATTACAAATTCCGCCAATCACCGATGCGCCAATACACGACGAACCGATCACCGAATGCGGTTCACGCCCCAACGGTTTAAGCGCTTTTTCTAGTTGATATAGCGTGCTGCCAGGGAATGCCAGCACCTGTTTTCCGCCGTCCAACAACTGCAATTTATCCAGACGTAGCGTACTGATAATGACAATTTCACGATCGTAATCGTTGCCATTTGGGGTTGAGCCTTCGGTCAAACCGGTATTGGCGGCCTGCATCAGGATGATTTTGTCCGTGCTGACACAAGCACTCAGCACACGCCATAACTCCAGCAACGTGCCGGGGAAAACCACCGCCAGCGCCTCGCCCTGGCCGGAACGGAAACCTTTACGGTAACGTGCCGTTTTGGCTGCATCGGTTAATACATGTTGGTTGCCAACCAGGCGATTGAGTTCATTAATAAACGGGTTAGACATTTATCCACTCCTTGTGAAAATAGTGACGCCTTCAAGCATAGCTTGCAATTCACTAATGATTCTTCCGAAACGCTCGGAAAATCAGCACATAACATCGGAACCGCTCTTCTTACCACTGTGTCGTTGTGGCACACTGCACCTCTTAACACTTCGTGCTGCCCCGCGTGGCGGCTTGAGCAAGAGAGTAATGTCGATGAAATGGCTCTGTTCTGTAAGTTTGGCAGTTAGCCTTGCGCTGCAACCCGCGCTGGCTAATGAAATGTTTGGCCCGCACCCATTAACGCCTGAAGCCCGTGACGCTTTCGTCACCGATTTGCTGAAAAAAATGACCACTGACGAAAAAATCGGCCAGTTGCGGTTAATCAGCGTCGGGCCGGATAACCCGAAAGAAGCCATTCGTGAGATGATCAAAGACGGGCAGGTTGGGGCGATTTTCAACACCGTAACCCGTCACGATATCCGCACCATGCAGGACCAGGTGATGGATCTCAGCCGTCTGAAAATTCCCTTATTCTTTGCCTATGATGTGGTGCATGGCCAACGTACCGTGTTCCCAATCAGCCTCGGTTTAGCCTCTTCCTTTAATCTGGAAGCGGTGAAAACAGTGGGCCGAGTTTCTGCCTATGAAGCGGCTGATGATGGCCTGAACATGACATGGGCACCGATGGTCGATGTGTCACGCGACCCACGTTGGGGCCGTGTTTCTGAAGGCTTTGGTGAAGATACTTACCTGACCTCGATCATGGGCCGCACCATGGTTGAAGCGATGCAGGGCAAAAGCCCGGCAGACCGTTATTCGGTAATGACCAGCGTCAAACACTTCGCCGCTTATGGCGCAGTAGAAGGTGGCAAGGAATACAACACGGTTGATATGAGCACCCAGCGCTTGTTCAACGACTATATGCCACCGTACAAAGCCGCGCTGGATGCGGGCAGCGGTGGCGTAATGGTTGCGCTGAATTCATTAAACGGTACGCCTGCATCGTCTGACAGCTGGCTGCTCAAAGACTTGCTGCGCGATGAGTGGAAATTCAAAGGCATCACTATTTCTGACCATGGTGCGATTAAAGAACTGATCAAGCACGGTGTGGCGAGTGACCCGAAAGATGCGGTGCGTGTCGCACTGAACTCCGGCATCAACATGAGTATGAGCGATGAGTACTACAGCAAATACTTGCCAGAGCTGGTGAAAAGCGGTGAGGTACCGATGGCAGAACTGGATGATGCCGCGCGCCACGTGCTGAACGTGAAGTATGACATGGGGCTGTTTAACGACCCATACAGCCACTTAGGGCCGAAAGAATCTGACCCGGCAGATACCAACGCCGAAAGCCGCCTGCATCGTAAAGAAGCACGCGAAGTCGCCCGCGAAAGCATGGTGTTGTTGAAAAACCGCCTACAAACCTTGCCGCTGAAAAAATCAGGCACCATTGCCGTGGTTGGCCCACTGGCTGACAGCAAGCGCGACGTGATGGGTAGCTGGTCTGCGGCGGGTGTGGCCGATCAGACCATCACTGTGTTGCAGGGTATCAAAAATGCGGTGGGCGATAACGCCAAAATCGTGGTCGCTAAAGGTGCTAACGTCACTGATGAAAAAGACATCGTTGCCTTCCTGAACCAGTACGAACCTGCGGTGAGCGTTGATCCTCGTTCAGCTAAAGAGATGATCGACGAAGCGGTTAACACCGCGAAATCTGCCGATGTGGTGGTGGCGGTTGTTGGCGAAGCGCAAGGTATGGCACACGAAGCCTCTAGCCGTACCGACCTTGTTCTGCCGCAAAGCCAGCGCGATTTAATTGCCGCGCTGAAAGCGACTGGCAAACCGTTGGTGCTGGTGTTGATGAACGGTCGCCCGCTGGCGTTGGTCAAAGAAAACCAACAAGCCGATGCGCTGTTGGAAGCGTGGTATAGCGGCACCGAAGGCGGGAACGCGGTTGCCGATATTTTGTTTGGCGATTACAACCCGTCAGGCAAATTGCCGATGTCCTTCCCGCGCTCTGTCGGGCAGATCCCGGTTTACTACAGCCACCTGAATACTGGCCGTCCGTACAATCCGGAAAAACCAAACAAATACACTTCTCGTTACTTTGATGAAGCAAATGGCCCGCTGTTCCCATTCGGTTATGGCCTGAGCTACACCACGTTCACGGTTTCTGATGTGAAAATGTCAGCGCCATCAATGAAAGCCGATGGCAAAGTCGAAGCCTCTGTTGAAGTGAAAAACACCGGCGACCGTGAAGGCGAAACCGTTGTTCAGCTGTATTTGCAGGATGTCACCGCATCAATGAGCCGCCCGGTTAAAGAGCTGAAAGGCTTTAAGAAAGTGACGCTCAAACCAGGCGAAACCCAGACCGTGAGCTTCCCGATTGACGTTGAGGCGCTGAAGTTCTGGAACGCACAGATGAAGCACGTTGCTGAACCTGGCAAATTCAATGTGTTCATCGGGCTGGATTCTGCCCGTGTGAAACAGAGCGAGTTTGAACTGAAATAAATATTGAGCGATTATTACTTTTAAGGCCACCGTGAAGAGTTAATGCCGTTCACTTAAGCCTCATGTGGCTTAAAACTGAACGGATATTTAGGTGGAACAGTAAAGCACTGTACGATCGTATCGTCGGTGCTTTTCTGGTTATTGTGTCATGTAACATTTTTATATTTTGCGGCGTAGCAGGTAAGCATTTTTTTCGCTTCTGTTAAAAGTGTTACTCCACCATCGGGTTAATGCTTTTGCAGCATTATCATTCAGTTCCTTTTGCGCAGAGTTACCTACTCCCGGACCTGGCAAGGGCAACGGAAGTGCAAATAACCCTGGCGGATCCATTCCCTGCACCGGATTTAGCGGATACCCGTACCCATTCCATCCTCCCGCCAACCCAATCGGATTCTGGGTAATATACCGCCCCTGTTGCGGATCATAATAACGGTGGCGGTTGTAGTGTAACCCCGTCTCTTCATCAGCCTGCTGGCCGGCAGACGAATGAGTTGTTGCAGATGATACGGGTTCTCCTCCGACAACTGATTGCCCCATTCATCGTATTCGGCCCGCCAGGCTATCGCTCCGGTTTCGTCAATCAGAGCCAGCGGTAGTCCCCGGTGGTCGCAGTGGTAAAGATGGATTTTTCTCTTCGATGTGTGTTCCGACTCCAGTTGCTCCACGCTCAGCCCGCACCGCGTCAGCCACTGGCGGATCTTTTCACTGAATTGGTCTTTAGGGTGATAACGTGATGCATTTCATAAATTTCATGATCTTGCTCTTGCTCTACCTTAGTTCCACAGCCCTCATTGTTGTCGGAGTATTTCACTACTAATTTGCTTTTTATTTCGTTAATAGCATCGATTTTTTAACAATTCTATCTATTAAAATAACCCATTGGATATACCCACCCATGAAGAAAAAAAACCATATCAAGAATATTGTAATATACTTATTTTCAATATCAAAATGCATGGTGCTTAAAATAAAACCAAAGAAAAATAATACAATGGAAAACATTACACCAGTTGGGAATGATATTAATATCATCACATATGACATTATACTTATTATCTCGCTTATATCACGCATGGAATCCAATTGAGAAAGACGATATGATGAAAAATATAATATCAACATAGACAAACCAAACCATACAACTCTGGTAGCAAGAATAATGTATCTCATCATATTACCCCTATTAGCACAAACCTAATAAGACGTCCAAAATCATTACCAGCGCATTTCATTTTACATGAATCCAATGCATCATCACTCCAATCTTGACAATTTTTAAACAGCCCAAGTTTTATTGGATAGAAACCATCTGGTAATACAGTATAACGCGGCCTCATTCCTTTGAATTTCCCTTTTAAGCAATCCTCAATGCAACTATTGTCCGTTTCAACGGAATCACATCGCCCAGCCCCATCTTTTGTATCATTACTTGCTTTTCCTGGCCCCCACAAACCGTCCGTTTTAAATTCCCCTCTTTGGTCTTGACCTCCACAAATATAGCCACCTTTACCATCTGAAACACAAAGGTATTGATGATAGAATGGATTACCCCATATATCTGGACCACTTTTTTCACCAATTCCGCCTAGTGAATGGAGTGGTTTTATACACTTGAAAGTTTCTAGTCCCAATGGATCAGAATGTTGCACAGGATCTAGCGGATAAACATAAACATTCCACCCACCCGCCAACCCAATAGGATCCTGGGTAATATACCGCCCCTGCTGCGGGTCGTAATAATCGTGGTGATTATAATACAATCCCCGGATTTTCATCAGACTGCAGGCCTGTTCGCCAGTCAGTATCGCCCAACGCATCTATCAGTACGATCTCTTTGCAATCATGACCATGTTTCGATCCATTTTTTCATTTTAGCGCTGATAATAGGATCGCTGTACAATATTTTTCTTTCCTTGACTTCAACAGACATCTGCGTATCAGAACTCTCGCTTTTATATTTATTAAATTCTTTTTTGCTACAAATATTTATATCTACCCCTACAGAAATGTTTTTTAAATAAATCCACGCCAACTCCTCCCCAAAAAAAACCAATGTTACATCTGTTTTACCACATGTGGTCATATAACCATTTATTTGCAAGGTTATAAAGCTACCGTTTCCTCTTTTGATTTTTTGATTATTAATAATTGTGAATGGGGATTTATCCTTGGAAAGAAAATGAGATATATTATTAAAATTCCTCTGCCCTTGAAAATTAATTCTGGTACCGTCAGATAATCCCAGTCTGCTCAAAAAAAACACCAACAAAGCAGCAGTTATAAAAAGAAAAAGGTAACGTTTAATAATTTTTTACCTTTGAATTTAGTGCACTGCTTGTAGGATGCTCTGGTGACAACTTCCCTCCACCATAACCAAAAAGCTCCCCATCGTTATATTTACTAATGCATGAATCACTACATGCCGCCTCTGAACTATTACCACAGAAAACCCCTACTGTATTATTGGCTTTATCCATCAACTCTTCGCTTTTTGGCTGCGGGATATCAGCTCTATTACCCGCAGCTTCATGGTTCTGTCCAACCTGATTGGCTATGAATGAGCCAAAATTTTTGGTCATACTGCACATCCAATGACAATGCCTTAATGCATCAGCAGCCCCATTATGTAATCCGCCAACATTGAAATCCATTTCCATCCCAAACTGGTAAGAGTTATCAGCAATATTACTAGCTAAAAGAAGCCCTGCCAGTCCAAATGGCATACCTATAAGTGCAGTATCCGCACTCGTTTCTATTATATCCAACCCTTTGGGATCAATATGAATCACGGGTTCGTTACCCGCATATCTATACACATTCCACCCACCCGCCAACCCAATAGGATCCTGGGTAATATACCGCCCCTGTTGCGGGTCATAATAACGGTGGCGGTTGTAATACAATCCCGTCTCTTCATCAGCCTGCTGGCCCGGCAGACGAATGAGCTGTTGCAGATGATG
>Ga0207696_1000705_pt1 | contig 22787 bp, 20 predicted proteins | sample KBSS54metaG_FD_184403 | JGI IMG/M metagenome (GOLD analysis project Ga0207696, IMG submission 184403) | Switchgrass rhizosphere microbial communities from Kellogg Biological Station, Michigan, USA - KBS S5-4 metaG (SPAdes) (version 2) | ecosystem: Host-associated > Plants > Roots > Rhizosphere >...
GTGGCGGTGCCTGCTAACGGCCAGGTACCGGGGTTAGCCAACGGCTTTAAGACCAAGTATTCCGTTTCCGCGCTGGCGCAATCCGGTCTGAGCCCAACGGCTTCTCTGGGTAACCATCAGGAAGCCAGTTTACTGCGCCTGGATATGGGCGATCGTTACCAGTACTGGTACGGTCTGCCAAACTTCTACACCATCACCCGTTACAACCACAGCACGCATTACGCGATGGCGGTATGGCAGTTAGGCCTGGCTGTTGCGCAGGCTCGCGTTCAGTAATCTTTACCCCGCCTTGTTCTGAGGCGGGGTTCTTTCTCCAGCACTTCCCATGAAGGTTTTTCCCGATCGTCGATCAGGAATTTACATCGTCATCAATTTATTTTATGTTATGTTATAACAAATCAAATTGAAGGCTTTTTCCCGCAATGAATCCTTTACGGACACTTTTCACCGTGGCGGCATCAGCCCGGTTTTGTGCAGTCTTAATGCTGCTCGCCGGTTTATGGCTGGCTATTCGCTGGGCGATTGCACTGCCATGATCTCGTTGAATCAAGTGGTATTGGGTTATCAGGGAAGGGCGGTGACACCTGCACTTACCGGCCATATTGTGCAAGGCAGCATGACCGCCATTATTGGTGCCAACGGCACCGGGAAATCGACCCTCCTTAAAACATTATTGAAGTTACAGGCACCGGTATCGGGGCAACTGCAGTTTACCGATGGGTGTGCTCCGCGCATTGCGTGGTTGCCGCAACTGGCTGAAATGGAAAGACAGTTTCCTGTCACGGTTTACGATGTGGTGTGTATGGGGGCGTGGCCTGCCCGCAGCCTGTTTTCCGCATTGAAGCGTCAACACCGCCTGCGGATAGCCGATGCCATCGAACGAGTTGGCTTGAGCGCTTACCGCCATCAGCCTATCGAAATGCTTTCTGGCGGCCAGTTTCAGCGAATGCTGTTTGCTCGCTTACTGGTGCAAAATGCGCCGCTGGTGCTGCTCGATGAGCCTTTTACCGGGGTCGATTCGCAAACCAGCGATTTCCTGATGTCGTTAATCTGCCAAATGAATCAGGCGGGCCAAACGGTACTGGCTGTGCTGCATGATAACCAACGTGTTAGCCGGCATTTCCCACAGGTTTTATTGCTTACACAAGATCATTTCCATTGGGGGGACGCTGCTGAAGTGTTACCTCGTTATTCGCAAGTCAGTAATAATCTGGCGTTATCCGCATGATTTATCACTTCTTCTTGGAACCGTTTATTGATTACGGTTTTATGCGCCGCGCGCTCGTTGCGTGCCTGGCTTTATCACTGAGCACCGCTCCGTTGGGGATTTTCTTGCTGCTAAGGCGTATGAGCCTGGTGGGGGATGCACTTTCTCATGCCATCCTGCCGGGCGTTGCGGTGGGCTATTTGCTGGCAGGTATGTCGCTGGTTGCCATGGGGATTGGCGGCTTTGTTGCGGGGGTGCTGGTGGCATTAATTTCCGGCCTGGTGAGCTCACGAACCCAACTTAAAGAGGATGCTAGTTTTGCAGGTTTTTACCTCGGCTCGCTGGCGTTAGGCGTCATACTCATTTCGCTTCGCGGCTCCAGTGTTGACCTGCTGCACCTTTTATTTGGCTCAATACTGGCCGTCGATAATCAGGCAACAATCTTCGTTGGCGTGATTGCCAGCGTAACGTTACTTATCCTGGCGGGTTTATATCGCGGGCTGGTGATGGAAACCTTTGACCGCAGCTTCTTGCAGGTCAATAACCGCCAGGCACCTCATCTTATTCATGGTGTTTTTCTTGCGCTGCTGGTGCTTAACCTGGTCGCCGGATTTCAAATCCTCGGCACGCTGATGTCCGTCGGGCTAATGATGCTGCCAGCGGTTTCGGCGCGCTGCTGGGCGAAAACGCTACCTGGGGCGATGTTTATTGCGGTGGTCTGCGGTTTGTTATCGGCATGGATTGGGCTGGCATGGTCTTTTGCCGCCGCACTGCCTGCTGGACCGGCGATTGTTCTGACGGCAAGCGTTGGCTTCTTTATCTCAATACTTTTCGGTTCGCGCAGCGGACTGGCTCGGAGCCTTTGTAGAGGCTGGATAACAACAAGCAAGGGGATTAAATGAAACGTTTTGGGATGATGATGTCATTGGTGCTGGCTTGTTCCAGCCAGGCGGCGCTGGCGAAAAACCTCAATGTGGTCGCCAGTTTCACGGTGCTGGCTGATATGGCGAAACAAGTCGGCGGTGAACATGTCACGGTAAAAAGCCTGGTCGGGCCAAACGGTGATCCGCATAGTTTTGAACCCTCGCCGCAAGACAGCGTCGCGCTAAGCAAAGCTGACGTGGTTATTGTCAGCGGGCTGGGAATGGAAGGGTGGATGGACCGCCTGGTGAGCGCATCAGGTTATAAAGGCAAAGTCATTGTTGCTTCTGAAGGTATTTCCAGCCGCAGCATGGTCGAAGACGGTAAACAAATTACTGACCCGCATGCCTGGAACAGTGCTGAGAATGGCGCGGTCTACGCGCAGAATATTATGAAGGCGCTGATGGCGGCAGACCCACAAGATGCGGCGGCAATCAATGAAAGCGGCAGCGAGTACGTTACGCGCCTGAAACTGCTGGATAGCTGGGCCAAAACACGCTTTGAATCGATTCCTAAATCGCACCGTAAAGTGCTGACCAGCCATGATGCCTTTGGCTATTTTGGCGCAGAGTATGGGGTGGCTTTCCTCGCGCCTGTTGGCTTCTCGACTGAAGCTGAAGCGAATGCCAGTGATGTCGCTGGGCTAATCAAACAGCTCAAAAACCAGCACATCAAAACATACTTCATTGAGAACCAGACTGACCCCCGTCTGGTAAAACAAATTGCCGCCGCGAGTGGTGCACAACCGGGCGGTGAACTTTATCCTGAAGCATTGTCTGATGCCGACGGCCCTGCCAGCACTTATGAGATGGCTTTTAAGCATAATGTGGAAGCCATCGCTAACAGTATGAAATGATTTATCCGGCCAGCATTCGCTGGCCGTTCTTTTCTCTGGAAGTGCCTCGCGTTATTGAATGTAATCCTCTGAAAGCGCGGTTAAGTGCTATCGTGTGACCCTGCGATATGTCTACAATCGGAGCCAATATGACAGAGAAAACATTGCGCCAATTAAGCCACCAGTTGGGCGAAGCGCTTGGGCAGCTTGGTGCCACCATCACGACGGCGGAATCTTGCACCGGTGGCTGGATTGCCAAGGTGATTACTGATGTTTCAGGCAGTTCCGCCTGGTTTGAACGTGGCTTTGTTACCTACAGTAACGAAGCTAAACATCAAATGATTGGTGTGGATAGCGGGACGCTGGAAACCCACGGCGCAGTCAGTGAAGCCGTGGTGCGTGAAATGGCTCAGGGGGCGTTATATGCCGCCGCTGCGGACTACGCGATTGCAGTCAGTGGTATCGCCGGACCAAATGGTGGCAGCGAGGAAAAACCTGTCGGCACCGTGTGGTTTGGCTTCAGCTCAAAGCTTGAAGGCACTGTCGCTCGCCATCAGCTTTTTGAAGGTGACCGTGATGCCGTTCGCCGCCAGGCCACGGAATATGCAGTGCAAACCCTGTGGGAAGAATTTCTCAAAAATAAGCTTGATACTGTATGACCATACAGTATAATTGGCACAACAAAACAGCATAGTAAGCAGCGTGGCGCACTTGTGTATCACCCTGCATGACAGGAGTAAAAATGGCTATCGACGAAAACAAACAGAAGGCGTTAGCGGCAGCACTTGGCCAAATTGAAAAACAATTTGGTAAAGGCTCCATCATGCGTCTGGGTGAAGACCGTACCATGGATGTGGAAACGATCTCTACCGGTTCACTTTCACTGGATATTGCTCTGGGAGCCGGTGGCTTACCAATGGGGCGTATCGTTGAAATCTACGGACCAGAATCTTCTGGTAAAACGACGCTGACTTTGCAAGTTATCGCCGCCGCTCAACGTGAAGGTAAAACGTGTGCGTTTATCGATGCCGAGCACGCTCTGGACCCGATTTACGCTAAGAAATTGGGCGTTGATATCGACAACCTGCTGTGTTCCCAGCCTGATACCGGCGAACAAGCTCTGGAAATCTGTGACGCATTAGCACGTTCCGGTGCTGTTGACGTCCTCGTGGTTGACTCCGTTGCTGCTCTGACACCGAAAGCTGAAATTGAAGGCGAAATCGGTGACTCTCATATGGGCCTTGCGGCACGTATGATGAGCCAGGCAATGCGTAAACTGGCGGGTAACCTTAAGCAGTCCAACACATTGCTTATCTTCATCAACCAGATCCGTATGAAAATTGGTGTGATGTTCGGTAACCCAGAAACCACAACCGGTGGTAACGCCCTGAAGTTCTACGCATCTGTCCGTCTGGATATCCGCCGTATTGGCGCGGTAAAAGATGGCGATAACGTAGTGGGTAGTGAAACCCGCGTTAAAGTGGTCAAAAACAAAATTGCTGCACCATTTAAGCAAGCTGAATTCCAGATCATGTACGGCGAAGGCATTAACTTCTACGGCGAACTGGTTGATTTAGGCGTGAAGCACAAGCTGATTGAAAAAGCAGGTGCCTGGTACAGCTACAACGGTGAGAAGATTGGCCAGGGTAAATCAAACTCCAGTAATTTCCTGAAAGAAAACAAGCCAATGGCTGTTGAAATCGAGAAGAAACTGCGTGATATGCTGCTGAATAATCAAGATGGCACACCAGACTTTGTTGTTGATGACCATGACAAAGACGTTGCTGAAACCAAAGAAGACTTCTAAATACTAGTAAGGGCTGCCACGGCAGCCCTTGTCTTTATCTGCTTTACTGCACTTTTCTTCTATACAGGTTATCCGTCATGCCTGAACCTATTACTCCTTCTACTCGCCGCAGCGCCTGGTCCCGCTTATTAGACAAAGCCACTCGTATCCTGGCGATGCGCGATCACAGCGAACAAGAACTCCGCCGTAAACTTGCTGCACAACCCACGTTTCCCGGAAAACCAAGAGCGGAAGAAGACCCGTTTACTCCTGAAGATATCGAAAAAGTTATTGCCTGGTGTTATGAACACCGCTGGCTGGACGATGCTCAGTTCGCTTCGCGTTTTATCGCAAGCCGCAGCCGCAAAGGTTATGGCCCGCAACGTATCCGTCAGGAATTGCAGGGTAAAGGTATCGCGCGTGAACTGAGCGAAGCCGCCATGGAAAATTGCGAAATAGACTGGCAAGAGATGGCGCGAGACATTGCCGAGCGAAAATTCGGTGAGCAACTTCCTACGGAATGGAAAGAGCGGGCCAAAGTGCAGCGCTATCTTCAGTATCGTGGTTTCTTTATGGAAGACATCCAGGCCGTTTATTCAAGATAAATACCGAAATTTTGCAGATTAGGCATACACGGGATTTTACTTCCCTCATCAGAAAACTTATCTTATTCCCACTTTTTCCAGGTAAACAGGTCAAGGCCAAAGTATCAAAATTGGCTATGTCAGGTTTGCAACTCCTCGTTAGCTTGATTTCAGGATAATTATGAGCAAGAGCACCGCTGAGATCCGTCAGGCGTTTCTCGATTTTTTCCATAGTAAAGGCCACCAGGTTGTAGCGAGCAGCTCCCTGGTTCCGAATAACGACCCTACTTTGCTGTTTACCAATGCCGGGATGAACCAGTTCAAGGATGTATTCCTTGGTCTCGACAAACGTAACTATTCCCGTGCCACAACGTCGCAACGTTGTGTCCGCGCTGGTGGTAAACACAATGACCTGGAGAACGTCGGTTACACCGCTCGTCACCACACTTTCTTTGAAATGCTGGGTAACTTCAGCTTTGGTGACTACTTCAAAAATGATGCCATCAACTTCGCCTGGGAATTATTGACCGGCGAACAGTGGTTTAACCTGCCAAAAGATCGTCTGTGGGTCACGGTTTACGAGACTGACGACGAAGCGTTTGAAATCTGGGAAAAAGAAGTTGGCGTTCCGCGCGAACGTATTATTCGCATTGGCGATAACAAAGGTGCAGCTTACGCATCTGACAACTTCTGGCAGATGGGTGATACCGGCCCATGTGGCCCATGCACCGAAATCTTCTTTGACCACGGCGACCACATTTGGGGCGGCCCTCCGGGTAGCGCTGAAGAAGATGGCGACCGTTATATCGAAATCTGGAACCTTGTGTTCATGCAGTTCAACCGTCAGCAAGATGGCACTATGTTGCCATTGCCGAAGCCGTCTGTTGATACGGGGATGGGGCTGGAGCGTATTGCCGCTGTTCTTCAGCACGTTAACTCCAACTACGAAATTGATTTGTTCAGCCAGCTGATTAAGTCTGTTGCCGAAGTTACTGGTGCAACCGATCTGAACAGCAAATCACTGCGTGTTATCGCTGACCATATTCGTTCTTGTGCGTTCCTGGTTGCTGATGGTGTTACGCCATCCAATGAAGGCCGTGGCTATGTGCTGCGCCGTATCGTTCGTCGTGCAATCCGCCACGGCAACATGCTGGGCGCTAAAGAAACCTTCTTCTACAAACTGGTTGGCCCATTGGTTGAAGTGATGGGGGCAGCGGGTGAAGAGCTGCAACGTCAGCAAGCATTGGTTGAACAAGTTCTGAAAACCGAAGAAGAGCAGTTTGCCCGTACCCTGGAACGTGGCTTAACGCTGTTGGATGAAGAACTGGCGAAACTGAAGGGCGATACGCTGGATGGTGAAACCGCTTTCCGTCTGTACGACACCTATGGCTTCCCGGTTGACCTGACTGCGGATGTTTGCCGCGAACGTAATCTGAAAGTTGACGAAGCTGGTTTTGAAGCGGCGATGGAAGAACAACGCCGTCGCGCACGTGAGTCCAGCGGTTTTGGCGCTGACTATAACAGCATGATCCGCGTAGATTCTGCCACTGCTTTCAAAGGTTATGATCACACGGATTTAACCGCGAAAGTCACTGCGTTGTTTGTTGACGGTAAAGCCGTTGAACAAGTGACTGCGGGCCAGGAAGCGGTTGTGGTGCTCAACGAAACACCATTCTATGCAGAGTCTGGTGGCCAGGTTGGTGATAAAGGCACAATCAAAGGTAACGGTGTGGACTTTGCCGTTAACGATACGCAGAAGTATGGCCAGGCTATCGGTCATCTTGGCAAATTAGTCTCTGGTGTGGTGAAAGTGGGCGACAGTGTAAAAGCTGAAGTTGATGAAGTGCGTCGTTCACGCATTCGTCTGAACCACTCTGCAACTCACTTGTTGCATGCTGCATTGCGCCAGGTACTTGGCACGCATGTCGCGCAAAAAGGTTCTCTGGTTAACGATAAAGGCCTGCGTTTCGACTTCTCCCATTTCGAAGCAATGAAACCGGCTGAAGTTCGCGCAGTAGAAGATATCGTTAACGGACAAATTCGTCGCAACCTGCCAATCGAAACTAACGTCATGGATCTGGAAGCTGCTAAGGCTAAAGGTGCAATGGCGTTGTTTGGTGAGAAGTATGATGACCACGTGCGTGTGCTGAGCATGGGTGATTTCTCGACCGAACTGTGTGGCGGTATTCACGCCAGCCGCACTGGCGATATTGGTTTGTTCCGTATCGTTGCTGAGTCTGGTACTGCTGCGGGTGTGCGCCGTATTGAAGCTGTTACTGGCGAAGGTGCGCTGGCTAATCTGCATGCACAAAGCGAACAGCTCAATGATATTGCTCAGTTGCTCAAAGGCGATAGCCAGAATCTGAACGAGAAAGTGCGTTCGGTACTGGAGCGTACCCGCCAGCTTGAAAAAGAACTACAGCAATTGAAAGAACAGCAGGCAGTGCAGGAGAGTGCAAACCTTTCCAGCAAAGCCGTCGATGTAAAAGGCGTGAAACTCCTCGTGAGTGAACTTGCCAACGTTGAACCGAAGATGCTGCGTACTATGGTTGATGATCTGAAAAATCAGCTTGGTTCGGCAATTATCGTTCTGGCGACGGTATCAGAAGGTAAGGTTTCTCTGATTACTGGTGTCTCTAAAGATGTCACTGACCGTGTGAAGGCGGGAGAACTGATTGGAGTTATCGCTCAGCAAGTTGGTGGCAAAGGGGGCGGTCGTCCAGATATGGCTCAGGCTGGTGGCACAGATGCAGCCGCATTGCCGGGTGCTCTGGCCGGTGTTGAAGCTTGGGTCTCGGCTAAGCTCTAAGTAAAAAAATAAAGTGCAGACAGACGCTATAACTCATTTAGGTTATAGCGTCTTCTTAAATTTGCACATACTCAATAATGATAAAGTCAGGTTAAAGTTGCGTATATCGGCTAGACTTATTCATAACAGAATGTAATGTCGTGGTGAGTGACACTTTATGTGTTTGTCACTACTTACTTTTTGTCGTATATGATGGAGAACGCCGGGATACAGAGAGACCCGACTCTTTTAATCTTTCAAGGAGCAAAGAATGCTGATTCTAACTCGTCGAGTTGGTGAGACCCTCATGATTGGGGATGAGGTGACCGTGACAGTACTTGGGGTAAAAGGTAACCAGGTTCGTATTGGTGTTAACGCCCCGAAGGAAGTTTCTGTACACCGCGAAGAGATCTACCAACGTATCCAGGCTGAAAAATCGCAACAAACGAGTTACTAAAGTTACTGCGTCTCGCTATCTGCTAGCGAGACGCTTCCTTTAGAGCACTATTTTCTTCGCTTTATCTCGCAATCCCTCCTGTTTCTTCTGTCATGCCCACAATTTCTTACTTATCCCGAATGCTTTCGTACCTCTATAAACCCCATCTTGTTAGTTGATAAAACACTCTTTTTGCCGTGAATTCACCCTAATTGTGCGCGAAGTGTGCAATTGAAACTGAGTTGGGAAAAATTGTTTGACTTATAAGTGCGGGAAAGTAATATGTGCGCCACGCAGTGCCGATGAGCAGAAACAAGTTCAACGGTACACCTCGAAAGAGGCGTGTGGTGAGGTGGCCGAGAGGCTGAAGGCGCTCCCCTGCTAAGGGAGTATGCGGTCAAAAGCTGCATCCGGGGTTCGAATCCCCGCCTCACCGCCATTTTGCACCCATAGCTCAGCTGGATAGAGTACTCGGCTACGAACCGAGCGGTCGGAAGTTCGAATCTTCCTGGGTGCACCATTCTTCCTACTACCATTTTGCACCGGTAGTGTTGCAAAGAAAGTTAATTTCTTAGCGAACAACAGGGAGAAAAACGTTGCTAAAGCAACGGCCCGTCAGGGCAAGCACCGCGAGTAACGCTCCGGATGCACCATCTTGTTGATGTTGTTTAGAACAACAAACAGCATTAAGTCAGCAGTAAAAGAAGTAATCCTGTGCACCCATAGCTCAGCTGGATAGAGTACTCGGCTACGAACCGAGCGGTCGGAAGTTCGAATCTTCCTGGGTGCACCATCTTCTTCGATGTTACGGCAAGTTCAGTGACATTGAATCAGTAGTAAAGCAGTAACCCGATGCACCCATAGCTCAGCTGGATAGAGTACTCGGCTACGAACCGAGCGGTCGGAAGTTCGAATCTTCCTGGGTGCACCATATTCCCCCCAAGTTTTACCTTCTGAATTTCAAAAACAAACTCCCAGTAACACCACACAAACCCATTAGTCACCTTCTGTACTATCTCAATTACAAATAAGCGACAATATTATTGGTTTACGCTAAAGTAACGCCTCAATATTGAGTGATGTGAGGGATGAGATGTACGAACGTTACGACGGCCTGATTTTCGATATGGACGGAACCATCCTCGATACCGAACCAACACATCGTAAGGCGTGGCGTGAGACGCTAGCGGGCTATGGCATGCAGTTTGATGAGCAAGCTATGGTTGCGTTGAATGGCTCCCCAACCTGGCGTATCGCGCAGGCGATTATCGAACTCAATCGTGCAGATCTTGATCCTCATCGTCTGGCGCAGGAAAAGACGCAGGCCGTAAGGGCTATGCTTCTTGATACTGTGCGCCCGCTTCCTCTCATTGATGTCGTTAAATCCTGGCATGGGCGTCGTCCTATGGCTGTCGGTACCGGTAGTGAAAGCGATATTGCCGAAGCGCTGCTTAATCATTTGGGCTTACGTCAGTATTTCTCCGCTGTTGTCGCGGCAGATCACGTTAAAAACCATAAACCTGCTCCCGACACTTTTTTGCTGTGCGCCAAATTAATGGGTGTTGCTGCGCATAAATGTGTGGTGTTTGAAGATGCAGATTTTGGCCTGGAAGCAGCACGTGCCGCTGGTATGGATGGCGTGGATGTCCGTTTGCTGTGAGTGAAACACTGTCATTTGTTTCACTGTTTACCAGCAGTTTTCTTAGCGCAACATTGTTACCAGGAAGCTCAGAAGCTGTTCTGGTGGCGTTATTAGTTGCAGGTTCTGGGCCAACCTGGTTACTCATTTTAATAGCAACAATGGGTAATAGCCTTGGCGGCTTAACTAACGTTATTCTTGGACGTTTTTTCCCGTTGCGGGAACAATCGCGCTGGCAAGGAAAGGCAACTGCCTGGCTAGTGCGTTTTGGTCCGGCAACGTTATTACTCAGCTGGATGCCTTTAATTGGCGATCTACTGTGCCTGTTGGCTGGCTTATTACGAATGAGCTGGGGACCGGTAATCTTTTTCTTATGCCTTGGTAAAGCGCTTCGCTATCTCGTTGTCGCGGCTGCAACGGTACAAGGCATGGCGTGGTGGCACTAATTGGGTGATCTGATAATTATCATCACCATTTAAAACAATTATGCTTAATAAAAATGAATTCTACAGGCGGGAGGTCAATTTGATCCCGAACGTATCACAGGCGCTGGCCTGGCTGGAACAGCATCCTCAGGCAGTAAAAGGTCTTCGTCGTGGTCTTGAGCGTGAAACGCTGCGCGTCACGCCAGATGGTCAGTTGGCAACAACCGGCCACCCGGAAAGTCTAGGTTCAGCGTTTACCCATAAATGGATCACCACCGATTTCGCGGAAGCGCTGCTGGAGTTTATCACTCCGGTTGATGGTGACATCGACCATATGCTGACCTTCATGCGTGATATTCATCGCCATGTCGCCCGTCATTTGGGTGAGGAACGCATGTGGCCTCTGAGCATGCCGTGCTATATCGACGACGGTCAGAATATCGAACTGGCGCAGTATGGTTCATCCAACAACGGGCGTTTTAAAACGCTCTACCGTGAAGGATTGAAAAACCGTTACGGTGCGTTGATGCAGACTATCTCCGGCGTTCACTACAACTTTTCGTTGCCGTTTGAATTTTGGCAGGCGCGGTTGGGCGTAGAAGATGCCCAGAGCGGCAAAGAAGCGATTTCCGCCGGATACTTCCGCCTGATTCGCAACTACTACCGTTTCGGTTGGGTGATCCCGTATTTATTCGGTGCATCGCCGGCGATTTGCTCGTCTTTCCTGCAAGGGAAAGAAAGCTCGCTGCCATTTGAAAAAACCGAGTGTGGCATGAATTACCTGCCATACGCGACGTCACTGCGTTTGAGCGACCTCGGTTACACCAACAAATCTCAGAGCAATCTTGGCATTACGTTTAACGATCTGGAAACTTACGTCGCCGGATTAAAGCGTGCCATTAAAACGCCTTCGGAAGAGTACGCGAAGATGGGAGTTGAGAAGGACGGTAAACGCCTTCAAATCAACACCAACGTGCTGCAAATCGAAAATGAACTCTACGCACCGATTCGCCCTAAACGTGTCACAGCGGAGGGTGAGTCGCCTTCTGACGCTCTGATGCGCGGTGGGATTGAATATATCGAAGTGCGTTCACTGGATATTAACCCGTTCTCTCCGATCGGGGTTGATGAGCAGCAAGTTCGCTTCCTCGACCTGTTTATGATTTGGTGTGTGCTGGCTGACGCGCCTGAAATGAGCAGTGATGAATTGCTTTGCACCCGTAAAAACTGGAATCGCGTGATTCTGGAAGGGCGCAAACCAGGCCTGACGTTGGGTATGGGTTGTGAAACCGCACAGCATCCGTTGCCAAAAGTGGGCAAAGACCTGTTTGCTGATTTACGGCGTGTCGCGGAAACGCTGGATGGTATCGCTGGCAATACGGAATACCAGGACGTGTGTGACCAACTGGTCGCCTGTTTCGATAATCCTGAATTAACGTACTCAGCACGAATTCTGCGGTCTATGATTGATAATGGCATTGGCGGAACTGGGCTGGCATTGGCTGAGCAATATCGTCAGATGCTGATCCAGGAGCCGCTAGAGATTTTGACCGAAGATGTATTGCAGAAGGAGCATGACGCTTCGTGGCAACATCAGCGGGAAATTGAAGCTAAAGATACCGAACCGTTCGACGTGTGGCTCGCAAAACACGCGTAGTACAAAAGAAAAAGGCCACAATCAATGTGGCCAAAATATACATCTCTGAATCAGGGATGATGATAATAAATGCGCGTCTTTCATATACTCAGAGTCGTCCAGGAAAGAATGGTTCATTTTATTTTTAAATTAAATCACTATCGGAGGTGATCAGATGCCGTTGTTGGATAGCTTCACAGTCGACCATACCCGCATGGGCGCGCCAGCAGTGCGTGTGGCCAAAACAATGCACACGCCTCATGGCGATACAATCACTGTATTTGATCTGCGTTTCTGCATCCCGAACAAGGAAGTGATGCCAGAAAAAGGGATTCATACACTTGAACACCTGTTTGCAGGATTTATGCGTGATCACCTGAACGGGAACGGCGTAGAGATCATCGATATTTCACCTATGGGTTGCCGCACAGGTTTCTACATGAGCCTGATTGGTGTGCCTGAAGAGTCTCGAGTTGCTGACGCGTGGAAAGCGGCAATGGAAGATGTTCTGAAAGTGAAAGAGCAAAACCAGATCCCAGAGCTGAACGTTTATCAGTGTGGGACTTACCACATGCACTCGTTGCAAGAAGCACAGGACATCGCGCGCCATATTCTTGAGCATGGTGTGAGCGTGAACAGCAACGAAGAGTTGGCTCTGCCAAAAGAGAAACTTAAAGAGCTGCACATCTAGTCAGAAGCCTCATAAAAAGGAGCTCATCGGCTCCTTTTTATATTCCTGCGCTATGCTACCTTTATCTTTTCGCTCATAAATAACGCTATGTCTACCACTCTCCAGTTCAACTTCGCGACGCGTCCGCTGGTTCCCTTTGCTCATGATTATCCACATGGCGCGACGGAGCCCTGGCATAGCCATGACTGCGCACAACTGCTGCATACTTTAAGTGGTGTGGTGCGGATAGAAACGGAACAAGGGTATTGGGTTGTGCCGCCCAGTCGTGGTGTATGGCTCCCGGCGGGAACACGTCATCGGCTTCAGGTCACAGGACAAGTCGCGGCCAGAACGTTGTTTATCGATCCTTTTGCTCGCGCGGATTTACCCTCGGTCTGTCAGGTTGTGCAGGTTTCTAATTTACTGCGTGAGTTGATCATAAGCTCGCTGGATCTACCAGGACGGTACGAAGCCGGGAGCAAGGAGGAGAGAATCTACGAGCTGATCCTCGATGAAATCCGCGTGATGACAGTGATGCCTTTTAATCTGCCGGAACCGCAGGCACCCACGATTCAGGCGCTATGCCGTCAGGTTCAGGCTGAACCAGGTAAATCATGGACCACCACAGTGGCTGCCGCCCAGCTCAACATGAGTGAACGAACCTTACTGCGCCATTTTCGCGAGCAAACTGGTATGGCGTTCAGCGAATGGGTACGACGCGCACGGCTAATGGAAGCACTAAATCGCCTGGCTCAAGGGCAATCGGTTCTGCGGGTGGCGCTGGATCTTGGCTATGAAAGCCACAGTGCATTCAGCGCCATGTTCCGACGGACTCTGGGCGTATCCCCAAGTGAATACTTCTAGTTCGAAGATTTTATCGGCAAGGCGTTAAGCAAAGCCTGTAGCGAAGCCCGCGCAACATCATTGTCGATACCGACTCCCCAGCGACTTTCACCATTGGCAAAAGTACAGCGTATATAGGCAGCTGATCGGCTCTCGCTATGTCTTCCAAGTGTATGCTCATGGTAGTCCTCGATAGAAAAAGCGACCTTGAACTGCGATTTTAGAGCATCAGCGGTGGCAGAAAGTAGCCCGTTACCTTTGCCCTGCAACGTCAATATTCCTTCTGGTGTCTGGACGCGCGCCTGCAGTGAAAGACCTCCTTCTGTCTGACTTTCACTGCGGTATTCCAGTAGTTGCCGATCAGCGAGTTGATGCGGCCCGTACAACTTGCGGAACAACTGCCAGAGGGCGTTAAGAGTCATTTCGTTACCGTCCCGGTCGGTCTGTTCCTGAACGTGGCGGCTGAAGTCCTGTTGCAACCCACGTGGTAATACCAGCCCGTGGTTTTGTTCCAGTATCCACGCCGCGCCGCTTTTACCAGACTGGCTGTTAACGCGGATCACCGCCTCGTAACTACAGCCAATATCGTTCGGGTCTACAGGAAGATACGGCATCTCCCAAAGCGGAGAAGAGGATTGCTGCCGGGCCGTGAAACCCTTTTTGATAGCATCCTGATGCGAGCCTGAAAAGGCTGTAAATGCCAACTTTCCGGCATAGGGATGGCGAGGGTGCACCGGTAACTGATTGCATTGCTCCACCTCTTCGACAACATGCTTTATGTCGCTGAAATCGAGCTGCGGTGAGATCCCCTGGCTGTATAGATTCATAGCCATGGTTACCAGACAGACGTTACCGGTGCGTTCGCCGTTGCCGAACAAACAGCCCTCTACACGGTCAGCTCCCGCAAGTATCGCCAGTTCAGCACTGGCCACACCGCTTCCCCGGTCATTGTGAGGATGGACGCTGATACACACCGCGTTGCGCCGCGAGAAATGGCGACAGAAGTACTCAATTTGGTCGGCATAGACGTTCGGGGTATTCACTTCGACGGTCGCAGGTAAGTTGATAATCATCGGCCTTTCGCAGCAGGGCTCCCAAACATCCGCCACCGCCTCGCAGATTTGCAGCGCGAAATCAGATTCGGTGAAGCAGAAGGTTTCCGGGGAGTATTCATAACTCCACTGTGTTTGCGGGTTTGCCTCGCACAATGCCCGAATCTGGCGCGTTGCACTGACGGCCAATTGGATGATCTCCTCTTTGCTCTGACGGAATACCAGGCGGCGGAAAAGTGGGGCAGTGGCGTTATAGAGATGCAGTGTCGCGCGACTGGCACCCTCAAGAGCGGCAAAAGTGCGTTCAATCAAATCGGTACGTGCCTGGGTCAGCACCTGGATTGTGACGTCGTGCGGTATCCGCCGTTCTTCAATTAGCTGGCGAACAAACTGGAAGTCCGTTTCTGATGCTGACGGAAAAGCCACTTCAATTTCCTTAAAACCGCATTGGAGCAACAGTTCCCAGAAGCGCAGTTTGCGCAGGCCGTCCATGGGGTCAGCCAGCGCCTGATTACCGTCGCGCAGGTCGGTGGAAAGCCAGCGTGGGGCATGCGTGAGCTGTTTGTTTGGCCATTGGCGGTCAGGTAGGTGAATCGGGGGATGGGGCTGGTATTTTTGCGATGGGTCGTACAGCATGTCGGTTTTCCTCGGCGTGGGTCAGTCTTTATCCTGACGACTTTAGGCTGGGCTTACTGGCGCAAAACTGACAACCTGTGCTGCAAAACCGCCAGACGACAGACAGAGAAAAGGGGCCAATTGGCCCCTTTTGTGTTTCTGACTTAGTGCGCTCCACCGCCGCCACCACCGGCACCAAACGGTGGTCTGGCAAACCAGATTAGACCCAGTAACAGAATAAATATTCCTGCAGAAACCCAGAAAATCTCATTGGCTGAGATAATCAGCCCCTGATTGGTAATCTGCTGCGCAATATAGCCAGAGGCTTGTTGCGGCGACATCCCCAGATTTTCCAGTTTTGAATACATCTCCTGCGCATTCGGGTTAAACGGTGAAACGGACTCCGTTAACTGCGCGTGATGTAGCGCTTCGCGGTTAGTCCACAGCGTCGTGGTTATCGACGTACCAATCGAACCGGCAAGGGTTCGGGTAAAGTTCGACAGACTCGACGCTGCGGCCATACGTTCAGGCGGTAGCCCGGAAAGCGTGATTGTCGTCAGTGGCATAAAGAAGCACGCCACGGCAAAGCCCTGAATAAACTGCGGCCAGGCCGACGCGCCGAAATCCATTCCCGGCTCGAAGGTATATGCACGCCAGTAGAAACAGACGGCGTACATAATAAAGCTGAACGTCACCAGGCGCCGCATATCGAGCTTATGAGCAAAACGCCCGATAATCGGCGACAGCAATACAGGAAGAAGCCCGACCGGTGCCGATGCCAGACCCGCCCAGGTTGCCGTGTAGCCATATACCTCCTGCAACAGCTGCGGCAGTAACACAATTGCGCCGAAGTAGAGCATGTAGGCGAGACTGATACACAAGCAACCAATGGTGAAGTTTCGCGACTTAAACAACGACAAGTCGACTATCGGGTTGTCGTCCGTTAGCTCCCAGACAATCAAGAAACTTATCGTCACCACCGCGACGATTGTCAGAACGACCACTTCCGTTGAGTTAAACCAATCCAGCTCTTTACCGCGGTCGAGCATGATTTGCAGGCTACCAATGCCCACCACCAACAGCGCAAGGCCGATGGCATCAATACGGCGCTGCTCGGTTTTGGTTTCACGCCCACGCAAGGTTTGCATCGTCAGCAGAACGACCAGCGCGCCGATAGGCACGTTGATAAAGAAGATCCAACCCCAGTGGTAGTTATCACTGATAAAACCACCGAGGATTGGCCCACAAATCGGTGCCACGATGACCGTCATCGACCACAGCGCCAGCGCGATACTTCGCTTAGCAGGCGGGTAGTTATTGAGCAGCAGACTTTGCGACAGCGGAATCAACGGCCCGGCAACGATCCCCTGGATAACGCGGAAGAAGATCAGCATCTCCAGACTTTTGGACACGCCGCAAGCCCATGAAGCCAACACGAAGAGAATCGTCGACCACATAAACAACTTCACTTCACCAAAGCGCTTAGCAAGCCACCCGGTGATAGGAATTGAGATGGCGTTTGCCACCCCAAATGAAGTGATAACCCAGGTTCCCTGGCTCAGTGACGAGCCAAGGTTACCGGCAATGGTCGGAATGGCCACGTTGGCGATGGTCGAGTCCAGCACCTGCATAAAGGTCGCCAATGACAAGGCGATGGTCATGATGACCAGCGGTGCCCCTTCTAGCGGTTTTTGTTGTGCCATACAACCTCCGCTTTGTTAACCCGCATTGGCCTGGATGATGTTATTGATAAGCTCGTTGGCAGGCGCAAGATTCAGCTCGCGCGCATTGCTTTCATACACCGGAGAGTGACGAGTGGTGTTTGCCAGCATACTGCCATCGCGGTTACTGGTATCCACCGTCACCAGCGTCGACAAACCGATACGCAGCGGATGTTGTTCAAGCTGTTTGGCATCCAGTTCAATACGAACCGGCAAACGCTGAACCACTTTAATCCAGTTACCGGTGGCGTTTTGTGCAGGAAGCAGAGAGAACGCGCTGCCGGTACCCATATCCAGGCCAACAACTTTACCGGTGTACTCAACTTTGTCGCCGTAAATATCACTGACGACCGTCGCCGGTTGGCCAATACGCATATGCGCAAGCTGCGTTTCTTTGAAGTTTGCATCAACCCACAAACCACTCGCTGGCACGATAGCCATCAGCGGTGTGGTCGGGCTAATCTGTGCGCCAACTTGCACCACACGGCGTGAAACATAGCCGGTCATTGGGCTGACAATCTTAGTCCGTTGCAGTGCCATCCAGGCGTTACGTAACTCGGCAGCCGCTTGTTTAACACTTGGCTGTTCTTCGAGTTTGGTTCCGAGGATCATGGCCTGATTGGCATTATATTGTTGAATGGCAACATCCAGTTGCGCTTGAGCCGATGCGACGGCATCTCGGGCGTGTTGCAACTCTTCACGGCCAATCAGGTTTGCATTCCCCAGCGGCACGCGGCGATTCAGGTCGCTTTGAGCTTGTGCCAGAGAAGTCTTTTGCAGCTCAATATTGGCCTGATATTGCTTACTGTTAATCATTAACTGACGAGTCTGGCGCACGCTTGAAGCCAGCACGGTTTGTGCTTGTTCAAAGGCTTGCTCAGCGTCAGCCTGGTCCAGCGTCACCAGAACATCGCCCTGTTTAACGAAGTCGGTATTATCTGCCCAAACTTTAGTTACGCTTCCGGAAACTTGGGACATTATTTGCACCTGATTACCGGCCACATACGCATCATCCGTGTTTTCGTAGTGACGTAATACTAAGAACCAGTAAATCCCATATGCCACAGCAATAATGACAAACAGCAAGGTCAACACAAGTAAGGCACCTTTACGTTTGCCTTTCTTGTTACCCGGCTGCTGCGAGGTTTGAGTCTCCGCATGTGCGCTCATGCTTATCTCCACACTTTTTTATTATAGTGATCGGCTGAGCCGACCTGTTAGACCCAACAGGCCAGCAAGGTAAGTTGCTGGCCTGTCAGTATTCATCTTTTTTGGGATACTACGATTTAACGCGATGACGGCACTTAGCGCACGGCTTCAAGTACAGTCTGGTTTTCGTCCATTTCATCAAGGCGGGTCAGCAGTTTGCGGGTGATCTGTTCCAACTGCTCTTTTTCCGAACCACTCAGCGTGGACCACAGCTCATGTAAGCAGTGGTGCTGCGGTGGTAACACCTGACGCAGGAACTCCTGACCTTTTTCGGTTAAATGCAGATGCAGGCAGCGGCGATCGTTATCGCTTTCACGGCGTTCAATCCAGCCACGCTTTTCCAGTTCATCGGCAATACGAGTCGCGTTAGTACGGGAAGACCCCAAAGCACAGCTCAATTCAGAAGGCTGGATGCTGTGGTTTTCCTGCGATTCAAGAGTAATTAACGCCATAAACAGCGTCTCGTTAATCCCCTGAGCTTTCAGCATTTTATTGCGGTTTTCCAAAAGCTTGCCCTGCATGTGCATGCAAAGGCGCGTCAGCAGGACTTCCTGGTACGGGAATTCCTCATAGCGTTTGGCGCGAAATTTTAGCATTTGTTCAATGGGCGTAAACGAACTATCCATTTTGGCATAACCTCATTAGTTTCGGTCGATATAATAACGATGGTGACAAATAAAGTAAATGTATTGTTGATACGTTTTTATTGGTCAGACTGATATCACCATCATGAGTTTCCAGGTTAATCCATAACCCAGAGCACTTAATAATGTCGGGACAATGATGCTGCGAGTTTTATAAAAACTCAGCCCGAGAATAATAAAACCGACAAGCGTCGGGACCAGACGTTGCGCGTTCTGCATAATCTCCGGAACACTCGAAACCACCAGCAACGCACAAATCGATGCGATTCCGATACTGTCGAGCAGTATGCCAGTGGCGCCGCGTTTGGCCGGACGAGTGGTATTTGCCCGGATACGCAGAGGCAAATAACGAAACAGATAGTTGGCAAGGCCGACCAGCAAACCCAGCAAAAGTACTTGTGTACTCATCCGTGTTCACCTTGATAAAACGCCTGTACTAATGCAGCCATACAGCCACAGACAATCCCTGCAAGAATCGCCACCGGAATAGAAACCAGCGTCACGCCCAACAATGCGCCAGCAAGCGAAGCGGTAACCGTCCATGATTGTTTACGCTGGAACGACGCCAGCATGAAACTCATGAACAGGGCGGGCAACATAAAGCCTAAAGCCGCTTCAACAGCGGGCAGGTGGTCCAGTAAACCATTACCAGACCATGCTCCCAGCGCGGTGCCTAAAACCCAAGAAAACCATGAACTAAAGGCGATACCGATCATCCAGTTTTCGCTCCAGCGCCGGTTATCACGCACCAGTTTGGCGGTGGCGGCGGCAAAAACTTCGTCGGTCAGGCCGAAGGCCCAAATCGCGGTTTTAGGTTTACTCAACTGGCGGGTGATGCGCTGACGCAGGGAAGGGCCATACAACACGTGGCGCACATCCATTGCCATCACCGTTAAGGCGGCGACCCACAGAGAACTACCCGCAGCCAGTAACGCAGTTATCACAAACTGGCTGGCCCCGGCATAAATAATGCAGGAGAAAAACAAGCTTTCGAGTGGCGTAAATCCCAGCTTCGTGGCATTAAGCCCAAACGCAAACGCGACCGGAATATAACTGATGACAATCGGTAAACTGTCTTTCAGCCCTTCAACCCAGGTGGCATCGCTGTGATTATTATCTAATGGAACTGTTGCAGGACTATCCATATTAAATATTTATAAGTTTCTTACGTTAAAGTCACTCGAATTAATAAACGGGGATAACCTTAACAGACTGGTACGACCCTTAATACCCCAAATTATTTCTGGCGGTTGTAAAGGAATAGTGACATCACGGTTGGCGGTGATAACCACGCCACCACACTACTAAATTTAGTAGGGCGACAATCGCACCGGCCACGCACACGCCATTCCATCCGGCATGTTGATAAGCACTGGCGGAGATCAGCGAACCTGCGGCCCCGCCAATAAAGTAGCTGGTCATATAACCGGCGGTCAGACGATTTCGCGCATCCGGCATCATGCGGTAGATAACCGTCTGGTTAGTGATATGTACGCCCTGAACGGTTAAATCCAGCACCAGAATCCCGATGATCAATGCGATAACGGAATACTGCCCCATCGCGGTTGCAATCCAGGACACTAACAACAGCACCAGCCCAATAGTCGTGGTGAGATGGGCTTTGCCTTTGTCCGCAAACCCGCCAGCGGGACGCGCACCCAAAGCACCCGCAGCACCCGCGAGGCCAAACAAACCAATCACGCTTTCCGAGAAATTAAAGGGCGGTGACGCCAGCAGAAACGCCATCGACGTCCAGAGAATACTGAAGTTGGCAAAGGTCAGGCAGCCGAGCAAAGCGCGGGTCCGCAGCAGCGGAGTTTTGATAAACAAGCCGAATACCGACGACAACAATTGCGGATAATTCAGATGGGTGTCGGATTTCACTTTTGGTAAACCACGCCACAAAGCCAGCGCCATCACCACCATTAATACACTTGCAACCCAGTAAACGGTGCGCCAGCCGCCAATACCTGCCAGTAACCCGGCTACAGTACGTGCCAGCAAAATCCCCAGCAGCAGCCCGCTCATAATGGTGCCGACCACTTTGCCGCGCTTTTCCGGCTCCGCAAGCGTTGCTGCCAATGGCACAAGAATCTGGGCGACCACCGAGAACAAGCCGGTGAGTGCGGTGCCAAGAATCATCATCCACAGCGTCTGGCTGAGGGCGACAATCACCATCCCACCCGCGGCGAGCAGCGTCATAAACACAATCAACCCACGGCGTTCAAACATATCGCCCAACGGCACCAGGAACAGCAGACCTACGGCATAGCCTAGCTGCGCTGCGGTAACGATAAACCCGGCCTGATTAATCGAAAGGGAAAATGCCGTCGCGATAGTGTCGAGCAGGGGTTGCGCATAATAGTTACTGGCAACGGCCAAACCCGTGGCGAGAGACATCAGGACAATCAGAGCGGGGCTCAGTCCTTGAGTGGATGTTTTCATTGTTATTTTTCAGCTTGTGATGATGGAGCGGGAATAATAGCTAAAAATAAGGTAGGCAGGGGTCGGATTGTGCGCTTTGTTTTTGATTGGGACGCCCTCATCCCGAGCTTGTCCCCCAGGAGAAGGGGAAAACTGGCATCAGTATGAGAAAGAGAGGGAGAGCGCCGGACTATTCCCTCTCCCGTGGGAGAGGGTTAGGGTGAGGGCAAAAACTTACTTCGTCGCCAAAGCCTCATTCACCCAGCCATCAAACTCGGCCTGGTGTGCTTTAATCCAGCCATCGACGTGACCCTGAATATCCGCTTCTGACGCTTTACCGTTGTGCATCATTGCATTCTCGGCGTTGATATCCGCCAGTGGCAGCTTCATCAGACTAAACAGCTTCGCCGCCTGCGGGTTTTTCTCAGCCCAGGCTTTGTTCGCCACAATGTGCATGGTATTTACCGGGAAACCATAGTTCGCGCCATTCGGCAGTTTGGTATCCACGTCTTTCTGTTTGCCTGGCATAGAAGAGAACGGCACTTGCAGCCACACCACATCTTTGCCCGGAACCATCACATCACTCACCCAATATGGCGTCCAGGTGTAGTAGATAACCGGCTTGCCTTCTTTGTGACGCGTAATGGTATCGGCAATCATCGCCGAATAGTTACCCTGGTTATGTTCCACGGTATTCGTCAGGCCGAAAGCGCCAATCTGGTGATTGATAACCGCTTCGCAGCCCCAACCAGGTGTGCAGCCAGTTAAATCGGCTTTACCGTCGCCGTTGGTATCAAACAGTTTGGCAATCTTAGGATCTTTTAGCTGCTCGATATTGGTTATCTTATATTGCTCGGCCGTTTTCTTATCTATCAGATAACCCTGAGCGGCACCCTGAACGTAAGTACCTTCACGATAAAACTTCTTATCGCCGCCAGCAGCGTCGTACATATCGTCGTGCAACGGCTTCCAGTTAGTGGCGATAAATGTGGTATCGCCTGCGGCCATGGAGGTGTAGGCCACGTTGTAATCCACTTCACTCGGTTTATTCACCGTATAGCCCAATTTTTCCAGGGCGCGGCTCACCAGCAAAGTCTGGAATGATTCTTCTGAGATAGTGCTTTGCGCAGGTTGAACCGTAATGCCTTTTCCCGGCAAATCAGCGGCAAAAGCGCTGGTGGTCATCAGAGTGGCGAGTGTTGCGGCTAAAATAGTTGTGTGTCGCATCATGCTTCCTTATCGGTGATGGGGCGTGAGGCGGCACGCATGCCGCCATCATGTTTATTTGATGAAGGGACGGGTCAAAAGACCAATTGGGCCGGTGTTGAACCAGCGGCGGTTGCCACGGCTGC
>Ga0207696_1000706_pt1 | contig 22777 bp, 26 predicted proteins | sample KBSS54metaG_FD_184403 | JGI IMG/M metagenome (GOLD analysis project Ga0207696, IMG submission 184403) | Switchgrass rhizosphere microbial communities from Kellogg Biological Station, Michigan, USA - KBS S5-4 metaG (SPAdes) (version 2) | ecosystem: Host-associated > Plants > Roots > Rhizosphere >...
GAGAATATGATCGCTACGTTGCCTTTGATATGCGTGAAAAAGGGTCACCATCTGCGCCTAAAGGATTAAAGAAGAGTACCTTTATTTCGTATACCGTATTTGTTGCGAAGAAAGCCTTTAATAAAACTGGACTCACGAAGAAAAGCATCATGCATGAAAAGATTTTAATTCAAGGGGAACCAACGCTGGATATTCCGATAGATGAATGTCCTGGTGAAGTAGGGGTGATTTGTTTCCAGATTACCGTTCTCCCGAACAAAAATGATAAAGAGAAGAATCAGTCAGATGCAAAAAAAGAACCTAAACAAGAGGCATCTGCGCCTTCTCAAGACCAAAAGAATACGGAACCTACTAAGCAGGAAGAAGAACAAGCACCTGTTTCTCAACCTGTAGCAAAAGAAGACACAAAAGCCGAAACAGTACAGTCAGAAGCGAAGGAGACTCCTGTTCAAGAGAAAAAGGCGGAGCCACAAAAGAAACAGATGTCAAATCAGCCAAAAGGGACACAGGATGTTTTAAGCTTTGATGAAATTATCGTACCTGAAGAGTTCTTAAAGACACGCCCAAACCCTGAAAAAACACAAAAGGTCATTGATTTTGTGAAGCGTACAGGTCGCTTAGATGAACCATTAACGATTGAAAAAGACTCAAAAGTCTTAAAGGATGGCTATCGCCGTTATTTTGTGGCGAAAACCGTGAAAATGGACAAAGTTCCAGTCGTCTATGAATATCAAAAGTAGATAGCTATTTCCGCGTTCATTTTCTTCACCCTTATTAAGCCTTTTAAAAATACATCATAGTTGCGCAGCTTGGGAATCGAGTCTATTAACTGCAATCAGTAAGAGGCACCCAATTAAACGGTATTTGGGTAGTAAAGATATTAGTGAACACCTTTATGCGAATATGATATAAGTTGCTGCGAAGCCTCTTTGGAGGAACAGGGATGTAATTTTCATAGCGAGAACCTGCTTATATCTAAATCAATTCCTATTGCAAAATTGGCATGGGGAAATATTTATAATTAAACTTTCATTATAATAAAATTGATTTTATTCTTAATTTTTCTGGATTATGAAGAATCATATGAAAATGATCTAGTTAATTTAAAGATTGTTGATAATTTCAGGGGATTTTTAGAAAAGTTAACGTCTAGAAAACAATAATAGGTTTTATATTACTATTCTACAAATAATAATATTTGTAACTAAATTCCTTGTTTGATTACATTTAGAGCCAATAAAATGATTAATTTTACATATTTTAAAATAATTGTTATATTGATACAATTAAAGAGACTTTTTCAAGTCAATAACCCTAAGGATTAACTACGTTAATCCCCTGTTTCCAATTTCGGCTTATTTGCTGAAGGGCTCGCATTCTATAATGCGGGCCTTTTAATTTAATAAGTTCCGAATTTCATAGTATACCTATAACAAAGACCGCCCATTATGTATTAGTGTATAAGGCGGTCTTAACTGTATTCATGCTATATGTTTATGACAAAAATATCGACATTATTCTAAATTATCTCATGAGTTTTTATTACAACTTATACTGATGTCTTAATAAATGATATGATAGGGAGCTTGTACAAAATTCCCTTTTCTTAAAAAAATTTATTTTTATTTATTAGTTTATAAAAAGGGATTTTTGTACAAGATTAAATTAAAAGGGTTAAAGGAGGGGTAGTTTTGGTTGAACAATGGTTCGGATTAGGAAAAAAACGTAGTAAATTTGGAAAATGGCTTGATAGACATGGAGTATCACAGTCTGTTCTCGCTGACAGAACAAAACTAAGTACCTCAACCATTAGCCACCTAAGTACAAATAAGGATCGTGTACCTAATTTGAAAACTGCAAGTAAGATCATTAAAGAATTAAGACGACTAGATCCTAATATTAAGAGTGAAGATTTTTGGGATATTTAATAAACGCATTAATTCTGACAGGCATTTTGTAGGATTCCAATTTCCTAGATTATATTTTAAAAATGTTTATTCATATTCAGTTCTAGGTTAATTATAATACTTATCGAATAGAGGCTTTCCCTTAGTTTTGCTTCTTAGCTAGCTTTTATATTTTTCACGAATACTTGCTACTTGTATAATTTAGAAATTATTTAAGTGTGTAGGAATACAGAAAAAAAATAGCTGCTTGCTCCCCAGGTTGTTACTAGAACGTCTTCCAATCCCCTAAAAAAACTCTTTATAGAGCCTGATATGAGCTCTGAACACTGATTACATTGGATTCTAATCCAAAAGGGTGATTCTATGGAGTAAACCTCTCCTTTTCATCCAATGGGCTTATATTCGTCAATGACATTCTTTGGAGCATCACGCAAACACAATTGTTTATAGACATCTAAATATAAAAAGAGATGGAATGTTTTTTAATCATTCTTTTTGATTTTGTAATCTAGAAAACAATAGATTGTTAGAATTTTTATTTGTGTTTTTTCTGCCCATTAATTTCCTCCGTTATCATTTCTAATTTCTTTTTAATATTATCCAATTGTACATCAGATTCAACTAAATTTTTCAATCTTAATTTTTTCTATTTGTAAATATTTTAAATGTCGAATTAATTACATCTATAGCTAAACTTAAATTACAGAGATTTATATATGCAGGATATTTAATTAGGAATCATGAATATATGAACCTAAAAGCATAATGAAAGTAGGTGACTTTTATTTATGTTAGTAGGTGAAATCCTTAATAAAATTATAAATAAAGAAATAACAATTAACGAATTAGCTACAATATACAACGTTACTGATCAAACGATCCAAAGAAAGATTAAAAAATTAGGTTATGAATGGGACAGGAAAAAGTCCAATTACAAATATATAGGAAAATCACCTCAACCTTTAGACACTGATTTTAGTACATTATTTAGGAAAAAACAGGTTAGTAATTATAAGCACAGTCAGGTTAAGAATAAAGACAAGAAGAAAGTCAGTTACAGCAAGGGCACTAGTGACATACTAGATGTCTTATTGGTAAGAACGAAAGCGCCATCTAAAAGAGTATATCAAGGCTTTTACTTCGATAAAGACGTATTAAGCATTATAAATAGTGTTCCTAAAAATTATAAATCTGAACTCGTGAATGAAGCGTTAAGAAAAGTATTCAAGGAGAAAGGGTTACTTTAATGAAAAGGGAGCACCCCCATGTCAAAAAACAAGGCTATAGGAGCAGGCTTAAGCCTGCTTTTTTATTTATAAAACAAGATGTTTCAAATTTTAAACATATATGTTTCATAGCTCATGAAACATTAAAAGAACATCATGTTCATTTTTTAAAACCTAATGTTCCTCAAAGCTGAACATATATGTTCACTTCTTGTTAACATAAAACCATTTCTCGGATCCAATAAAAAAAGACGTTCAATTAAGACGGCTTTTTTTAAGGATATAAGAAACTATCCAACTAGTAGCAAAAGCAACAGGCAGAATGAAAAGAATACGATTAGAATTTCCTTTTTAAAGCCATTTTATATCCAACCACTCTGCAATACCGAAAACTAATAAAATAACGATTAAACCGGAAATTAATCTAATTACATAGTCTCTCATATTAAGTGCTCCTAATAAAGTTTATCCTAATAATTATATCATCGTTTCTTTACTGACTTAGATAAAATTAGATATGAATAACGTATACAAAGTTAGTTAACATAATCACTCTTTCCGGTACACCTTACAAAAAGGGTGCAGTCCCATAGTTTCGCCTCGGGTTCTTTTTACGAAGTATACAACTTTTTATACATACTTGATTTAACAAGACTTTTGTTTAAGACGGAGGTTAGAGAAATATATATATAGCCTTCTGTACGTAATTGCTTTTTGAAAATCCAATAAATTACCACTATGTTCTAGCTACATAATGCAAGTACAATGAGAAAGCTAGAAGAAAGAAGGGATTATGTGTTGAAAAGTAAAATGAGTCAGTTGTTTGCAGAACAAAAGAGTGTTCATATACTGTATTCTTATGACCAGCAAGAAAAGTATATACAACAAGCTGTAAGTTATATTCAAGGGGGGATTCTTGCTGGAGATTGCATTCTTCTTATCGAAAATGACCGTCTTTATCCTTTTATTTATAATCATTTAAAAGCACTCTTAACCACAGATCAAATGAAAATGATTCATCGTATAAACAACTTTGATTTCTATTATTCAAGTGGTAGTTATCATCCTCCTGCTATTCTTGCTTATTTTAATAAGAGCGTCCAGCCATACCTAGATAATAAACTCTCTTTTAGATCATGGGCACATGTAGAATGGAGTACGATGGAAGATCCGTTACATCTCATCGAAGATTTTGAAAGAATTGTGGATCATGCGGTGAATAAACTCTCTTTTCCGTTAATTTGTGCATACAAAGGAGAGAGGATGCCGGAGTATCTTCAAACTATTTTAATGGAAACACACCCTTATGTTCTCATGGAAGATGATTTAATTACCTCTGAACGATATCGACCACTAACTGATGTAGAATAAAAATAAAAACGCTTACGTAATTATACGAAGCGTTTTTTTGTTTTTAAGGAAATGAATAGTCCTCTTTCTTCCATTCAGTTTATTGCCCCTCATAAGCTTTCTATTTGTTTTCATATGTCTCTTCTGTTTAGCCGCCATAGGCTAAATGATGGCTCTAACTATCCTTATTCATTTTTGAAATTTTCTTTTTAAAGGATAAAAATTACTTTTTGTACGTTGAAAACATGGTAAAATGGACTGAATGGTTCAAATATAATGCCATTTCTTATTCGTAGCTAAGAAGAGCCCTTTCAGTCCTTAACTAATTAAGGGCTTTTCTTATTGTTAGTGTGTAACTTCTTTATGTGAGATTGATTTTAATTCCACCAGAAGAAGGTGAAGGTCTTGACCTTGCTTCTTTTGTTTGCTTCGAAGAACTTTTATATTTCTCCATTAATTCATGAATGCTTCCTACTTGTATAAGACGAATATGGTCAGAATGAACAGCATAACGAAGAGGTGTAATCAAAATAACGGAAGGGAAGATAGGTGCCCGTTCTCCAGGTTGCCAGTGCAATGATTTCCACTCATCTGAAAAGAAAAATTCCTCATAGAGATTGATCTTCGCTTGCATTTTCTGTTCTGAATACTGATTTCGTTGAATTTCAATCCAAAAAGGAGATCCTTTAAAAATACAAAAGAGATCCGGTTCAATTCCTCCTTTTCGTCCGGTGGGCTTATCTTCGACAATGACCTGTTTAGGTGTGCTATACGTACACATTTGTTTATAGACATCCAAGATAGAAAGGAAATGTAATATTTTTTGAGAGTTCTTTTTGATCTTTGCATCCACAGGTAAATAGACCGTCGGAGAATACTGCTGTGTGCGTTCAATGAGCCCTAACCGATACAAACGTACCATCACACTATTACACGCATTAATAGGCGATTTCAGCTGTTTAAAGAACAGTTCCACTAATGAATCTCGATCCACAGCCCGAAACTGATTGATAAACCCAATGATGTCTTTATCACGCTGAGATAACCGAAAGCTCATCGCTGTTCCTCCTTCTCTAATAATCCAAAGATAGACTGTGGTACGACCTCCAGTTGGGGTTCAGGATCTTTTACCCGTGTTTTGTAAGGAGAAAGCATTTCCTTACAAGCTTCTTCATCTAAAAAATAGGCTTGAAACTCTTTCACGTCATCAATTTTAATTTTCATGCGTCCTCTGGCTGCTGCATCGATTTCTTCTGCCCCAAGTACGCCTGCCACCTTTGCATTCGTGGCATCGGCTTGCCGACCTGAAATCCTTACCCGCAAGTTCGCTTTTAATGCTGAATTCAACAAATCGGCATCTGGACGCTGCATCGCAATAATCGTATGAACGCCTAACGCACGACCTTGGCTTGCGAACTGTTGAATCATCTCTACGAGATCCGTTTCTCTCTTTACGATACTCATCTCATCTACAACCACGACAATGCGAGGCAGCTTAAACGGAAGCCTGCTGATATGCGTTACCCCATGCTCTAACAGTAAATCGCCCCGTCGGTACATTTCAGCTCGTAACAATGCAAAGGGCTTTCGCATGTCTTTTGCTTCAAAACAAAGCGCATCGACGTGCTCAATTCCATGAAACAAGCCCAAATCTGCACGCTTTAGATCGACTAATACCAAACGTAACTCGTCAGGTGATGAATGTTTCACCCATGTGGTGAGGATGACACGCATCAGACTGCTTTTTCCGGCTCCAATTTCACCTGATATCAGTAGTGTCTCTAACTCCGCAAAATCCCATGAAACGGGGTTTCCATAGATATCTTGACCAATGCATACTGGGAGTTCCATTCCTTCAATATAAGGATGAATCGAATCATACGTATAAGTAAGCATCTTAGGCAGGCTTTTGTAATGAACAGTGATACTAAAATTCTTTAGGCTACCATTTATTTCGATGTTGCTGCCTAGTACTTGTCGTAAGGCCCATCTCTTTTTGTTTAGCAGCTCAGGATCAATCCCATTCAACAAGGAAAAGGCGTACCGAGTGTACGTATGATGGCTATCGATTTGATGAATTTTTGGAAACAGATAGGAGGTACGGTCTCCTTGTTTCACCACCCGGTAAATCTCTGCCGTACGAAACGCTTTTATCAATTGGCCACGTAGCTTTAGTTTTTCAAACATAAATATTCCTCCTCAAAACATAAAGGTTGCAAAAAAGTAAATTAAGGCGCTATAGAAGGTGACAGGCAAGATAAAGCGCATGACCTTTGCGAACTGATCAACCAGATCAATCACACCCCATCGTTCTAATATTCGTTCGATGATGGCAATCCCTAAGACAATGCCTCCTATGGCAAGAATAGTGGGGTCAAGCATAGCTAGTGGACTAAAAGGAACAAAGGAATAAGCCTTAAAGGGACGAGGTCTTGTGAGAGATGGTTTTTGAGGTGGAGGGGAAATTTTTTGAAAGGTAAATCCTTTTGTTTTTTTCATCCTGGTACCTTCTTTCTCTCATTTAATTTTTTTGCTTTTTAGGTATCAATTATTTCAGCTCAACGCATCCGGTCGCCCCCTTCGCCTCTTCGGCTCAGCTCCCTTACAGGTTTTACAAAAGGCGTCACTACGCATATAAAGCTTGTATTAACGCGGTAGCGATACTGAACTAGATACTAATTAGATAATGAAGTTAAGATTCTTTAGATACTATGTAGCTACCGCAGTCAGCTTGCCTGTCCACTCCAAAAATAACAAAAAACCCTTACTGCAGTAGGTAAGGGGTAGATGGTTATGTAAGAGGTGCTGGGTTTTTATATGCTAGGGGTTGGACTAGTGGCTTTTATTTTTCATGAAACGGACAAGAGAGCAGGGGATGTCCCAAGGACTAAAGTAGAACGTAATGTATCTTTAAAATAAAGTTTAATAAAAAACGTTCAACAAACTCATATTCTACGGCACAAAAAAGAATCCATTTTGAAAAAAGATTAATCAAAATAGATTCTCATCTTTTTGAATGAACATTCCTATTCATTCAACTCAACAAAAAGATTTATCATCATAAGACAAAAAAATGCTTTTAAAACGATGCTTTATCCTGCAGCTCATCGTTTCGATCTTTACCATCCTTCATTTTAGTCTTTACGAATCACTCTCAGGTCTCTTTTTCATCCAGTTAGTGAATTAATCATAAAAGATTAAACGTATCGTACTGCTAGTTCTTGACTTTGCAAAAAATTCAGCTTGATCTCCATCAACAAAGCCACCAATACTATAGAAATACCCACACTTACCTCGTGCTATATATTTTGCTCCTACATAATCATTATAACTTTCAGGATCGTACTCCCATAATTCAACTTTTACCTCACCAGCTGGACCCACGTAAGGATCCCTACAAATCTTATAATCTCCACCACCAGAGGCATAGACGTGACTTTCAGCACCATTAGAATAAAGAGTTTCTTCTCCTAAATAATCCCAGCCACTAGCAAATGCAGAAGAAGGGACCAACAATCCAGCTACCAATGCCAGGACACTTATTTTAAACTTTTTCATACTCATTCCTCCTTTCCCGTTTTGACTTAAAAAATACTATTCTCTATATGGCACCTTAACCCTTCCAAAATAGGCTGTATAACCCACTTATGGATGACTTTTGTAGTACGACAGTACCGTACGATAGCTCCCAGCCAAGTCAGATCAAGACACTGTGTTTTCTTTAATTATGGTTCCTCGTAGTACTGCTGGTTCACTTATTAGTGGAAGTCTCAAAACACAAGAAGTATTTGATTTTTGTTGTTCAACACGGCATTGCACCTATGATTGAAGAAATTCCTTAGATACTATGTGCTACTGGAGTAAGCTTGACCTGTCCACTCAAAAAATAACAAAGAACCTTTACTGTAGTAAGGGATGAGTAGGTGGTGATGTAAGGTGTTTTCGTTATTTATGAGCTGGGTTTGTCCTATTTACTAAAAAACCAAGTTTGACCATATGAATAATATGTGTTATAAATAAAAATAAAATATCTGAAAAGTGCTAAAATTCTTTGAGTGAAAAGTAATATAGGAAAGTCCTTCTCTTTTATTAGGGGTCTTGTAATCTTTAAATTTGGTGTCTGTAATTCAAATAAGTGAGTGAGCAAGCAAAGAATGTTTAGATTTAATATCCTTTGCTAAAGCTATAAAAACCTATTAGGAGGAAGCATTCATGGCAAGAGTAGACGAGCAAAAAATTAACTATATAATTGCTGCATTAGAAAAACTTCAGTATGGATCATTAAATATTACGATTCACAATGGAGAAATTACTCAAGTAGATTGTAATGAAAAGCATCGATTTACATTACCTGATAAGCAGCTTTCTCGACGTAAAGACGGTGCCAGTTTAATTACGTCACATGGGTAAAGTTTGAGGATTAAAATAGCCTATTTCTGAGCTCGATACATTTGTACGCCAGAAAATAAAGATATCTTGACCAATATGGATAGCAATATAAAAGACGTCTGTCTATCTGGATTTAGTATTTTTAAATCTTCAGTTGTTCATAAAGAACTTAGGGGGAGATGAGATAAAAATGCGAGTGGGCACTATGGTCCTATTTAAAGGAGAAGAGTACCAAGTTGTATGGATCTACAACAACGCTACATGTGAGATTAAGAAAATGGATGTGTTAGGTAAAGTGGAAATGGCAGCAATCTCTGAATTGAAAGTTGTTTTGGATTGTAGAATAGGATAAAAAGGCACCCTACCTAAAAAAAGATAAGGTGCTTCTTTTATGTACTTAGTAATTTTCCTTCATGCTCATCATAGATGCCATCATTTCATTGCATTTGTGCATTTTAGACATTATCTGATCCATGTCCATGTTCATCTCCATATTCATATCGCATGCTTTATCCATCATCATTTTCATGTTAGTCATTTCGCACATCATTCTTTCCATACACGCCATCATCATCATATCCATACACATTTTTTCCATTTTCCATTCCTCCATATTGAATAATTTTTGAATAAAAAGGAAAATAAAAAACGCTTAAAAAGTTTCTTGTCTGTATTTAATAATTGAGTGCTTACAGAGACATGGATACCATGTTGTGTAATTCAAATTACTATCATACGGAAGAATCTTTTTAGCGCTTCTTGTCATCAAGTCAGCTTTTCCTTTTTTATACAAGTTAAATTATATAACTCCAATTTATTACTTTCAATCTTTTTATTACCTATTTTATATAAAATTTACAATTTAACTTAAAGTTAATATATTACTATTACATTTAAACTCTATTAACCCCCACTGCAATCCATTGAGTGCTAGTTACACTAGGCGGACGTAGCTTGTATTAACGCAGTAGCGCTACTGAAATAGATACTGATTAGTAATGAAGCTGTAAGTCATTAGATACTATGTAGCTGCTGCAGTAAGCTTTCCTGTCTACTTCTTGAAATAAAAAGCAATCATACCGCAGTAGGTGATCGTTAGAAGATTACTGAATATGTTATAGAGAGCAACATTATAAATCGGGTACCTCAATTTTTAAAAATACACCTTTGCAATAAATATAATCTCTCAGCCTATACGATTTGCAAATTGGTGCTAATTCATTTGTATCATTTACTCATATAAAACTTTAATTTTTAAGGAGAGAGAAAATGGGAACATTATTTAATCAAACAACACGAAAAGATTATTTTAATAATGATGCTGTTAAATTTCTTAATACAGTAAAAACTCTTGCAAGAGATCATGGCCTGACAGTCGAGGAGACCTGTCGTGTTTTAGAATTATCTATGAAAATTGATGATTATGATCGCAAAGATGAGCAGTTAGCAGTATTGGGGCGATTAATAAAGGATTTAATTGATGAAACTTCTATGTTAAGAGAAAAGTTATAACATGATAAATTAGAAAAAACACTTAGACATTATTGAATATCTAAGAGAGGAACTTCAAAGAGCAGGCATCAAAGAAACAGAAATATTTCAAATGCAGATGGCAGAATGCAAATAACAAAAATTTCAGATAATAAAAGCCATCTATTATAGATGGCTTTTTACTCATTTAGTATTATATCCTTTGAATTTGTATCCGTAGATCTTTGCTAATTCTTGAAAACTCTTGGGTGAGTTTGTAATTTTAACAGGCGTACCCACTTGCACTTTGTCATAAAGCTTTTCAATGGAAGCATTATGCATTCGTACACAACCTTGACTCACATATTTACCAATGCTTGATTCATTTGCGTTACCATGAATCGCATAGGTATCACCATTTGTTCCATTTGCATTTAATCCTAACCAACGTTTCCCAAGTGGATTACGTGGATCGCCCCCTGGAATGTGTCCTGTATAGTATGGGCGGTTTTTAATTTTATTTACAATTTTAAAGTGGCCTACAGGCGTTTTCTCCCAACTTTTCCCCGTAGCAACTGGTTCAATCATCTCAACATACCCATTATGATAGTAGATAAGTTTGTTGTAGTGTTTGTTAATAATAATTAAATCATCATTTTTTGTTGCGGTTGCTTCAGCTGTAGCTCCTAAGCTCCCGAACAGGGTTACAAAAGCAAGTGCAAATACTGTTAAAGAATTTACTAAGAACTTTTTCATTGACCTATATTCCCCTTTTTTCCTGTTTAGTATATACATAGCACTAATTATATTGGTCATATAACCGATATAAGTAATATATGTAATGTGTACCATTATAACCAACATAAGGCTTATGTTCAATATCTGTTATAGTGGGTATACTACTTAAAAGGAGGGATTTATTTTGGTAGTTGATAAAAGTAAAAACAAACAAATCCTTGTTACCTTCCCACTTGAACAATTAGAGGAAATAGAAGATTATTGGCATGAAAAAAGATACAATAATCGAAATGAAGCAATAAGAGCATTAATTAAAGAAGGTTTAAAACACAGCAATAAAACAGAGAATCAAGAAAATCATTCAATAGATTAGAATATAATTGTAAAAAAGTAGTTGAATTAAAAATAGGAAGCCAGCAAGTAGCGCTATAAAAGAAAACCTATTAGTTATGTATTTTTTATAATTTTTTTACTCTCTGGGATAGAGGACAGAATATCTTATAAAATAAAAAGGAGATTGCTAATACATGCTCTCATACAATTCCAGGACAGATCTAAATTATAAATTGCATGTCTTCAAGACGAGAATGTATTAAAAAGACCGGTAAGTCGTGTTATAATAGCAATGGGAATAATACGTGAATTATCTAATGTATTCAACGTAGCAAAAAGCCACTTGTTTCATACAAGTGGCTTTTTATATTGCTGATATATTAAATAAAATGTACTAAGACTAACAAGATAGATACTGTGTAGCTACTGCAGTAAACTTTACTGTCTACTTGTAAAAATAAAAAAGAAAATATACCGCAGTAGGTGATCGTTAGATGAGCATAGCATACGTGATCTATTTTATATGTTAGGGATTGGCCTAGTGAATTATATTTTTTATGAAATGGACGAGAGATTCAAAGATGTCCTAAAGATTAAAGTAGAGCATAATGAGAAGCAGGACCAGCATGAATAGTGATAAGTGAAAAAGGAGTCACCCTTAGGTAACTTCTTTTTTTATTCTAGTATGCATATGTAATCAACATTAAAAAGAAAAGAAGGTACCAAGCAGTCCTCACAACCATAAATGAGACACGCATAAGCTTGCTGAAACCTTAAATATTTTTTCAATGATAATAAAGAGGAGCTCAAGTATCCATATTTCAGGGGTCGAACTAATTTTATCATATGAACGCTTCCACCCGGCATAAATAATAAAAACTCCAACTAAGATCATGCAACAAACTTGCAATATACATGAAAGCTGAGTGAAAACTCAAAAAAGAGAACCTTTCTTTAGATGGTGTTCTCTTTTTTACTTCCTTTACGGAAAATCGGAATTAAATATAAGGATTTACCAGGTACTCTTTTTAGATAGATTTAACTCTTCAATTTTAGGTTTTTTCCATAGCATAGTAACGGCTAAACCAATGATGATTACAACCGTACTGAAATAGTATGGATAATTAATATCAATATCAAATAAAATGCCACCTAAAATGGGGCTAAATACGTTGGCAAGGGAGGTGAAAAAAGAGTTCATTCCTCCAACAAAACCTTGTTCGTTGCCAGCAATGCGTGATAAGTAGGTTGTTACAGCTGGACGAATTAGGTCTGCACCTATAAATACGATAAATGTGACTGTCATAACTGTCCAGTACGAGTTCACCAATGTCATGGTAAAAACTAAAATCGCAGACAATACCAATGACCAACGAATTACATTAATTTCACCCATATACTTTACTAACGGTTCGAATAGTACAACCTGAAATATTGCACCTATAATGGCACCACCTGTGATTGAAATAGCAATATCCAATGGACTAAACGCGAATTTATGATCAACATATAAACTAAAGAATGACTCAAATGCTGTTAACCCAAAGGTCGATACAAAAATGACTATAAAAGCAATAAAGAACATAGGCATGAATATTTTCTTCAAGCCACTCTTCTGTATCGGTCCCTCGGCTTCTATTTCCTCTTGAGGAGACGCGGGTTCTTTTAACAGCATAACGGATAAGGTTGCAGCAATAAATCCAAGGATTGAAGCTGAATAAAAGGGAACTCGCGTGCCAATCTCAGCTAAGAAGCCACCGACACCAGGCCCGATAATTAGTCCAGTGGTAATAGCTGCCGACATATACCCTAGCATCTTTGGTCGTGTTTCCAATGTTGTTATATCTGCAATAAAAGCTGTTACAGCAGGCATAATACAAGCGCCACTGACACCGCCTAAAATACGTGATATGAATAATAACTCGATTGTTTTCCCCATTCCAAATAATAATTCTGAGACACTGAAAATAAATAACCCTATCACTATCATGATTTTTCGGCCAAATTTATCAGCTGATTTCCCTGCGAATGGAGAAATAATTAACTGTGTTAGGGCAAATATTGCTGTTAAATAACCAACCGTTGTACCACTAATGTTTAATTCATTCATAATGCTTGGTAATACAGGTATGACTAAACCAATTCCTAAAAAAACAATAAATATGTTTATAAGTAAGAGATATAGTGTACTTCTTTTTGTCTTACTCATATGTAAACCTCCGTCTATATAGATTGCTATGCAAAAGTTTATATAGCTTGATGTATCTTCCATGCTATATAATACAGCGTTCGCTTATGATAAAGTATGAAGTATGGAGTTAGTCTATAGTCAAGAGGAGTTTTTATCTTGGAGAGAAAAAATACTAAAACTTTAACTACAGGAGAATTTGCTAGCTACGTGGGGGTGAAGAAAGATACATTATTTTATTACGATAAAATTAATCTTTTCAAACCTGCGGGCAAACTTTTAAATGGTTATCGCTATTATACCTATGATCAAATTAAATCATTCTCCACACTCCAATCTCTGCGAAAATTGGGCGTGTCAATTAAGGAATTGAAAGAGTACCTTAGTTCTCAAAACAAACATAAATTTGTTCAAATGGCAAAGCAACAAACCGTTATAGTGGAAAAAGAAATTGAAAAATTACTTCAAATCCAACGTTTCTTTAAACAGATTATTTCAACGGAAGAGGAACTAAAAGATGTTAAAATTAGGAAGGTTTATATTCAAAAAATGGAGAAAAAGTACATCCTTCTAAGCAATGAAAGTGCAAATGAAGGCATGAACACTGTAGAAGAGTGGTCAGAGCAATATAAACACTTTGGGAAGCAAATAGGTTTGCATGTTCCGGTTCCTATTGGATCTCTATTGACAAAAGATACCCTAATTCAAGAAAGGTTTGAGAGGGTTGATTATTTATTTTCTTATAGTGAGTTGGAAACAGAACATTCAAGGCCAGAAGGTCTTTATGCCATTTATTATCACGAAGGCCCCTATAAAAATATTGAGTCATCGTACCTTTATGTAACTAATTTTATTAAGTCAGAAGGCTATGCTATTGTAGGACATGCGTATGAAGAGTATCTATACGATTCACTAAAAACTAATGACGAAGAAGAATATCTTACCAAAATTAGCATACAAGTTAAGCAACAATCAAAGGACCAGTAAAAGTCACTCTTTATTCGTATCTATGCAGTTGCCCAAAAGGGCTGTTTTGTACGAAATAGTACAAAACAGCCCGCAGAGAAAAAGGAAGAATGCAACTCATTCTTCCTTCTGCCATCGCTTTATGAAGTTGTATTAGAAACGTCCACCGCCAAGTTGTTGCTCAGCCATTTGTACAAGACGCTTAGTGATTTCGCCACCTACTGATCCGTTTGCACGTGCAGTTGTGTCAGCACCAAGGTTTACACCAAATTCGCTAGCGATTTCATATTTCATTTGATCGATTGCTTGTTCAGCACCGTATACTAATAATTCGTTGTTGTTACTACTTTTGTTGTTTGCCATGTTGTGTCACCTCCTTGTTTCTTTTAAGTTTCCTATTGTAGGAGAAGTGCATTCGTGGTAAATAATGGATGTATCATTTCCGTGCCTGCTCCCTATACTAATTTTTAGAAACAAATGACACTGTAAAAAGTGGGATTAGATGTTTCATTTCCTTGTCATGAAAATTAAACATTTGCCATGTTCGAAAAAAGAGCCGTATCTTTTAGATACGGCTCTTTTTATATTTATTGATGACGAAGCTTTTCAATTTCTTCTATAGAAAGCCCTGTTAATTTACTTATTATGTTGCTGGCTATACCTTCTTGAATCATTCCAATTGCCATTAACTTTATAGCTTCTTCTTTCCCTTTTCTTTCAGCTCTTTTTAAAGCTGACTTCTCATCTAATAATGCTTTTCTTCGGGCTTCATAAGCTAATAATACTTCTGGATCTTGGCTTACGCGTTCCCACTCATCTATTGCTTTTTTTAGCACGTGATCTTCTTGCATTGCAATCTCCTCCAATACTTGAGTGATTTCTTCATCTTCCGATGCTTCAAGCAATAATAACCATCGTACAAGCTGATCTTCTCGTGGATCTACCTCTCTGTTACGCCATTTAATTAATAACTTAGGTAGCTCCATAAAATGAATTTCTATCATATCCGTTAAGAGTAATTTTTGTTCACGTTCATATAATTGAAAGGTGGAGTGATAATGATTAATATGAGATAAATAACGGAAGTTTACAATGTTGATGGTAATGGTTTTACAAAGCTCTCCGTAGTCCATGCCTTCTTTCATTTGGCTGCTGTACATTTTGGACCAGTAATAAAGTGTTCGCTTTTCCATGTCATGCTTATTATTAAGCTGAATTTCAATATTAACACGGCTTCCATCTTCTAACTGTGCATGTACGTCTAGAATGGAGCGTTTATCTTCTTGGTTTTCTTTGTTAAAATGCGGATCCAATAATTGGACCGTTTGAATTTTCTTATCATCTGGAAAGCGAAGCGCTGCATTTAAAAAGGCAGCTAAAATGGATTCATTTCCATGTGTGCCAAATAACGATTTAAACGCAAAGTCGACACGTAAATCTAACCGTTTTGTCATAATGCCCTCCGTCATGTTTATGTTTGTTACTAGTATATCACGACTAGATTTCCTCTTCCTATATTTCACTTTATAACTGCACATGCTTGCATTGGAAAACCTTCACCTAATTTTTCTCTTTCCCCAAGGTTTTATATAAGAAATAACGACTAGAAAAGTTAAAAGGCTGAAACTTATTGAAATACCCAAAAACAGCATTTTCCGACTTTGAAAATAAAGAGGATTTTGTAAAGGGTGCAAATTACTAGAAAGAATCTGGGGGAATAAATTATATACAACGTTCCCGGTGATTGATGATCCCAGGATAATTGCAAACATGTTACCTATCCACTTTGTAAGAATCCAATAATATTTTGTTAGGCCGCCCCAGTGAGTACGCAGAGCTAACCATATCCCTGTGAATAAAGAAGCTAATGCACCAGGTATCGTTAGATAATGATCAAAATAACTAACAAATAAAATACCTACATATATCTGTGATTGTTCAGAAAAGAAGGTCATTGAGATTGTCACTAAAAGCTGACCAAAAATTCCACTGAAATAAATGATCACAGAAATAACATGTATAATAAGCCACCATTGCTTTCTCTTATGTGCTAATTTTTTAAGAAATTTTTTCGAAATGAATACGCATAATAAAGTTAGTAAGAGGAGGATTGCTAGTAGTGTAATAACGAAAATAAACAGTTTTTAGTCACCTCTCAATTTCATTCCTTATCATATAGATAATTATCTTTGAACCAAGCAAAATTAACGCGGTATCGATACTGAACTAACTCCTAAGCAAATAATGAAGATAAGATTCTTTAGATACTATGTAGCTACTGCGATAAGCTTGCCTGTCCACTCCTATAAATAAAAAAGAAAATATACCGCAATAGGTAATGAATAGATGGTGCAGGAGTATGCGCCCTTTTCCTATATACTGGGGAGTACCTAAGTGCCTGTTTTGTTCATGAAATGGACGAAAAATAGAAAATGCTCCAACAGAGAAAGACAGTGAGTTAAAGTTACCAAATGAATGGTTTTGTACAAACCATTTGATAGAGAGCTATCTTGTTCGACCACAAGTAAAATGTGGTCGTTAGATTAATACTGTACTGTTGAAGGATATAGAGCTAAAGTCATTATGGTCAAATCTTTATATATTATTTAGATATAGATTCTTTTAAAGCTATTTTCAAAAATTCTATATATACCAGAATCTCTTCTGGGAAGGAGACATCATTACGTTTTACCAAGCCTACTTGAATTAAATTATCTTCCTTCAAGGGAATTGAAATAATATTCGAACTGATATAATTAGAGCCCACCCATCCTGTTCCTAAATTATATCCATTTGTATTCGATAGTAAGTTCATCATGCTTCCTCTATCCTTAAGGTATACTACCTTTGCAATACCTGACATATCGATAGATTCTTCGGCAAAATAGAGCATTAAATCATCTTTTTGATAGGTTAAAGAAGGATAGTCGTGTAATTGCTCCAAGGTAATGGATTTTAGATGAGCTAAAGGATGCTCCTTCCGGAGATAAACGTGTTGAGTTAAAGTAGCAAGAGGAATAAAAGTTAGTGATTTCGATGCGAAATAGCGCTCAAAAAAAGAGCGATTTAGATCAGTCAAAGATAAAATTCCAAGAATACTTTTACTTTTGTAAACATCGTCAATTACATCAGTTGTCTTTCCTTCTCGAATCGTCAGTTCATATTTCCGTTCAGCAAAGTAATCCATTAAGTTCGCAAAAGCCTCTATAGCAAAACCATAGTGTTGAGAAGAAATAGAGAACTTTGTTAAGTCTGCTTTCTTTTCTTTATTAAAATGATAAATTACGGACTCCATTTGTTCTAAAAACATTTTAGCGTAAAACAATAATTCTGTGCCATCTTTGGTAAAGACAACACCCTTATTTGTTCTATCTAAAATAGTAATTCCTAGTTCTCTTTCCAGATCTCTCACGGCCTTGCTAATACTTGGTTGAGTCACATAAAGTGCAGACGCAGCTTTACTCATAGAATTGTGCTTAGCAATCTCCACTATATATCGGAATTGTTGAAGTGTCATATCTATACCTTCCTTTTTTAATGAACAGATGTTTTGTTATAACTTTATTCTATAGCACATAGTTAAAAAGTTCAATTTTACGTTTTAAATGACGCGCTTTAAAATAGATGTAGATAAACTTTGTATTGAAAGGAAGGAAAAGATGATAAGGGAAGCAACTAAAGAAGATTTAATGGACATCCTAGATATATATAATGATGCAATTCTTAATACTACAGTTGTATATACTTATAAACCTGAAACTCTTGAAGACAGAGCTGTTTGGTATAACCAAAAGCTAGATCAAGGTTATCCAATATTAGTATGTGAACAAGACAACAGAGTAGTTGGATTTGCTTCATTTGGTCCTTTTAGGGCATGGCCTGCCTATAAATATTCAATAGAACACTCTATATATGTAAATAGGAAATATAGAAGAAGAGGAATTGGAGCTTCTTTACTAAAAGAATTGATCACAATTGCAACTGAAAAAGGGTATATGACGTTAATTGGTGGAATTGAAGCAACAAATGAAAAAAGCATTATAATGCATAAGAATTTTGGTTTCACTCATTCAGGAACAATAGAGAAAGCAGGATTCAAATTCAATCAATGGCTTGATTTAGCATTTTATCAGTTATTACTTAATGGACCTGAAAACCCTATAGAAGGTTAAAAAACATACTAACTACAAAGGAAGAATTAACAACAATGAAAAAAATAAGCTTAATTGTAACAGCATTATTTATATTAATTTTGGCTGCTTGTGGAAACAAAACTGAACAAGACAATAAAACAATTGTAATTGGGGCTGCTAATGTACCACATGCTGAGATTTTAGAAAAAGCAAAACCATTATTAAAAAAACAAGGATTTGATTTAAAAATCAAGGTATTTCAGGATATCGTGATGCCTAATAAAGCACTGGCGGATAAGGAAATCGATGCAAATTATTTTCAACATGTACCATACCTTGAGAGTGAGAATAAAGAAAAAGGATATAACTTAGTAAATGCAGGTGCTGTTCATATTGAACCATTTGGAATTTATTCTAAAAACTATAAAAAGGTTTCAGATATCAAGAAAAATGCTACTATTCAAATCAGCAGTAATTCTGCAGACCAGGGAAGAATTCTAATGCTATTAGAGAGAGAAAATTTAATTACCTTTAAAAAGGGAGTAAATAAAGTTACAGCGTCTATCAAGGACATCGATAAAAACCCAAAAAATATTACATTTAAATCTCCTATTGACCCTGGGCTGTTACCTAAAGCTTATGAAAATAACGAAGCTGATCTTTTTGCAATTAATACTAATTATGCTTTAGATTCTGGTTTAACTCCTAATAAAGATGCTTTAATCTTAGAAGGATCTAAATCTCCTTATGTTAACATTGTTGCTGTTAGAAAAGGAGATGAGAATTCGAATAAGATTAAAAAGTTAATGAGTGTATTACACTCTAAAGAAATTCAAGACTTTATTACAGACAAATATAAAGGAGCTGTCCTACCTGTTACTAAGTAAATGAATGTAGCCTACCATTAGGAAGCAACTTTTAGCCAATATGTACAACAGAAAAAAACACTCACTGAAATTGGTGCAGTGTTCTTTCCTGTTTCTATATTAGCTATACTGTTCCACTTTCCTAAGTTGAGTGAAAATCTAGAACCGTATTTAATATATTATGTTTCTAAAGATTAACCTCTAAACTATACGTACATCAGTTATGCCTATACAGCTCTCTATTATGGGATAAAGATAACGTTGACGTTAAAGTTAATTTTATTTATGATTAGTTAATGTAAAAATATATATACCAATCACTCGTTGCCAAATCCGTAGTTGCAGCGAAGCTATGGAAAATGCGCAAAGGTGAAGATCTGGGTATTCTTGTTGCATCTAGTGGAATAGCAATTAAACCTGATTTCTGTAACACTATATAGCATGAGTTCCTGGTTTAAACACGATTCATTAATTAAATATTTCGAAGAGAAAAGAAATATCGATGAGGTGTAAAAAATGATTAATCTATATACGACAACAAGCTGTAATTCTTGCCGAAAAGCAAAAGCTTGGTTTGAGGAAAATCAAATTGATTATATTGAGAGAAATATATCACATGATCCTCTTAAGGAAGATGAAATCAAAAGCATTCTTAGCATGACAGAAAAGGGTACAGATGAAATTATTTCTACAAGGTCAAAGATACTTCAAAAGTTAAATATAGAGATAGATACACTTTCGTTACAAGAGCTATATAAATTGTTAAGGACCCATCCTACTATACTTAGACGACCCATTATACAAGATGAGAAAATGTTGCAAATTGGATATAAGGAGGAGGAGATACGAGTTTTTATTCCTCGAAGACTTCGTACCTTCACTATTATAGAACAGTCAACAGTAGATAATCATTAAAGGGTAATAGAAGAGCGATTAACGGATACCTTTACTTCTAAATTAGATTGTAATAAAAGGCATCGGCAGTGTAGTAAGGCATATATTTCAGATTCTAAAAATGAGTAAACACAACTACATCTATATAAAAGGTGTTTCTTAAGATTACTCTGGTTTTTCCACTAGTTGCATTTGAAAAATTTGCGTTTCTTGAATACCTGCTCTTTGGAGTTCCTGTTTAAAGGATTCTCCTTCTTTTAGTTTAATGATTCTCTTTGAACCGTCACGTAACGTGTATACTCTAAAATTGTACATGAATGTACCTCCATCAAAATAAATGCTTCCTGTACACGATTTCTTTAGGAACTAAGCCAAGCGAACATCGATTAGCTTGCTTAATCTCATTTTATTCTTTAACTCAAATGCGTCATCTATGAAAATAAATAAACCCCCAAGAGAATCAACAAACTGAATGAATCCTGTCTCTTTTATGCATTGGCCTCTCTTATAATAGGTAAGGTACACTTGTTTATTTGTATGTAAGGCTTCAATTAAGGTGAAATTCATCTGTTTCATTTGCTCTTCTGTTAAAAGGGGTCTAGGTACTTCTAATTGTTTGTTTATGACTTCCTGTAATCCTGTGTATTGCTCTGGCATTGTAGCAAAAGGGCGCCATTTTTTCATTCCTCTATGTTGATGCATGGTATCTTTCCTTTTAAGAATATCAAAGAGATGACTTCGTGCTTTTCTCCCTTCCTTCCTTAATAAGGAGTGGCAGCTAATATTTAAATAACAGTTCGTCATTATTAAAATATCACTCACTTCTATGAGACCTATCTAAATAAAACGTACGCGGAATGAATAATAATTCTCTTGATTTATCTATTATATATAAATATAATGTAACTGAAGTACGCAAAAAGAGAACATCAGATTTAAAATATAGTTTTCGTTATTATAGTTTTTTCGATTCCATTCATTACCTATATACAAAAAAAGGATGTTCATTATAATGAAATTACAGTATGAAGAGAGTAAAGAAGATACTCCAACTTAATGCTGTAAGTCGTTAATTAAGTTACAAATGGAATAAATCCTAAATTCCTTTAGCTTTCGGAGAAGATATATGCAGTTATTACGGTTAAGATTTTTGAAAGCGATCTCATTTTAATTAAAGAAAAACATTTTAACAAACTATAGAGATATATAGTGTTATTGCTGCCTTATCTCTAGACACTTGATAAAGGAGAAGATATTTCTTTATAGGAAATGAGGGAATAATAGATTAGGATACTATTGTCCAATTGTAGAGGCATAAATATAGAATTGACTGTTACTATTTTTATATGAATGTTAGACAAAAGACAGAACTCCAAAAAGGTTAAAAGGATAATGGAAAAACTCTTTAAAAACAATCTTATATACTCAAGTATATAAGGTGAGCCGAAAAAGTGTATTTTTAAAACGAAGATTATGAAAACGCTTTACTGAGAGGAGCGCTAATCCCAAATCATATGATTACCATTTATGTTCAAGATTATCCACCCATTAGACTTATTTTTAATTATGGTCTTTTTTATAGACGCTAGCCTAAGCATAGGCCCTCTATAATTACTTTAATGAACCGAGAATTGAAAGGGGTTACAACTATGAAGAAATTCGGATTAGCTACACAAATATTTATTGGACTTGCGTTCGGGATTGCTATAGGTGCTATTTTTTATGGAAATAGTACAGTGATGGCCATTCTTCAACCTTTAGGTGATATTTTTCTTCACCTCATTAAAATGATTGTTATTCCTATCGTTGTATCCGCACTCATCGTATCTATAGCTGGTGTGGGTGATATTAAAAAGTTAGGAAGACTAGGTGGAAAAACCATTCTTTATTTTGAAATTGTTACTACAATTGCATTAGCAGTGGGCTTATTAGCCGCAAATTTATTCCATCCAGGTACCGGTATAGATATGGGGAACCTTGAGAAAGGTGATATATCCAAATATGAAGAAACATCTAAAACAACGGAGAGTGCAGGTGTAGCAGCTCAAATCGTTCATATTATCCCAACTAATATATTCCAATCGTTGACTGAAGGGAATTTATTAGCGATTATCTTTTTCTCAGTCTTATTTGGTCTAGGAGTTGCAGCCATTGGAGAAAAAGGCAAACCAGTCTTAAACTTTTTTGAAGGTGTACTGGAATCCATGTTTTGGATGACAAACTTAGTTATGAAATTTGCCCCATTTGGTGTATTTGCTTTAATTGGTTTGAATGTGGCGAAGTTTGGAATTGGTTCATTAATCCCTTTAGGAAAGTT
>Ga0207696_1000707_pt1 | contig 22708 bp, 12 predicted proteins | sample KBSS54metaG_FD_184403 | JGI IMG/M metagenome (GOLD analysis project Ga0207696, IMG submission 184403) | Switchgrass rhizosphere microbial communities from Kellogg Biological Station, Michigan, USA - KBS S5-4 metaG (SPAdes) (version 2) | ecosystem: Host-associated > Plants > Roots > Rhizosphere >...
CAACTCATCCAAAGCACCCTGCCCGTCGGGCGGCTGCGGATTAAATCAGTAGACACGGCTAAGCATGTAGTACCGACAGCGGAGTACTGGCGGACGGGGGTTCAAATCCCCCCGGCTCCACCAAATGATCAATCAAAGACGTCCACGGACGTCTTTTTTTGTGCCTGCAACTCAGCTAAATCAATGACTTACAGCGCTTTTGAGGGCCATAGAGGTTTTTTGAGTTCCAGACGGTTTGGTATCCCAGGTGGTATCCCGGGCTACGCGGTGCTATTTTTAGGATACCAAAACGGTGCCGGAGGTAACTCCCATGCCTACTCAAGCAGCCCGCCTCTCCGACCGCCAACTCAAAGCGGTCAAGCCAACCGGGAAGGATTTCGTCCTCAGCGACGGTGACGGCCTTCAGCTTCGCGTCAGAGCCAGCGGCTCAATGATGTGGAATTTCAACTACCGCGAACCATTGACCCGAAGCCGTATCAACATGGCCCTCGGCCCATACCCCGACCTCTCGCTAGCCAACGCTCGAAAAAAAGCCGTCGAGGCGCGCGAGCAGCTGGCCCTAGGCATTGATCCTAAAGTCCAACGTGATGAAGTCAGGCAAGCCAAGCTTGCTGAGACTGAACATACCTTCGAGAAGGTGGCCGCCGCCTGGTTCGAGCTAAAGAAAGACTCGGTCACCCCGGCCTACGCCGAGGACATTTGGCGCTCGCTCTCCTTGCACGTTTTCCCGAGCATGAAAACAACGCCGCTCTCGGATATCACCGCCCCAATGGTCATTAAAATACTCCGCCCAATCGAGGCGAAAGGCAGCCTCGAAACGGTGAAGCGATTGAGCCAACGGCTCAACGAGATCATGACCTATGGAGTGAACTCTGGCCTGATACATGCGAATCCGCTGAATGGAATTCGTGCGGTGTTCAAGAAACCGAAAAAAGAAAACATGGCTGCGCTTCCACCAGAAGAGCTCCCCGAGCTCATGCTGGAGATCGCCAATGCCAGCATCAAACGCACTACCCGCTGCCTGATCGAGTGGCAGTTGCACACGATGACTCGCCCCGCCGAGGCGGCGACCACTCGCTGGGCAGACATCGATTTTGAGCGGCGTGTCTGGACCATCCCACCGGAGCGGATGAAGAAGCGCCGCCCACACAGCATCCCGTTGAGCGATCAAGCCATGGCGTTGCTGGAAATACTGAAGTCCCACAGTGGTCACCGAGAATACGTCTTCCCGGCAGACCGAAATCCTCGTACTCATGCGAATAGCCAGACCGCCAACATGGCGTTGAAACGCATGGGCTTCCAGGACCGCTTAGTCAGCCACGGCATGCGCTCGATGGCCAGCACCATCTTGAATGAACATGGGTGGGACCCAGAGCTCATCGAAGTGGCGTTGGCGCACGTCGACAAAGATGAGGTGCGCAGCGCTTACAACCGAGCCGACTACATCGAGCGCCGGCGGCCGATGATGGGTTGGTGGAGCGAGTACATTCTGAAGGCGTCGACGGGCAATCTCTCGGCCAGCGCGATGAATGTGGCTAGGGATCGGAACCTAGTACCCATCTGATAGGGCGGCGACAACGGCGACACTGGCGACAGACCGCGTGCCATCTACATCCTTGCCGTCTGAGCGGATGGCGACCGTCGCCAACTCGCCTCTATTTTGGCTTCTCCGGCTAAGCCCGAGAGCATGGGGAGGCTTGGCATCCCCATGCTCACGGGCTAACACTAGAAAAGCGACAAACGGCCACTTTGCCACTGACACCCACCGACTTCCAAAGCACGCCAGAGGTGAAATCTGGCGCATTTCCATGTGCCCTTCACCAATTGACCCGTGCCGCGGTGACCGATAGAACAAAGATTCAAACCGCTGCCTTAGGCAGCACCCCAGATGACCAGAGCCTTCAAGGTCATGCCGCTAACCCGGTGGTTCATCCCAAAGTGCGATTCGCGCCCGGAGGCTTGCACGGTCATTCGCCAGAATGATGGACGCCCTCTAAACAATCCGCCTAGTGCGGCTGCCCGCTAACCCTTTAGCCCTGCAGCAATGAGCCTGCTCGGCCAGCGTTTTGCGCCAACCGTTCGCCCGTCTCTTTTTCCAGAAAAGAGACGGGCGCTCCTACCACTGCTGCAGCCCTCATCGCACAGGGCTTTGCGGCAATTCCCCTAGTGACAATCGGCGTGACAAACGCCGATGTCACCAGCAACAGCGCTGTAGATGATGGTGCCGCAGACCAGGGAATGGACTGCACCAGACTGACAGTCAGGCATGCCCCGGTCATCGCAGTGCTGCTTGCACCTGGCTCAGGATCTCGCGGCACTGGTCTCGTCAGCCAATGCAGCCTCCACCCGCCCACCGGTAACGGTGCTCAGGAGGCCAGATCATGAGATGCCCTTGCTCCTGGTCGTATGGAGCCGCCAGTCCCGCGTCAGTGGACATCCTCACAGGTCGCAGGGGCCTTGATCCCTGATAACACTCAGCATTCTTGGCGGGATGACGTGAGGGATAGATCGGTAATTTATGGAGGAAGGCTATGCAACTGCGCGAAGTACAAGGGCCACCACGCCCCTTGTTGGAACAGCAGATTACGCCCCTACCCTACCCGGTCGCGGCGCTAGGCGATCTTTTGGGGCCGGCCGTGGAGCGCATGGCCGATGTGATCGGCGTGCCCTGCGCCATGGCCGCGCAATCTGTTCTAGCCACGGCAGCTTTGGCGAGCCAGGCACACGCCAATCTTCACCTCGACGGCCGAATCTATCCGTTGTCGCTGTACTTGCTGACGGTAGCTTGCTCGGGTGATCGCAAAAGCGCGGTGGACCATATTGCACTGCAGGCCGTACGCGACTGGGAGAGACAGCAGTGGATCGCTTACGGCGAACAACTCAAGGCGCACCGAGCAGCGATGAGCCTCACCGCGAAATCGCCAACCTCGAAAAAGTCAGCACAGCTAGCGCTGGACGCCCAACCTGAACCCGTCCAACCGAGACTCCTCAGTGCTGAGCCGACCATTGAGGGCCTGGTCAAAAGCCTGTGCCACGGCTTGCCCAGCATGGGTCTGTTCAGCGATGAAGGCGGCCAGTTTTTGGGCGGCAGCACCATGAGCAAGGACAACAAGATCAAGGCGATCACTCACTTGTCGACGCTGTGGGACGGCAGCCCGATTGATCGGTCGCGCGCGATGGCAGGGGAAAGTCTGCGTGCCTATGACCGCCGTCTCAGCATGCACTTGATGCTGCAACCCCGCCTGGCCGACCGCTTGCTTCAGGACGCAGATATCAAAGACCAAGGCATCCTGGGGCGCTGCCTGATCAGTTGGCCGGAGCGTCTGGTTGGACAACGACTGTACAAAGCCATCGACCTGACCCGAGATCCAAAGGTGCACCTGTACCAGCAGCGCATTGCCGCGCTCATGCAGACGCCTTGGTCACGCCATAAAGATGGCGGCCTCAACCCTGTAACCCTAGAGTTAAGCCCTCACGCCCGTGAAGCATGGATTGCCATTCACGACACCATTGAATGCGAGTCTGGGGAATTCGGCGAGCTAGTCAACGTGCAAGCTGCTGCGGGCAAAGCCGCTGCGAACGTTCTACGCATGGCTGGTGTGATGGCGGTGGTTGAAGAATCGACTGTCTTGGAAGAAATGCACATTCAGCGCGCCTCTACGCTGATGGATTACTACCTGGCCGAAAACCAACGACTGACTGAACAGGAGCCTCTGAATAAGCTTCGCGCAGAGGCCGACTGCCTGCTGCGCTGGTTGATAAAGAAGAACTGGCCACCGTTTCGCCTCCGCGACATCACCCGCAACGGCCCTCGCTTTGCCCGTAAAAGCACGCGGCACACCTTCGAGTTGTTGCTGCAACTGGTTGCCCATAACTGGCTGGACAATGACGGGGACATATTCGAGGTGCGCCATGTTCCGACTCAATGACGCCGTGCGCCGCTATCGAGCGCAACATCGCTCGCCGACCGAGTTACGGTGTGTCGCCGCCACTGCCACCACTTTGTCGCCACGTGCCAATCCAGATGCGGCGGGGGTTGTCGCCAGTGTCGCCGCTGTCGCCGCTCCAACCTCTGAGTCAACCGACCTCGCTCGGCTTATCGAGCAGTTGCAAGAAGAAGGGGCTTTGCTGCAACGCAGCGAAAATGCCCTCCTCATCCGCCCAGCACACTGGGGACAGTTGGACACCATCGGCCCGCACTGGAAAGCCCTGCTGCTTCTCATACAAGCCAACGATCAAGGTGAAGACAATGGCGCTGGTCGGTCGGCGTGATGGTCGCAATTTTGGCTACGGTCGCCAACTGAGCTACGCCGGTCGGCAGGCCCTGAAAGATCTGTTTGCCGGCGGCCACTTCGCCACCGTCAAAGCACACAGCGATCGCTGGCAAGCCTTCGTGCGCTGGTGCCGATCGGAGGACGGCCCCGGCTACAACGATGCACGCCAGATTGATCGACAGACGCTGGAGGATTACGTCGCATACCTGCGCCAGCAGATCCAGCAAGGCGAACTGTGCATCGCCACCGCGCAAAACCGCCTGAGCAGCGTTAACCGCGCCCTCGCAGCGCTGCGCGGTGATCTGGACGTGAGAATTGTCAGTCCGAGCCAAGCATTGGGACAGCAGCGATCCATCGTACGCACCCGTGCGCCGGATGGCCAAGACTATCAAAACGTTCAACGAGTAGCGCATGTGCTGGCACAGCAGCAACATGAGCGAGTAGCAGCGATTGTCATGCTGGCCCGGACTACCGGAATGCGCCTGCGCGAAGCGATCCTGGCGGACCTGCCACGCTTGCACCGCGAAGCCGAGTACTTAGGCCGCATCAATATACAGGACGGCACCAAAGGCGGCCGCTCAGGGGCTTCAGCTCCGCGATGGGTCATCGCAAATGAGGAGGTAAAGGCGGCTCTACAGTTGGCACGTGAAGCGTCGCCGACCGGCAGCCGCAACTTACTGTTCCGGGATGAAACCTACGCCTTGTTCATGCAGCGGACGGTGCTCCTTGCTCGCGCAACATTGCATGAGTACGGATTAAAGGGGTTCCATGAACTGCGTGCGGCATACGCCTGCAAACGTTACGAGCAACTTACAGGCCTCGCAGCTCCGATCAATGGTGGCCACGGTTGTCGCACAGACCGCGATCTTGATCATCAGGCACGCTTACAGATCAGCCTTGAGCTGGGGCACAACCGGATAGATGTGGTTTCGGCCTACATTGGTGGACGATCATGAGCAAACCTTTTGATATGACGCTGTTCCTGAGCGGCACCCTGGCCGGCTCGAGAACAACGCAGCAACGCCACCTACGCCAAGCCCGAATCATGCAGGCTGCCATTCAACAGCGGTGGCATCGAGATAATCCGTGGACCTGGCAGCTTAAGCATGTGCGCTGGTTTCTTACCCAGTACCTGAAAGATCATTCCGACGCCAGCAGGTATCACTATCGTCTCACTGCTGCATTGATCTTGAAGCGCAGGGGAGCCATCGGGCGCTGACATCATATTAGAGGGATATGAGTCAGTATTAGCTGCCGAAGTCTTGTTAAGACCAAACGTTATAATTCACTCCCCTGCGAAATAATCGCTGTCCAACTGCTTCACCTCATACACCTGCTTAATGCTCACACCCAAGTTGTTCTCGACCATCAGTCGCGCCAGCTCGACACCATCGATCAGCACCACTTTGATATCCAGCCCCAGCGCTGCAGCACGGGCGCCATCCGAGAAATCCGACGTGGTGATAAACACGCCTTTGCGGGCACGCTGGCGTGTCAAAGCGCCGATAAATTTGTCGATTTCCGGACGGTGCACAGTGTTGGTCCAGCGCTTGGCCTGCAGATAAATCACGTCAAGGCCGAGCTTGTCTTCTTTAATAATCCCGTCAATCCCATCATCATTGGTTGCCTGGGTTGCCTTACCGGCTTCCTTACGCGATCCGCCGTAGCCCATGGCGATCATGAGATCGACCACCAACTGCTCAAAAAAACTGGGGGTAGCGGCCCGAACTTGCACTAACAGCTCATCTGCCAGTGACTGTACCAATGCTTGATGCGCTTCTGCCAACTGCTCGTCAGGCGTGGTTTCAGCAACCTCGACAGGTAGCAAGGCAGGCGCGTCAAGCTCTTGCGGTTTGGCGGTATGGAAGTCTGCGAATTCAGGGAACTGCTTCAGCCAACTAACCGTGATGCGCTCCGGGCCATCAGCCAAAGTAGTGAGGCCGCGCGGCGTAATCTGCACCATCCCCTTAGTAGGAATGCACAGCAGTCCCGCTTTGTTCAAATAAGTACGTGCCCAGCCCACTCGGTTGTTGATTACTGTCTGATGGCCAGAGGGCAGCCGCTCCTTGCGCTCCTCCTCGGTCAGTTGAAACCGCTCGGCCACCTGCTCGCGCACCTCGTTGAGTGGCATCGGCATACCATTTTGCACAGTGGCCAGCACAGGCCGCATCACGCTTTGAAAATCAGGAATTGCCATCGTTGCATCCTATCCTTACACGCGGTGTTCAGGCACCGTGCAAGCCGCTCTGATCAAATCCAGCCGCTGTCTTCAGCATCTTCAAAATCACCAGCGCAAACGCCCGACTCTTCGTCTCGTTATCCAGCACCTCCAGCGAGAGTTTCTCGTGGTCGGTCATGGCGTCCAGCACGGTGTCCAACACGCGTTTGGGGAACAGGCCGTGCATCACTTGATCCACCGAGTGGTTGTTCACCTGGGCCATCACATCTTCCTGGCGGCTGATGCGCTGGGCGATGCCGGTAAGGAACTGCAGTTGGTCGTCATCACTCACCTCGGCTCCGAAGATATCGTTCAGCGCCTCGATGATTTCCGATAAGCGCTTCTTCTCCGGATCATGGGGCTTGCCGCTGCCCACATCACTACTAGGTTTGAGGGTGTATTCGCCGGTTTCCTCGTTCAGGCGCAGCTGATGCTCGGCGCGCTTGCTCAGACGGTAGTGGCTCAGTTGCAACTCGCCTACATCCACGTCGTCTTGTTGTAGTCGATCCACGCGCAACAGCGGGTGCAGGTGTTTGGCGTACACGCAGAGCTGCTCCAGTTCACGGTCCTCGTAGGGCACAATCTGCGAGAGGAACTCGTACAGGCGCACAAAGCTCTGCAGGTTTTTACGGAACAGGTCGAGTTGATCGATTTGCTCGCCGGCCTCTTTCAGCGCGTGCTCGGCTTTTTTCAGGCCGCTACTGTCGCCGTTAGCCTCGGCCGTGCGTTTCAAGTCCAGCGCCTGCTGGCGTGACTCCACCGAGAAGCCGTAGCGCTTGGCAAAGCGCTCCTTGGCCGGTGTGCAGTAGTAGCTGAGCTTGCTGGCCGCCGCCTTGGGGTCGAAGAAGGCCATGGCGAACGCCTCGACCTCCTGCCAGTGATAGATCCCCTCAGCATCCAACGTCTTCTGCAGGTCGTAGATGATCTGCGGGTCGGTTACGTCGGTCAGCTCGGCCTTGGTGTAGTACGGCAAGAAGGCGTCGAGAATATCCTGCGGCTCGTTGAAGAAATCGAGGATGAAAGTTTCTTTGCTGTCACCGAAGGTACGGTTCAGCCGCGACAGGGTCTGCACGCAGTCCACGCCTTGCAGCTTCTTGTCCACATACATGGCGCACAGTTTGGGCTGATCGAAGCCGGTCTGGTACTTGTTGGCCGCGATCATCACGTTGAAGTCTTGAGTGTCGAAAGCATCTGCCAGATCACGGCCATTCAGGCCGGCGTTGAGCAAGCTGCTGCTTTCCGTCACCTCTTCGGGGATCACCTCATCCGGTAGTACGCTGCCGGAGAACGCCACCAGCGGGTGCACATCGCTGTAACCCATCTGCTGCACATAGGCTTTCACCGCCAACTGGTAGCGTACAGCTTCCTGACGGCTGCTGGTTACCACCATGGCCTTGGCCTGGCCATTGAGCAGACCACGGATATTGGCGCGGAAATGCTCGACGATCACCTCGACCTTCTGGCTGATGTTATATGGGTGCAAACGTACCCAGCGGGCCAGCTTGATGCGCGCTTTTTTACTGTCTACCTCATCATCTTCGCCATCCGGGTGGGCGATCTTCCAGGCGGTGCTGTAGGTGGTGTAGTTGCGCAGCACGTCGAGGATAAAACCCTCCTCGATGGCCTGACGCATGGAGTACAGGTGAAACGCCTCGGGCTTGTTGCTGGAACTGGCCGGCAGCATCGGGTCGGCCGGGCGACCGAACAGCTCCAGGGTCTTGGCCTTGGGTGTGGCGGTAAAGGCGTAGTAGCTGATGCGTTCATTCGGTTGGCGCGCCTGCACGGCGGCGTCCAGCAGCTCTTCGGCGCTGACTTCCTCTGCATCTAGGGCGTCACTGCCAAGAATCTGTTTCAGCTTGCTGGCCGATGAGCCGGTCTGCGAGGAATGCGCCTCGTCGGCGATCACCGCATAGCGCCCGCTGGCAAGTTTGGGGTACTTGTCCAGCACATCGAACAGCGCCGGGAAGGTCTGGATGGTGACGATGATGATGCGCGTCTGCTCAGCCAGCGCCTCGGCCAGTTGTTCCGATTTGCTTTGGTTGCCAACATCACGGGTGATCGGTTTGACCACACCCTGGGCGTGCTCGAACTGGTAGATGGTGTTCTGCAGTTGGCTATCGAGCACCGTGCGGTCGGTGACCACTATCACCGAGTTGAACAGGCGCTGGCCGGCATCGTCGTACAACGAGGCCAGTTGATGGGCGGTCCAGGCGATGGAGTTGGACTTGCCCGAGCCGGCGCTGTGCTGGATCAGGTAGCGCTTACCCGGCCCCTCGGCGCGAGTGGTGTTGATAAGCGTATTGACCACTTCCCACTGGTGGTAACGCGGGAAGATCATCGCTTCCTTGGTCACCGGCATACCGTCGAAGTCTTCGCTGGTTTTCTTATCCAGGTGCAGAAAGCGCCCCAGCACCTTGAGCCAGGCATCCGGCTGCATCAGGCGTTGCCACAGGTAGCTGGTGGCGTAGTGGCTTTCATCCTCAGGCATCGGGTTGCCTGCGCCGCCTTCCGCACTGCCGAGGTTGAACGGCAGGAAGAAGGTGTCTTTACCCGCAAGCTTGGTGGTCATCGCCACCTCATTCTGGCCCACGGCAAAGTGCACCAGCGCGCCGCGCTTGAAGGTCAGCAGCGGCTCGGACTTGCGCGTGAGCGGGTCTTTTACCGGGCGGTCGTAACGGTACTGGCGCTTGGCGTTTTCCACCGACTGCTTGAACTCGCTTTTCAGCTCCAGCGTGGCGGTAGGGATGCCGTTGACGAACAGCACCAGATCCAGCCGTGGGTTGTAGCTCTGGCCATTGCTGCCAGCCTCACGCGCATGGGGCGAGTAGGACACCTCCGGCACCACACGCAGGCGGTTGCACTGGTAGCGCTTGAGGGTGTCCGGGTTCATGCCGTGGTCGGGCTGAAAGCTGCACAGCTCAACCTTTACCGCCGGTAGCTTAAAGCCGTGCCGTAGCACCTCCAGGGTGCCGCTCTGCTCCAGCTCGCGCACCAGCTTCTGCACCAGCACGCCATCCGGATTATTCGGGTTGGCCTTGGCGAACTTGTCCCAACGCTCCGGCCAGGCGTCCTTGAAGTAGCCCAGCACATCCTCGGTATACAGCGCCGTGCGGCGGTCGTAGCCACTGGCGGTGCCGACCAGCCAGCCCTGGGCGGCCAGGGCGTCGATAATGTCCTGCTGAAATTGCGCTTCCTTGCTGTCCGCCATTACACGGCCTCTTGTACTAATTTGGGAGTTGGCACGTTGGCGGGTGGCTGCCAGGCGCGCACGTCGATTTTGCCTGTAACGGCGGCGGAGATCAGGGCGGAGCGGCGTTCTTTTAATAGCTCCATAGTGCGCCATGCTTCGCTAGACAATTGGCGTGCAGCTACGCACTGCAACTGAAGAAAATGAGCAATAAGTGCTTGCTCTTCAAGTGGAGGGAAAACGCCAACAACCTTTGTAAGATTTTGAATTGACAAGCGAGGCAGGCCCGCGCCTTTCACAAAACCGTCTACCTGTTGGGAAACCACCCAGGACTGGCACATGAAGTCGAGATATATTGGGAGTAATTCCGCTCTGTTGGGTCTGATAATAATCAGTGAAGACGCAACGACAAAATCTGGCGAATTTTCACCGACCACAATAGTCCGACCTATAGTCCCATCCTTGCTGAATAGAACATCACCGGTCGCTGGCTGGCAGCCTGTTTTTACTAGGTACTCATAACTGGCAGCAGAAGTTCGAAGACAACCATCAAAGTCTATGCCTTCGTCTGATACATCTCTGGTAGAGACAAAGCAGTAAACCCCGCTTTCCGTCTCAGGAGAGATATGTGCACCATCAGTAATCAGATTACATCGACGTTTAATTTGAGTGATTTCCCAATGTGCCGGTACCTCTCCCAGCCACTTCACACCGGAGTCTTTCATCTGCACCGTGGGGTCGAGCCCTTTGGTGACGGCGTGGGAGATCACGGCCTGGCGCTTTTCCTTGAGCAGCTCGATCAGGCGCTGCTGCTCTTCGATCAGCGCGTCGATGCGGGCGGTTTCGTGGTCGAGGAAGCGGGCGATTTGGGTTTGTTCAGTAAGTGACGGGAATGCCGAAGGCAAGTTTCTAACCTTCTCCGCATTGAGATTATCTTGGGTGTTACTTGAGGATACTGTTTTCACCCAACCTTCAAGAGATACCAGCCACCACCGGACAAACTGCTGATCCGCAACAGCACTGTTGACTACCAAGCCGAGAATGGCCTGATTAGTAACTGCGCTTAACCCAAGAACAGCCACCTTGCCAATTGACGCATAAATCGAATAGAGCAGACCGCCAGCAGGTATGACCCTTAGCCCCTTGCTTCTAAGTCCCGCCTCAGTAATGGCTTTAGCAGTATCGTCAATAACAAGGCCTTTAGTCATATCTGAAATAGCTACCCAAGGCACTCCATCACCATCAGCCCAGTACGATGGATTACTACTCTCCGGAGTTCCCCCAGAAATTAGCTCAATCAATGCGTGCTTAAGGCAGCCAAACCTCCAATGTTGAGGTAACTCTCCCAACCAGGCCACGCCAGAATCCTTGTAAGCCGGATACGCTGGAAACGAACTCGGGCTATCCATACTCTCGCCCTGCCGGCCAACGGCTGCGCCGTTGTACAAGTTTGCTCCCGACAAATTTGTCATGCCGACAACCCCTCAATCATCTGCTTGATGCGGTCGGTGCAGGCTTTCAGGTCGCTATCAATCTCGGCCAGCGGGCGCGGTGGCTGGAACACGTAGAAGTGGCGGTTAAAGGGAATCTCGAAGCCAACAATGCCCGGCTCACCATCAAGCGCATCGGTCTTGCTTTCGTCGATCCAGGCATCCGGCACATGGGGGATGACTTCGCGCTGGAAGTAGTCGTATATCGACTCGCCCAGCGGCACGTTTTCGTTGTCGCGCAGGCCGGCATCGGCTTCCGGCTGGCCCTTGGCCATACATATATCCGCTTCGGGGTCGCGCTCGCTTAGGGCGCTCATCAGGGCTTTGAGTTCCGGCGTGCTCAGGCTGACGCTGTGCGTGGTGAGGGCTTTCTTTAGCAGCTTGCTAAACTGCTCGCGGTTGCGGTGCAGTTGGCTGGCCTCCATCGCTTGTAGGGCAGCCAGCAGCCGCTGTTGAGCGGCGCTGTCAAGCTTCTGCAGGGCCTTTTCTTCCAGCACCTTAGCGATGCGCTCGGCGCTGGTTTGGAAGTTTAGGCGCAGCGGACGTTCGACGATGATACGCCGGTAGCCGAAGGCGTCGATTGGGAAGATTTTGCTCTGCGCGGTTTGCTCAAAGCTGCCATACAGGCGTACCAGCTCGCTGATTTGATCCTCGGAGATGTACTGGCGCTTGCTGCCCAGCGACTTACGCATTTTGGTATAGTGCTGGCTGCCGTCGATCAACTGCACCTTTCCCTGGCGCGCGATGGCCTTGTGGTTACTGAGTATCCACACATAGGTGGCGATGCCAGTGTTGTAGAACATGTCGGTGGGCAGCGCGAGGATGGCTTCTACCAAGTCGTTTTTCAGCAGGTAGCGGCGAATCTCCGATTCACCCGAACCCGCGCCACCGGTAAACAGCGGCGAGCCATTGAGAATGATGCCGATGCGCGAGCCACCGTCGCGCGGGTCACGCATCTTGCTTACCAGGTGCAGGAGGAACAGCAGCGAACCGTCGGACACGCGCGGCAGGCCGGGGCCGAAGCGGCCGTCGAAGCCTTTATGGTTGTGCTCGTCGGTGATCTGCTTTTGCACCTTCTTCCATTCCACGCCGAACGGCGGGTTGCTGAGCATAAAGTCGAAGCGTTTGTCGGCCAACTGGTCGTTGGACAGGGTGTTGCCGAGCTTGATGCTGGCCACGTCCTGGCCCTTGATCAGCATGTCCGCCTTGCAGATAGCGTAGGACTCGGGATTGAGCTCCTGGCCGTGCAGCGACACGCTGACCTTTTCGCTAATGGACTGGATGTACTCATCCCCCTCAGACAGAAAGCCGCCGGTGCCGGCGGTTGGGTCATAGATGGTGACGATGCTATTGGGCGCGAGCTTGTGGTCCTGATCGGTGATCACCAGCGAGGTGGTGAGGTGCACGATATCGCGCGGAGTGAAGTGCTCCCCGGCGGTTTCGTTGGAGCTTTCCGCAAACTTACGGATCAGCTCTTCGAAGATGATGCCCATGCCGAAGTTGCTGATGAACTCGGGGCTCAGATCAGTAGCGGCGAAGCGCTGCACCACCTGATACAGCAGATTGGCGGTTTCCAGCTGTTGTACGAAGTCTTCAAAGTGGAAGTGTTCGAAGATCTCGCGGGCATCCTTGCTGAACGCCTGTACGTAGCTCATCAGATCGGCGGCGGTCTGGGTGTCGGACAGGGTGTCGAGGGTCAACGAGGAGGAGTTGAAGAACTGCTGCCCAGCGGCGCGCAGCATGTACATTTCACGTACGGTATCCGGGCGGCCTTCCTGGGCGTAGAACTCGCGAATCACGGCATCCTTGGTCGGCGCCAATACACACTCCAGACGCCGCAGCAGGGTGAACGGCAGGATGATGCGACCGTACTGGGACTGTTTGAAGTCACCGCGCAGCAGGTCGGCAATCGACCAGAGAAAAGCGGCCGTCTGGGAATGGTTTTCCGTGTTCACTCAATAATTCCTTGGAATACACAGGCAAAAGGGTGAGTTTAACCTTTCGAGCCGACTGAATGTCACAGCCCGAGGGCTCATGGGCGCCCTGGATGCCGCGCACATTAAGCCTCAGAACGTCCAGTGCCAACACTTGACGTGCGAACAGGTAAATAATCCACTCAGTTACCACTGACGCACCCGCCCTAGCTCGCAGGTTCTTGCGGATTGGCACGCTCGGAGATGAGCGCACCTGTACCCATAATTGACATATCAATGCGTGTTCAGCACGGACTCAAAATCAGAAGCCTGCAGCTCCGAGGTCCCACTCAACATATCTCGCGCCAACGCTCGCCGCTTACTCAGCAGCTCGTCCAGCGTCGCTTCAAACGTCGGCATCGTCGCATCCCGAACCGTCGGGTAATACACATACACATCCTTTTGCTGCCCAATCCGATAGGCCCGATCCGTCGCTTGATCTTCCTTGGCAGGGTTCCAGCAACGTGTGAAGTGAATGACGTGATTGGCGGCCTGCACGTTCACCCCGAATCCGACTGCGATAGTGGACAGGATGATGACAGCGAAACCTGGCAGCTCCTGGAATTGATCGATCAGCCGCTGCCGGCTATTGGCACTCTGACTGCTGGTGCTGGTATCGCCATTGATGACCGTTGCCCGAAAGCCGAAATGCTGCTGAATCGCGTGCTGCAGTTCCCGCTGAATATCTCGCAACTCGGTAAAGACGATGACCTTGTCGCCGTTGCCGGCCCTTTTGATCGACTCGAGCGTCTGAATCAGCCACTGAAGCTTCGGCGAGTTGTCGCGTAACCGGGTGTCTGGCTGAACGCTGTAAGGGTGGGCACAAATCAGCTTGAGCTTGTGCAGCAAGCCCAGCATGCCGGAGGTCTTCTGTTCGAGCTGCTCTTCGATCTGCTGCTTTTGGCTGTATGCGGATATTTCGGAAAGATAGAGGTTACGCTGCAGAGCATGCATGCCGAGTGAACGGCATGCTGCGTCTTCGATCTTGGCTGGTAGGTCCTTGGCGATGTCCTGCTTGGTGCGCCGCAAAGTCTGCGGTTCGATAAGCCCACGCAGGCGTTCCAGCGCATCCGTATCACGCTCCAGCGCGGCTTCGATGGGGCGCTGATAGTCGCGACCGAACTGGTTCAAACCGCCCAGGAACCCTGGCTGAATGAAGTCGAACAGGCACCAGAGATCGATCAGGGTGTTCTCAACCGGCGTACCGGTACACGCCACTCGGAACCGTGCGGGGATGGCTTTGATCGCCTGAGTCACTAGTGCTGCAGGGTTCTTCAGCTTCTGAGCTTCGTCGCACACAACGATGGACCATTGCTGACGCGCCAGGGAAAACTCCTGATCACGCAGTGTCTCATAAGTCGTCAGGACGATTCGGGCATCGCCCATCCAACCTGGGCGCAACAGGTTCTTGATGCCTTTGGCTTTCAAGTCCACTGGGATTTCATCTTTCTTGAATTTCACTGCACTCAAGGCTGAGCCATACAGCTTCAACACAGGCAGTGCATCAGCAAAGAAGAACCGGTAAAGCTCTCGCTCCCAGTTATCGAGCAACGAAACCGGAGCGACGATCAGGGTTGGCTGATCTTTTGGGTAATGTTCCAGGTACCAGACCAGGAAGGTGAGCAACTGAATCGTTTTCCCAAGCCCCATGTCATCAGCGAGCAAGCTACCCGATACGTCTGTGGGGGACAAACGGAACAAGTGCTGCAGCCACGCCACGCCTTGAAGTTGATGGTCGCGCAGGACCACTTCTGGCTTGAGCAGGCCAGGCAATTCTGGCGTTGCATCCAAAGCGGCGCGCAACGCTGCTTGACGGACCTGAACGTAAGTTGGCTCGTCAATGTTGTGGCCGATTTGCAGTACGGCGCGGCCAACTTTCTCCAGTTTCTCAACCGGGGCGGTCTCGACAGGCGCAATCTTCTTCGACCAGGCATCAAACAGCTGCTCGGCAGCGGCAATCGAGAGTGGTGTTTCAGACTCTGGCAAACAGACCGTGTCATCGCCGGCAGCGCGCGCTTCGTCCAACCGCTGCCCAAACGCTTCAAACTGAACGCGATCGGAAGGGTCCCACCGACCAAGGATTTCTGCGTCGATACCCAGCGCTGCCACATCCTTCGGCAACCAGTTCTCGGTCGCCTCTTTGACCAGGAAAGGGGAAGTAATTCTTTCCGCTTCCCCAATGCCCGTTACACGGTCGCCGTAGAGGGACAGATCCAGGACCGAGTCAAACTCGATACCGGCCGCCTCCTTCTGCCACCGCTTAAGCAGGTCATTGATGCCTGCCAACTGGCGCAAATCAAAATCGCTGAGCTCCAGCTCATAGCCCTGCCAGAAGCCCGCAGGCATGCCGGCGGCCAACTTCAGCTGCAGTTCATGCACCAGCGGCGCGAACTCATGAGCCGCTTTGAACTCAATTTCGATGGGCGTTTGCGGGGTTGGAGAAATCGGTTCGAGCGTCAGTGTTACCTGCTCGATGCGCTGGCCCGCTTCATCCAGTTTGGGTTCCAGATGGAAGCGATGAAAGAAAATACCGGCCTCGGCGAGCTCGTCTTCATAGGCTTCGGCATCCAGCACGTGTGCGGCACTTTCGCCGAGTGTACTGTAAGGGTTACGGACGAATGAAAGGGCATCGTCACCAGCGACCCGACGCCCGGGCAACGAACGCACGTAGTCCAGTACCGACTTGACTTCAGGCTCAATCAGAACATGAGTCAGCGAGCCATCGTCACCCGTTACCCGGTATCGATCCTGAACCTGCTTGGCACCGTCAAAGCTCTCAAGCCAATTGCCCGGCTGGCCATCAAAGCTCGGTTGCAGCTCGATAACCGGTGTGTCGCCTAATGTCGACTTTCGTGGGTTGAGCCGCAGTTTCTCGGGTTTGATAACGACGGTCTTATCCAGGAAGCCATCCATACCAGCGCCAGCCTTGCGCGCCAGCTTTCTGATGCTGGCCCAGCCGATCTGGTTAGTTACTTCACCGCGCTCATTTTGTTGTGCCAGGTATAGCTGTCGTACAGCACCGGTCAGTTTCCAGGACGCTTCAGGCAGAAGTTCTGTGGCTCCCTGATATTGAACGATGGCCCCCGTTCGCTGCACCTGCACATTGGCATTGGACTGCGGATCACGCCAGCCATTGATAGAGACCTTGAAATCGTCGGAAGCAAGGCTGCCCTGGCTGCTCAATTGAGGGATGAGGGCTGTCTGCGGCGGCAACCCCAATAGCGGGAGGCTTGTTACGTGCTCGGCCTCATCCAGCAGCCGGTAGAGCTCATCCCACGTCAGCAGCCAGCGATCGCTCAGCAGGGTAACGAACTCCTCTTCTTCCAGCTGATCAAGGTATCTTGCAAGTGACCAGGACTCAGTATTCTCCGCCAAGCTCAGGGAATAACAGATACCCTGCTCCTCAATGGAAAAAACTGGCTCAGTATTTTCTACTGCCGAGTTTGGCTGCAGGCCAATGCCTTTGAGGAAGCGCTTGAGCATCACTCTCTCCAGAACCTTAGTGGCTTATTTTTCTCGGGCTTAAAGCCCAATCGCCGGAGGGCGATGGTTGCAGCCTGATCGTTTTCTTCTAGTTGAATATGGATTGCACCGCCCTGCGCACGTCGATCATGGAGCGTGTGTTTTACTGACCTCATGGACTCACGAAGCTGATAGTCAAACGACAGCAGCCTTGACGTGACAGGCTCACCCCCCTGGCTTTGAATACGAATGCCCAGTCTCTCAAGGGTGTCATCGAACTTAACCAGCCATCCCTCAACGCGATCTGAGCGGCTAGGTGCCGGGAAGTGACGCATCCACTCCACCACACGATGGCGCTGCTTAATTTCGGTAGCGAGCTCAAGCTGGGGTTTTTCTGGATCAAACGGAGATTTGTCTGCCTGATACACATAGCAGGCGCCCATTCCCGAGAACTCCACGAAAAAGTAGTTCCCGATCTGCATGACGACAGCATTGTTATGACCAGTTGCGCCGATCAGCCGGCCAAGACGCCCTTTGTTCTTCTCGCGGAAATGAGCAAAGTCTCGACCTTCGTTACTCCATGCATCCGAGCCCATGATGATTCTGGTGTAGCTCATCTGGTTGGCAAACCGCAGCCAGTAGAAAAGGCGTGACTGGTCTACATCATCATCGCCCTTCAGCAGGTTGAAGAAGTGCTCCAGATCCTCCTTCGCAAACCACGCCACAACCATCGCACAGACATCTTTATCAACATACTGCAGCCAGCTGTTTTGCCTGGAGCGGATCTGCGGACTACCCCAATGGTCGAGCGCGAGCTGCTTGAGCAGTGACGATGGCTTCTCCCGATAAGCTGCCAAGTGGTAACGCGACAGGCATGCGCTCAAAATGTCGTTCATGTACCGCGGGTGCTGCCGACCGATGTCGACCAGGTCGGCCAAACGCTGAGAGAACTCGGCGTCATCCAGCATGAAAATGCGAGAAATCAGCACGGTAAAAATCCTGCGCCACAGCCAGCTGTTATCCGGGATCTGCGCAATGGTCTGCAATGCCGAAAGGTCGCTGATCTCGCCCTTGAACATCTGGTCACCCAGCGCGGCACCCGCCTGCTCGGAAAAAAGCTCCTTATGTTGCTGAACGATCTGCACCCATTCCTTCACACGCTTCTGCTGGTCACTGACACATTCGAAACCGAGCTGAACATCTTCGCGCAGCAGGCACCAATTGGCGTTCTGCGCAGGCGTAGCGGCGTCGTATCCAAAGTAGCTGAAGCACAGCGCCAACCAATCCCGGCGGCTCAGCCTTCGCTTTTCGATACGCTGATGCACTTCTTCGTGCACCCGGGCGTAAAGCTGGTCATCGTCCAGTATCGGCCCGACGCGCTCACTTTTGTCTGAAAGGCCGGCGAACACCAACCGCCATTCCGACGCGTTGAGTGGCAGCACATTGCGAAACTTGCTGATCGCAGCACGGCGCTTTTCTTCGGGGGGCGGCAAGGCCTTTTCGGCGCGCTCGAATCGCTCGTAAAGATCGACTCCCGCAGCAGCCAGACGGGGGAAACGCTCCAACGGTTCTGGGGCCTGCACCGTGCGATGAGCTGACAGGCTTTGGCTTATGGCGGCGGAAAGTCTCGCGATCGAGCTGGTCATCGATTCATCGCCAACTGACATTTTTCCACGTCAGTGTTAGTGAACACCGGCACATCAGGCTTGAGACTGCCCTCCTTCTCCTTTAAGCCAAAGAACTGCATGCGCAACTCCACTCGCCGGCTTTCTTCCTTGGTGTCCTTTGCATTGTTGAAGGACACGCCCCCCGCCAGAAACATCGATCTGATCTGCTGCTGGTGTTCCGGCGACAATCCGACCTGTAGCGGGCTGCGACTATCAAGCAGGCTGCACATCACCCACTCCGAACGCTGCAGCGACAAGTGCAAGTTATAAAGGTAGGACCCGTCGGTGTCGGTCGAACCCTCAATCACAACCTGCTTGAACCACTTGCGCCCCTCTTCACTATTGGCCGCATCCAGAATCATCGGAACGACCTCCTGAAGTGCCGATTGGCCATCGTTGCTCAGCGAGTACTGGTTATGCCCGAAGCGGCCAGCATCGCCGAAGCTGATCCGGTTATCCTTGCAGTCCACGACGATGGTCTTGCTTGCAGTCTTCGCCTTGAGGCTCAGGTGCTCGCAAATCTGACTGATGTCCTTGCTCCGCTGCTTCTCCCCCTGCTCCGCCTTGTTGATCCGCTGCGTCACAGAGCTCAAAGCCGCCACCATGACCACAAGGAACAAAATCATCATCGCGGTCATCAAATCAGCGAAGGAGATCCAGAACGGTTTCTCTCCCTCATCCTTTGAACGGGCAGCCGAAGGCATTTGCTTACCAAACATCGACTAGCCTCCGTTACCGCTTGATGCGTTCCATGATGTCGCCGAAGTCTTCGAGACTTTCCTTGACCCCTTCCACACCACCAGCGAGGCTTTTGACTGCTTTATCGAGTTCGGTGTCGAGGGTACCCAGGGTTTGTCTCAATACCTGATCCATGCCATCACCAAATTCCTTGAAGCCGTTACCCAGCACACCACTGATGTTTTCGAGGTACTCATAAACTTCGCGGTTAAGCGCCTGCATCCGCTCACTCTGAACCTTCAGGTCCTGGAGATACTGGCTGCGACCGCTGGCTTCCCCTTGCGCACTGGCAACTACTCCTTCGATGACCGTGAGCGTTTTCGTGAGCGCTTCACGATTGTTCCGGTAGTCCGCGACAACGGTATTCAACTCGCGCGAAGCCTGTGCAAGTTCAGCCCCTGCGCCCTGGACTGTACCCATCAGCCCCGACGTCGACTCACTGGCTCGCGCAACGCTTTGTCCGGCAGTTTCAAATCGCTCAGCCGCCGCCCGCATCTTGTCCGCACCTTGCTGCATGCTATGCAGATGCTGCTCTGTCTGGGCGCTCAATGCATTGACAGTGTCCTGGGCAGACTTCTGTTGCTCGGAAACCGTCTGCAGCAGTGCCTTGACCTGCTCGTCGAGGCCGCCCACCAGTTCGCGGGTACCTTGGTGTAGGTCAGCCTGGGCGGCACGGGTGGATTGATCCATCTGCTGCTGGCCCTGTTCCAGTTGCTTGAAGACTGCAGAGAGCTGCTCACCCAGCACCTCGACCGAGCCTGCAATCTTGGCCATGGTTTCCTGTTGGCCTTGGCCGATGCTCTGTTTGATCGAGTCGACAAAAGCCTGGAGATTCTCAGCCATTGCCTGTTGGCGAGCCTCGCTTTGAGCGAACAGCTTCTCCAGTTGCTCGGCCATTCGGGCGCCAGCCCCCTCCCCTTCGTTGCCGATACGGGCAACCGAAGCCTGAAGATTGGCGAGCATCTCGTTCATCCCCGCTTGCATGGCGTTTTGTCCGGCCTGCATATCGGCCAGTAGCTGGGCAATCATGGTCGAACTACTTTGATTCGAGGACTCGCTAGCCGAACGCATATCCTGGATCAGCGTCGAGAAGCCCTGCTGCATCGACTGCATGGCGGCAACCGACTGGCCCATCAACTCGTGGAGGCCATTGAACTGTTGCCCGAACGTTCCTTCCAGCTTGTTCATGAATGCAACCAGAACATCCTGGAGCAGGTTCTGAACCTGCCCGGACTGATCGCCACTGGCGGCCTGCACGGCACCTGCGATGGCTTCAAGCGGCGACTTGAGGCTATTTTCAATTGCGCCGCTCACCTGGTCGGCCAGCAGCTGCCCCGAGTCACGGTAGGTCGTCGACAAGGTATCTGCCAATTTGAGGCTTTCGCGGACTTGGGTATCAACCAGATTCTGTAACATTTCCCGCAGGTCGGTAACCAGGCTGTCCTTTAGCTGACGCGTTTGCACCGAGCTTTCAGCACTGGAGCGCACCAATTCAGCCAGGTATTCCTCACCCACTCCGCTGTCGAAAAGCCCATCGATTGTTTCGTTGAATGCCTCAAGCAGCTTGTAGCAGTGCCCCAAGCGCAACTTTTCAGTAAGGGTGACGGCGATAGAAGCCAAAATTGAAATGAAGGAGCCGATGAAAGCGAACAGCACGTCTTTCAACAGTTTATCGACGCTGGCATTAACCTGTTCAGGAGTGCTCGGATCAAAATGCTGAAGGCCCAGCATCAACCCAAAGAATGTTCCAACAATACCGATACCGGTCAATATACCAGGTAGGTGTTTATAAAATTCGGTACCCAGCGGAGTATCAACAACACTTTGAGCTGAGAAAAAGTGTGCAGCTCCTGTGGTAGATCGCGACCGGATAAGAACCTGTTCGCCTTCTTGGAACTCGAACTGATCGTGCAGCGTTTCAGCATACTCGCGCCAAGAATGCTCAAGTCTGCCGCCACTGAACAGCCGCTCCAGCTCAGCGCGCCGAAGGGGTGGTGCGAGAGTTTTCACGCTCTGCAAGCTAGTAGTCAATCGCTTCAGCTGGGCGCTAAGTTTGAATGACTTCCAGAGGTAACGAACAACATAACAAGCGCAAAGAATGAAAACAAAACCAACAACCATTACGGGTGCAATCAGCTGCTCATAGCTTGCTGCATCCCATAGCTGCAACAACGTTGATGAATCCATACCTTCCGCCTTCAGTTCAGCATTTTTCGATGTTCGGCAAGACCGCGCTAGCGACACTGATGCCCAAGTGGCTATCCGGCTGGGTCAATCACAGCGCGTCGCTAAGCACACATTTTTTTGGGGGGGCCACACACACGGTGTGAGCAGGATGCATTACGTGCACCCAAAGACCTTCCGTGGACAAATGCCGGAAGATAATGTCCTTATGCCAGCACCTTAGCCTGAGCCGTTACTGTCGTAAAGCTGAAAGCTCAACACCCAGAGTCGGCGGCATGAAGTAAAGCTGCTTTCTGCATTTGCCGCATAGCCTGGAGAGCAGTCCCTAGGCGCATCTGATCGCGGTAAACGCTCAGCCTACTGCAGCGCAGGCTGAGGACCGGCGGTGCCGCCAGTTCGATGTGCTGCCTGGGTTCCAACCCGAGGCCCGATATCGGAGCAAGAGCTCGCACAGCTCAGTCTTAGCTGGCTGACGCTTCTACCAGGTCGGCCGCGATTGAGGCGAAGGTCGGCTTACAGACGTCACTGTTGTTTTTTGGGGGCTCGGAATAGGTGTCACAGTATTCCAGTTGGTATTCCTAGCTCACTAGGCAAACCGAAATTAAGCCTACTAATCAATATATTAATCAGCCAATTCAACTTACCCCGGCTCAAGAAAAATGTGACACGCCCCACGACTCTCTTTTTTCGCACCGAGTTTCCAGCTCTTTGTTCGCGCTGCTTCCCCTGGTATCTCGCCCAGTGAACCTACCGTATCCCCCAAAAAAACCCACGCCCCCCTCACCTTTTTCATTGCACCCCGCAGCTATAAATCCTACCGTGCATGTCGTTTTTGGATATGGAGGCTAAGGATATGGCCCAACTCTTCCCCGCACTCAGTGCCTGCCGCTTCGACGCCCCAGGCCAGTCGGGCCAAAAGGCCTGCAACCTGATTTCGTCCTCCTGCACCCCAAAATCGGGCTGCTAGTGCTTGAGGTCAAAGACTGGAAAATCACTTCGCTGATCTCGATGACGGCCAGCGATGTAAACAAATACGATGACGGCCAGGAAAAAACCGTCATCAACCCACTGGCCCAAGCCCGCAAAAATGCCTTTGAAACGGTCCAGGCATTGGAAAAAGACAGCGCCTTAACCCAAGGTGTTGGGGCTTACCGGCCTGGCAAGCTCATCATGCCGTACAGCTGGGGGGTGGTCCTCACCGAGATCACCCGCAAAGAGTTCGATGCAAAGAAGCTCGGCGCAGCGATGGAAGGCACGCGGGTAATCTGCAAAGACGAAATGTTTGAAACTGCAGACAGCACGGTATTCGAACAGCAGGTGTGCAAGATGCTCGTACATCAGTTCCCGGTGCACTTGCAGCCGGAGCAAATTGACCGAGTGCGCTACCATCTGTTTCCCGAGATTCGGTTAAACCCGGCACGTGCTCAGTTCGGGTTGTTCAGTGAACAAGATGCTCCCCTTCCCAGCCTGCTTAAGGTGATGGACCTTCAGCAAGAGCAGCTGGCACGTTCCATG
>Ga0207696_1000709_pt1 | contig 22679 bp, 17 predicted proteins | sample KBSS54metaG_FD_184403 | JGI IMG/M metagenome (GOLD analysis project Ga0207696, IMG submission 184403) | Switchgrass rhizosphere microbial communities from Kellogg Biological Station, Michigan, USA - KBS S5-4 metaG (SPAdes) (version 2) | ecosystem: Host-associated > Plants > Roots > Rhizosphere >...
GCTGCTGCACTACCGCAAGTCCATGCTCTACGACTCGGACCACGGGGTCTTCGAGGCCGGGGATCGCCAGCCCGTCTGCACATGGCGCGGCCTGCGAGTGGGAATGCTGATCTGCTTCGACATCGAGTTTCCGGTGCCGGCCCGCGCCCTGGGCGTGCAGGGCGTGGACCTGATCGTGCTGATGGACGGGATGATGCACCCCTACGGCCACATCCATCGCCACGCCGTGCCCGTGCGCGCCATGGACAACCAGTGCTACATCGCCATGGCCAACCGCGCCGGTCCCGGCGACAGCTACGCCTTCTGCGGCGAAAGCCAGTTCGCCGATCCCTTCGGCCAGACGCTGGCGCGCATCGCGGGCGATGCCGAGGGCCTGCTGGACGTGCGCCTGGACCCTCTGGCGCCCGGCCGCGCGCGTGCGCAGTACCGGGGGTGACGAGCGCCGAGGCGCCGCAGTGTCTCGGTCATCGCGGTCATCTGTGTCGGTTGTATGACAGCAATGTCACCATCCTGTGCGGCTGGTGTGGGCACGTGATTTCTACATTGGAGTCCTCTCCTCGGCGTTCCGCATCGCGGGGCGTGGGGAGAACGAATTACCAACGTGCCTGAAAGGAATCACATCATGTCGCAACGCCGCTTCACCCCCGCCACCCTCATCGCCGGCCTGGCCGCATCGGCAGCGCTGCTGCTGCCCGGCATGGCATCGGCGGCCGGATACATCCACCCGGCCAACAACGAAGCGGGCGCCGTCGTCCACCCCGAGCATTTCAAGAGCAGCAAGACACGCGCCCAGGTGACGGCCGAGGCCGAGGCGGCCGTGCGCCAGGGCGGCACTTCGCGCTTCAATGCCGGCGTCTATCCGGCTCCCGCACCGCAGACCGGCGCGGGCAAGACACGCCAGGAAGTGATCAATGAACTGATCAACGAAACGCCTGCCCAGCGCGATGCACGCCAGCGTGCCATGGGTGGCTGATGCGCAGGCGGGGCCCGTGCCCCGCAGGTGCCGGATCAATGCAAACCCGACGCGCCGCCTGGCTACGAGCCTGCGGCGCGTTCCGCTTCCTCGGCATCATGGGCGCGCGCAATGGCCAGGATCACGTCGCGCGCCAGCCGGCGCTTGGGCACGGGAAGGCGCAGGTAGATCTTGAACAGCTCGTTGTCCTCGTAGCCCAGGCCTGCGGACCAGGTGCTCTTGGGCTCGCGCACCTCGCGAACCTGCTGCGGCGAGCGCAGGAACTCCTCCAGCGGCACCTGCAGCCAGTCGGCCAGCGCAGCGAGTTTCTTGGCGTTGGGCATGGTCTTGCCGACCAGCCAAAGGCGCACGCCGTGCTGGGACATGGGCTTGCCCCAGAAACGGGAATTGAACTCGTGCTCCAGCACGGCAGGCCTGGCTTCATAGCCCTGGGCCTGCATTGAATCACGTAATTTTTGAGCAAACCGCTGCTTTGCATCCTGCATGCGCGAACGCTATGGGATTGGTCTGATTGAGATGTGAGTATTGATAAAAATCACATCTCTTTTTGATTGATAGTTAATATCAACCATCGATCTGGAAATCACATGCACGGGGGAGCAAATGCGTTGGCAACGAGTGTGGCTGCTGCCCTCGAGCCTTGTACTGGTGCTGGGCGGTTGCGGCGGTGACGACGGTGATGTCCTGGCGGTCCGGGCCGCATCCTGGGGCGGTGCATCGGGGGTCTCGATAGGCCAGGTGCTCCAGGAGAGGAACGCATGCGCGCGCAGTGCATGGCGCAGCGTGGGCGATGGAAGCGGCGGACGCATCGTCGAGTACACCTGCGAGAGATCAGGCACGCATGGATACCTGCAGCTGCGTCTGCGCCAGGATGCCGAGCAGCTGCAGCAAGCGGCCGATGACGAGCAGGCGCGGTTCGAGGCCCGGCTGCGTGGCGGCTGGCGCGAATTGCTGATGCTGGAGCGCCAGCGCCAGGAGATGCTGGGCCGCCATCGGCTTGAGGCGCAGAAGGACGCGGAACGCATGCGCCTGCACCTGGAAGACCTGCGCATGCTGGAGGAAATGACAGACTGCCGCAGCTTCCGTCCGCAAGGGCTGGGCGCCGAAGCAGCTCCGCAGCGGCTGGTGCTGGCCGCCGACGCTTGTGCGCGTTCCGGGCGCCCCGCCGAGCCGGTCTACGCACGCGAACGCAAGCAGACGCTGGAGCGCATGCGTGCAGCCCTGCCGCGCTACGACGAGGCCCGGCTGGGGCGCGAGGCGGCTCTGCGGGCACTGGAGCGCACGCTAGAGCAGCAGGAGGCGGCACTGCGCAGACTGGAGGAGGACCGGCCCGAGACAGGGGAGCGCATCCGCAGATCCCTGGCCGAGCGGCTGGAGGCGATGCGCCTGCGGCTGAACCAAGTCGGCCGTGTGCGCGAACTCACGCGCTGGGGCGTGGCCGGTGCGCGCGTGGTCTACCTGGACACCGCCTTGGCGATGGAATGCGGCATGCGCACCCTGTCCCATGCCGTACCACTGGAGGCCATGATCGAAGACCTGGCGGAGGACCTGGCCGTGCCCCGGCAGGAAGCTGCGCTGGCCCGCGCGCTCGATGGGCTGTGGCTGCGCTGCCTGCAGCAGCCGTGACCAGCGGGTTGCATGGTGATCGCTGCACGTCGCCGGTTGCACCGCGCCCCGTTGCACCACGCCTCAGAATCTCGGCAGGTCCGGGTGTGAGATCTGGCCGCCGCGCACCAGCATCTTTCCGTACTCGGCGCAGCGGTTGAGCGTGGGAATCACCTTGCCGGGGTTGAGCAGGGCCTGCGGGTCGAAGGCGGCCTTGAGCGCGAACATCTGGTCGTTCTCGGCCGTGGTGAACTGGGTGCACATGGAGTTGAGCTTTTCCACACCCACGCCATGCTCGCCCGTGACCGTGCCGCCCATGGCCACGCTGGTCTCCAGGATGTCGGCGCCGAACAGCTCGCAGCGGTGCAGCTCGTCGGGGTCGTTGGCATCGAACAGGATCAGCGGGTGCAGGTTGCCGTCGCCCGCGTGGAAGACGTTGGCGCAGCGCAGGCCGTATTTCTTTTCCATCTCCTGGATGGCCAGCAGGATGTCGGCCAGGCGCTTGCGCGGGATGGTGGAGTCCATGCACATGTAGTCGGGGCTGATGCGCCCGCTGGCGGGAAAGGCGTTCTTGCGTCCGCTCCAGAAGCGCAGGCGCTCGGCCTCGCTCTCGCTGACGGTGATGGCCGTGGCCCCCGCGCTGCGCAGCACTTCGCTCATGTGGGCGATCTCTTCCTCGACTTCCTCGGACGTGCCGTCGCTCTCGCACAGCAAGATGGCCTCGGCCGTGAGGTCGTAGCCGGCCTTGACGAAGTCCTCGACGGCGGCCGTCATGGGCTTGTCCATCATCTCCAGCCCGGCCGGGATGATGCCGGCCGCGATCACGGCGGCCACGGCGTCGCCGGCCTTGCGCACGTCGTCGAAGCTGGCCATGATGCAGCGCGCCAGCTGGGGCTTGGGGATCAGGCGCACGGTGACTTCGGTGGTCACGGCCAGCATGCCCTCGCTGCCGACCAGGATGGCCAGCAGGTCGAAGCCCGGCGTGTCCAGTGCCGTGGAGCCGAACTCCACAGGCTCGCCCTCCACGGTGAAGCCGCGCACCTTGAGCACGTTGTGCACGGTCAGCCCGTACTTGAGGCAGTGCACGCCGCCCGAGTTCTCGGCCACGTTGCCGCCGATGGTGCAGGCGATCTGGCTGCTGGGATCGGGCGCGTAGTACAGGCCGAAGGGCGCGGCGGCCTCGCTGATGGCCAGGTTGCGCACGCCGCACTGCACCACGGCCGTGCGGCTGGCCGCATCGACCTGCAGGATCTTGTTGAACTTGGCCAGCGACAGCGTCACGCCCATGGGATGGGGCAAGGCACCGCCCGACAACCCGGTGCCCGCGCCGCGTGCGATCACGGGCACCTGGATGGCGTGGCAGGCTCGCAGCACGGCCTGGACCTGGGCCTCGGTCTCGGGCAGGCAGACCACCAGCGGGCGCTGGCGGTAGGCCGTGAGGCCGTCGCATTCATAGGGCGTGGTGTCCTCGGCATTCCACAGCAGGGCGTGGGCGGGCACATGGCGGGCCAGCGCGGCCACGACCTCGGCCTGGCGCCGTGCGCGCTCTGAGGTTGCAGGCTGTCGATGGGCGGCATCGGCGGCGGCCGACGCCATGGCGCCGGGAGCGAGGCTGGCTGGGGAGCTGGCGGAAGTCATGGAGCCTGACTTTAGGCGATGCCGCCGTCTTTGTGCAGCGGGGCTGCGCTGATGTTTATTGCAACGGCGCGTGAAATCCGTGAAATCCGCGAAATCAGTTATGGGCGCCTCAGCAGGCCATCGCCCTCTTCAACCATTCCGCGAAAGCCGCGCATTCCCAGCGGTCCATGGTGCCGGTACGCCAGCAAAGGTAGTGGGCATGGGGGCTGGCCGTGTCCACGTCGAACAGGCGCACCAGGGTGCCGTTGTCCAGCCAGGGCGCGCCCAGCTTGTGGCGCACCAGGGCGATGCCCATGCCGGCCGAGGCCGCGTCGCACATCAGGCCGATGTCGTTGAACTGCGAGCCCTCGTGCGGCTCGGGCCAGTCCAGGCCGGTGGCGCCGAACCAGGTGCGCCAGGGCTCCAGCGGGCTGCGCAGCAGGGGCATGCCTTCCAGGTCCTGGGGCTGCTCGAAGGGGCCGTGCTCGCGGATGAAGGCCGGCGAGGCCAGCGGCGTGACCACGTCGCGCGCCAGCTCGATGTGCTCCACATCGGCATAGTGGCCGGGGCCGAAGCGCACCATCAGGTCGGCATCCTCGGCCACCACGTCCAGCAGCGGGATGGAGACCTGCAGGGCGATGTCGATCTCGGGATAGGTTTCCGTGAACTGGCGCAGGCGCGGGATCAGGATCACGCGCGCAAAGGTGGGCGTGACGGCGAGCTTGAGCCTGCGGCGGCCCGGCGCCGTCACCTCGCCCGGAAAGCGCTGCAGCGCGCCCAGGCCCTCGCGCACGTGGGACAGGTAGGCGCTGCCTTCGGTGGTGAGCGAAAAGTCCGAGCGGCCGAACAGCCGCGTGCCCAGGATCTGCTCGAGCTGGCGCACGCGGTGGCTGACAGCGCTGGGCGTGACGCACAGCTCCTCGGCCGTCTGCGTCACGCTGCGCAGCCGCGCCAGCGCCTCGAAAGTGAGCAGGCACTGTATGGGCGGGATGCGGCGGGCGCCGCTGCCGGGCGGGGCAAAGCCGCTGCCGGCGGCAAGGGTCACGTTCGCCATGGGCGGCCGGGAGCCGGCTTCAGCGGAAGACCACGGTCTTGTGGCCGTTGAGGATGACGCGGTGCTCGCTGTGCCACTTGACGGCGCGGGCCAGCACCTGGCTCTCGGTGTCGCGGCCGCGGGCCGTGAGGTCCTCCACGGTGTCGGTGTGGTCGGCGCGGGCCACGTCCTGCTCGATGATCGGGCCCTCGTCCAGGTCGGCCGTCACATAGTGGGCCGTGGCGCCGATCAGCTTCACGCCGCGGTCATGGGCCTGGTAATAGGGCTTGGCGCCCTTGAAGCTGGGCAGGAAGCTGTGGTGGATATTGATCGCGCGGCCTGCCAGCTTGGTGCACAGGTCGTTGGACAGCACCTGCATGTAGCGCGCCAGCACCACGAGTTCGGCGCCTTCGGCCTCGATGATCTCGAACTGCTTTGCCTCGGCCTGGGCCTTGGTGGCAGCCGTGACGGGGATGTGGTGGAAGGGGATGTTGTAGCTGGCCGCCAGTTGGTAGAACTCGCGGTGGTTGCTGATGATGGCGCGGATGTCCACCGGCAGCAGGCCGCTCTTCCAGCGAAACAGCAGGTCGTTGAGGCAGTGGCCTTCCTTGCTGACCATGAGCACGGTCTTCATGGCTTCGGCCTTGGTGTGCAGGCGCCACTTCATCTGGTACTGGCCGCCCAGGTCGGCCAGGGCCGCCCTCAGAGCCGCGGGATCGCAGCCGTTGCAGGCAAATTGCACGCGCATGAAGAACAGTCCGGTGGCCGGGTCGTTATACTGCGCGGCCTCTTCGATGTTGCCGCCTTGCTCGAGCAGAAAGCCCGAGACGGCATGTACCAGACCGAGCCGGTCGGGGCACGAAAGGGTAAGAATATAGGCTTGGGTCATAGCGGCGCAATTGTCGCAGCATGGACACGACCCTGCGCAAGTCACACGTTCTGGGAACGTTCTGAGGAACCACATGCAAGATCAGGGAGAGCAGCCCCGAATACCGCTCTGGGGCGCAATGACCCTGTACGTGTGCGCAGGTCTGCTGTGGCTCTGGGGCGTGGAATGGCTGCTGGCGCACCTGCAGATTCCGCCCGAGGCGGCGGCGCAGCGGCGCATGCTGTCCTCGGTGACCCTGGTGCTGGTCACGGCCGTGGGCGGCGGCTGGCTGCTGTGGCGCATGCGCCGTGGAGAGCGCACTGCCCACGCCGCGATGGCCGCCGGGCGGGAGGCCGACGAACGCCAGCGCCTGGCCGCCGCCGTGGTGGACAACACCATGGAGGGCGTGGTCGTCACCGACGCGCGCAGCCGCATCCTCTCGGTCAACAGCGCCTTCACGCGGCTGCTGGGCTATACCGAGCAGGAGATGCTGGGCAAGACCCCGCGCATGTTCAAGTCCGGCCGCCATGACAATGCCTTCTACGAGGCCATGTGGGACAGCATGCAGGCCACGGGCCACTGGCAGGGCGAGATCTGGAACCGCCGCAAGAACGGCGAGGTCTTCCCCGAGCGCATGTCGCTCAGCGCCGTCAAGGACGCACAGGGCAAGGTCACGCACTACGTGTGCATGTTCACCGACATCTCGGCCGAGAAGGCGCGCGAGGCCCAGCTCGAATTCCTGGCCCACCGCGACATGCTCACCGGCCTGCCCAACAGCGTGCGCTTCACAGCGCTGCTGGAAGACGCCGTGGCCGAGGCGGCCGCCGAGCAGGGCACGCTGGCCGTGATGCTGCTGAACATCGATCGCTTCAAGGACGTCAACGACAGCTACGGCCACGCCATTGGCGACCAGGTGCTGCGCCACATCGCCGCCCGTGTGCACGACTCCCTGGGACCCCAGGACCTCATAGGTCGCATGGCCGGTGACGAACTGGCCGTGCTGTGCAAGGGCATGAGCGAGCGCGGCGACGCCATCGCCCGCGCACGGCAACTGATCGCGGCGGCCGGCCAGCCCTGGAGCTCGCCCGACGGCCTGTCCGTCATGGCCGGCGTCAGCGTGGGCATCTGCATGTATCCCTCCCACGCCGGCAATGCCCAGGACCTGCTGCAGGGCGCACATGCCGCCGTCTACGGCGCCAAGTCGCGCAGCGGCCGTGCCTGGTGCTTCTTCGAGGAAGACATGACCTCGGCCGCGCGCGAGCGGCTGGCCATGGAGGCACGGCTGCGGCAGGCCATAGACCTGGGCCACCTGCGCCTGTACTTCCAGCCCCAGATCGACCTGGCCACGGGCCGCCTGGTGGGCGCCGAGGCCCTGGTGCGCTGGCTGGACCCGGACGAGGGCCTCATCTCCCCGGCACGCTTCATTCCCGTGGCCGAAAGCTCGGGCGTCATCGGCGCGCTGGGCCTGTGGGTGCTGCGCGAGGCCTGCGCCCAGGGCCAGCGCTGGCGCGATCAGGGCCTGCCCGAGATGACCATCGCGGTCAACGTCTCGCTGCACCAGTTCCTGCTGACCGACATTGCCGGTGCCACCGCCGACGCACTGGCCGCCACGGGCTTCGCCCCGCACTGCCTGGAACTGGAGATCACCGAAAGCGCCCTGGCCGAGCGCCCCGAGGAGGCCCTGGCCGTCATGCGCCGCCTGCGCGCCCAGGGCCTGCGGCTGGCCATCGACGACTTCGGCACCGGCTATTCCTCGCTGGCCCACCTCAAGCGCTTTCCGCTGGACCTGCTCAAGATCGACCAGGGCTTCATCCGCGATATTCCGCACAGCGCGGACGACATGGCCATCAGCGGATCGGTGATCGCGCTGGGGCATGCCATGGGGCTCAAGGTTCTGGCCGAGGGCGTGGAGACGGCCGAGCAACTGGCATTCCTGCGCGGCAAGGGGTGCGACTTCTTCCAGGGCTATCTGTGCAGCAAGCCCTTGCCCGCACAGGCGTTTGGGGAGTGGGTGTCGGACAACCAGGGCATGTGGGCCGTGCAGGGCTGATCGCCCGATGCACGCCGGGCCAAGGCCCGGCCCCTGCTCCACCACTCAGGCCAGGGGACCCGAGCGGATCGACGGCAAATCAGGCCAACGCCTCCGCCGGCCCAAAGAATTCATAGCGGACCTGCCCTTCCGGCACCCCCAACACCCGCAACGACTCCTTCACCGACCGCATGAACGGCCGGGGCCCCAGGAAATACACATCGGCATCCACTGAAGGCAGCCACTCACCCAACTGCCGGGCGGTCAGCAGTCCCTGCGCATCGACCTCATCGCCCTCCTCCACCCGGTCATAGCAGTAGTACCGGCTGAGTTGCGGATGCTCTGCGGCCAGCGCATCCACACGTTCACGGAAGGCATGAACACCGCGCTCACGCGCGCAGTGGATGAAGACCACGGGACGCTTGCTGGGCAAGGCCGCATCCAGCATGGGCAGGGTCGGCGTGATGCCCACGCCCCCGCTGATCAGCACCAGCGGACGCTCGCCGGGCTGCAGCGTGAAGTGGCCTGCGGGCGGGAACAGTTGCAGCGTGTCGCCGACCTGGACCTGGTCGTGCAGGAAGTTGGAGACCTTGCCGCCTGCCTCGCGCTTGACGCTGATGCGCAGGCTGCGGCCATCGGCGGGCGCGGACAGCGAGTAGTTGCGCCGCTGCTCCTGGCCGTCCACCACCAGGCGCAGGCCGATGTACTGGCCAGGCTGGTGGGCGATCACGGGGCCGCCATCGGCCGGCACCAGGTAGAACGAGGTGATCTCGGCGCTTTCCGCCACCTTGTCCTCTACCACGAAGGCGCGCTCGCCGCGCCAGCCGCCTTCGGCCGCCGCCGTGCGGTCATAGGCCAGGCGTTCGGCGCCGATCAGGATGTCAGCCAGCTGCTGGTAGGCGGCGCCCCAGGCATCGATGACCTCGTCGGTGGCGATCTCGGCGCCCAGCACTTCGCGGATGGCGCGCAGCAGGCAGGTGCCGACGATGGGGTAGTGCTCGGGCTGCACCTGCAGCGCAACGTGCTTGTTGATGATCTGCGCGGGCAGATCGCCCAGGGCTTCGAGCCGGTCGATGTGCTTGGCGTACATGAGCACGCTATAGGCCAGGGCACGCGGCTGGGCACCGCTTTGCTGGTGGGCCATGTTGAACAGGGCGCGCACCTCGGGGTACTCGCCCAGCATGGTCTGGTAGAAGTGGGTGATCAAAGCCTCGCCGCCGGTTTCAAGCAGCGGGACGGTGGATTGGACGATGGCACGTTGGCGGTCGGTCAGCACGGGAAACTCCTTGGGTACGGGGACGGGCATGCCCGGTGCGATGCCGGGCATGCCTTGACAAACGCAAGTGCCGTGCCAAGACTGCAGCCCTTTCAGAACAAGGGTTTGGCGTTTCATGCGTCAATATGACCTTTGTCAAAACGAGTCTTTTTGACAGCCATCGCAGTCTTTATGACCACATCCACCGCCCTGCATGCCCTGACCCCTCTGGTGGCCGACCTGGCCCAGGACCTGCCCGAGCGCGAGCGCTTTCGCCGCCTGCTGGCAGCCCTGCGCGCCGTGCTGCCGGCCGATGCCGCCGCCCTGCTGCGGCTGGAGGGCGAGTGGCTGCGGCCCGTGGCCATCGATGGCCTGGTGCCCGATGCGCTGGGCCGGCGCTTTCGCATTGCCGAGCACCCGCGCTTTGCCCAGCTGCTGGCGGCGGGCCAGGCCATGCGCTTTGCGCCCGACGGCCCGCTGCCCGACCCTTATGACGGCCTGGTGGCCCAGGGCCACGGGCCGCTGGAGGTGCACGACTGCATGGGCTGCGTGCTGCAGACGGGCGGCCTGCCCTGGGGCCTTCTCACGCTGGACGCGCTGGACCCGGGGCGCTTTGCCGACCCGGCCGCGCTGGCGGCGCTGCAGGCCTTCAGCAACCTGGCGGCGGCCACCGTGACCACGGCCGAGCGGCTGCGCCGGTTGGCGCGCAGTGCGCGCGCCCTGCCCGCGCCCGGCGCCGCCCCGGGGGGCGAGTCATCGCGTCCGCTGATCGGCCAGAGCCCGGCCATGCGCGCGCTGCAAAAGGACATCGCCCTGGTCGCGGCCAGCGACCTCAACGTGCTGATCACGGGCGAGACCGGCACAGGCAAGGAACTGGTAGCCCAGGCCGTGCATGCGCAGTCGGTGCGCGCGGGCCGGGCGCTGGTCAGCATCAACTGCGCGGCCCTGCCCGACAACCTGGTCGAAAGCGAGTTGTTCGGCCATGTGCGCGGCGCCTTCACGGGTGCGCTGTCCGAGCGCAGCGGCAAGTTCGAGCAGGCCGACCAGGGCACGCTGTTCCTGGACGAGGTGGGCGAGCTGTCCCTGCCCGTGCAGGCCAAGCTGCTGCGCGTGCTGCAAAGCGGCCAGCTGCAGCGCCTGGGCTCGGACCGAGAACACCATGTGGACGTGCGCGTGATCGCCGCCACCAACCGCGACCTGGCCGCCGAGGTGGCGGCAGGCCGCATGCGCGCCGATTTCTTCCACCGCCTGAGCGTGTACCCGCTGCGCGTGCCCGCGCTGCGCGAGCGCGACAGCGACGTGCTGATGCTGGCCGGCTTCTTCCTCGAGGAAAACCGCTCGCGCCTGGGCCTGGGCGGCCTGCGCCTTCACCCCGCTGCGCAATCGGCCCTGCTGGCCCAGGACTGGCCCGGCAATGTGCGGGAGCTGGAGCACCTCATCAGCCGCGGCGTGCTGCGGGCGCTCAGCCGTGCGCCCTCCACCGCTCCTGCCGGTGGCCGGGCTCGCATGGTCACGCTGGGCCAGGCCGATCTCCGGGATGACGCGCAGCCCCCGGCGACGGCCACCCCGACCCTGCCCCTCCCACAGGCCGCATCGCCCGGCGCCAGCCCCCAAGGCCTGCGCGAAGCCGTGGAGAGCTACGAGCGCCATCTGATCGACACCAGCCTGCAGCGCCACCACGGCAGCTGGGCCGCCGCCGCACGCGAGCTGCAGATGGACCGCGCCAACCTGCAGCGGCTGGCGCGGCGGCTGGGACTGGTCAGGCAGGACGCCTGAGCGACATCAGCCACCCATACCCGCTCACCAGCAGCACCCCGGCCAGCACCATCAGTGCCCCGGCCAGGAAGTTGGGCTCGATGGGCTCACTGAGCAGCCAGGCACCGAAGACCACGCCGAAGATGGGCGTCATGAAAGAGAACACGCCCAGGCGCGAGGCCAGGTATTGCGTGAGCAGCCAGAACCAGACCAGGAAGCTCACGAAGCAGACCAGCACGGACTGGAAGGCCAGGCCGGCCCAGGCCAGCGGCGTGGGCTCGAAGCGGGTCTGGCCCAGCAGGAAGGCGGCGGGCAGCAGCAGCGCAAAGCCGGTGGCCAGTTGGTAGAGCAGGGTCTGCGCGGCGGGCAGCGATGCCAGCCGCGTGGTGCGGATGGCCACCGTGGTGGCGCCCCAGGCCACGCCGGCGGCCAGCGCCAGCAGGTCGCCCAGCAGCATGGCGGCGCCTGCTGCCTTCGAAGGCTTGCCGCCGCCCAGGAAGGCCAGCGCTATGCCGGCAAAGGCCAGTGCGATGCCCAGCCATTGCAGCGGCGCCAGGCGCTCCGAGGGCAGCTTCCAGTGCAGGCCCAGCGCCGCGAACACGGGAGCGGAATACAGGAAGACCACCACATGGGCGGCCGAGGTGTGGTTGATGCTCTCGCCCACCAGCAGGAATTCCAGCGCAAACAGCGTGCCCACGGCAAGGCCCGGGCGCCAACTGCCGTCGCCCCACTGCACGCGCATGCCGCGCCAGCGCATGAACAGCCACACCAGCACGGCGCCCACGCCCGAGCGCAACGCGATCTGCAGCGTGGGCGCAATGGCATCGGCCGTGGCCTTGAGCAGGATCTGCTGCAGGCTCCAGATCAGGCACAGCATGAGCATCAGCGCGGCGGCGCGCGCGTCCAGCGGTTTGCGTGAATCCACGGCATATCCCTTTCAACGACCGTAAAAAAGCCGGCCCGCAGGCCGGCTTTGCATCAAGCGGGGGCTGGCCCGGCCAGCGGGCCGGCCATCACTTGATGCCCAGCAGTTCCACCTCGAAGTTCAGCGTGGCGTTGGGCGGGATCACGCTGCCCGCGCCACGGCTGCCGTAGGCGATGGAGGGCGGGCAGGTCAGCTTGGCCTTGCCGCCGACCTTCATCTTCTGCACGCCTTCGGTCCAGCAGGGAATCACGCCGGTCAAGGGGAACTCGATGGGCTGGCCACGCGTGATGGAGCTGTCGAAGTCCTTGCCCGTGTCGGGGAAGTAGCCGCGGTAGTGCACGCGCACCGTGTCGCTGGCCTTGGGGCTGGCGCCCGTGCCTTCCTTGAGGCTTTCATAGACCAGGCCGCTGGCCGTGGTGACGGGCTGGGCTGCATGGGCCGCCACGCCGGTCAGTGCGGCGAGCATCAGACCGCAGGAGGCGGCCAGGGTGGTGAGGGTCTTGTTCATGAGGGTTCTTTCAATGCAATGTTTGCAGCGGGTTCACGCCTTGGCGGGGACACCGATATCGTCCAGCGCTTTGGCGATGTGGCCGACGGTGCGGTCCACGTTGTGCCATTTTTCCAGGCCGAACAGGCCGATGCGGAAGGTCTTGAAGTCCGGGCCTTCGTCGCACTGCAGGGGCACGCCCGAGGCAGTCTGCAGGCCGGCCTCCATGAACTTCTTGCCGCTCTGGATGCCGGGGTCGGTGGTGTAGCTGACGACCACGCCGGGGGCCTTCCAGCCTTCGGCCGCCACGCTGGGAAAGCCGCGCGACTCCAGCAGGGCTCGCACCTTGGCGCCCAGGGCGATCTGCTCGTCGCGCACCTTGGCGAAGCCGTAGGCACGCGTCTCCAGCATCACGTCGCGCAGGCGGACCAGGGCGTCGGTGGGCATGGTGGTGTGGTAGGCGTGCTGGCCCTTTTCGTAGCCCTCGGCGATCTGCATCCACTTCTTGAGGTCGCAGGAGAAGCTGGAGCTTTGCGTGTGCTCGATGGCTTCGCGCGCGCGCTGCGAGAGCATGACCATGGCGCAGCACGGCGAGCTGCTCCAGCCCTTTTGCGGCGCGCTGATCAGCACGTCCACGCCGGTCTTTTCCATGTCCACCCACATGGCGCCCGAGGCCACGCAGTCCAGCACGAAGAGCGCGCCCACCTCGTGCGCGGCATCGGCCACGGTGCGCAGGTAGCTGTCGCTCAGCAGGATGCCGCTGGCCGTCTCCACATGGGGGGCGAACACGACCTTGGGTTTTTCAGTGCGGATGGCGGCGGCCACGTCCTCGGCCGCGCAGGGCGCCCAGGGGTCCTGGCTGCCCGGTCCCTGGCGACGCGCCTTGCAGACCACGGCGCCACCGCCCAGGCCGCCTTCCTCGAAGATCTGGGTCCAGCGGTAGCTGAACCAGCCGTTGCGCACGATGAGCACCTTTTCGCGGTTGGCGAACTGGCGCGCCACGGCCTCCATGCCGAAGGTGCCGCTGCCCGGCACCAGCACGGCCGTGTGGGCGTGGTAGACCTCCTGCAGCGTGGTGAGGATGTCCTGCATCACGCCCGCGAAGCGCTTGGACATGTGGTTGAGCGCGCGGTCGGTGTAGACCACCGAGAATTCGAGCAGGCCGTCGGGATCGATATCGGGCAGAAGTCCGGGCATGGGGAGTCTCCAGAGGCAGCGGGGCCTGCACCGCAGGCCCGCCATCATGTTCGTCGGAAAGGCGGCCAGCTTAGCATGCCGTCCGTGGCGTTTTCAGGGCCTACCAGGTGTCCACGAAGCCGGCTTGGGCAGGCGCAACGCGCGCCCCTGCCAGGCCGCGCGACAGCCAGGCGCGCGTGTCGGCGGGGTCAATGACGGCGTCGATCTCCAGCGTCCCGGCCATGTGCATGGCCTCGCCGTGGGCGTACTGCTGGGCCAGCAGCCGGTCGAACAGGGCGTTGCGTTCGGCGCCCTCGGGCAGGGCCTCCAGTTCCTTGCGAAAGCCCAGGCGCACGGCGCCTTCCAGACCCATGGCACCGAACTCGCCCGTGGGCCAGGCCACGTTGAACACCGGTGCATGGAAGCTGCCGGCCGTCATGCCCATGGCCCCCAGGCCGTAGCCCTTGCGCAGCACCACGCTGAAATACGGCACGCGCAGCTTGGCCGCCGTGACGAACAGGCGGCTGACATGGCGCACCTGGGCCGTCTTCTCGATCTCGGGGCCGACCATGAAGCCGGGCGTGTCCACCAGGCTCACGATGGGCAGGCCATGGGCATTGCACAGCTGCATGAAGCGCGCGGCCTTGTCGGCCGCATCGGCGTCGATGGCACCGCCCAGGTGGGAGGGGTTGTTGGCCATCAGCCCCACGGGCCGGCCTTCGATGCGCGCCAGCGCCGTGTGGATGCCTGCGCCAAAGCCCGTGCGCAGCATCAGCAGGCTGCCTTCGTCCACCAGATGCGCCATGGCCGCACGCGTGTCGTAGGCACGCAGCCGGTTCTCGGGCACCACATGGCGCAGGGCGCGCGTGTCGGGCGCGGTCCACTCCGTGGTGCGGCCCTGGAAGAAGGACAGGTAGTGGCGCGCGGCGGCCACGGCTTCGGCCTCGTCCTCGACCAGCACGTCGATCACGCCATTGGCATGCTGCACGCTGCTGGGACCGATCTGCTCGGGCCGGAAGACGCCCAGCCCGCCGCCCTCGATCATGGCCGGCCCGCCCATGCCGATGCAGCTGGCGCGCGTGGCGATGATCACGTCGCTGCAGCCCAGCAAGGCCGCGTTGCCCGCGAAGCAGCGGCCATGGGTGATGCCGATCACGGGCACCTGGCCCGACAGGGCCGCATAGGCCGCGAAGGTGTGCACATGCAGGCCGGCGACCACGGGCGTGTCGGTGTCACCGGGCCGCCCGCCGCCGCCTTCGGCGAACAGCACCACGGGCAGCTTCTGGGCCAGCGCAATGCCCAGCATGCGGTCGGTCTTGGCATGGTTGCGCGCGCCCTGGGTGCCCGCCAGCACGGTGGCGTCATAGGCCATGACGACGGCGCGCGAGCGCTCCTGGCCGAACTGCGCGCCGTTGATGGAGCCCATGCCCGTGACCATGCCGTCGGCCGGCGTGTTGGCGATCAGGTCGTCCATGCTACGCCGGCGCGTCTGCGCGGCAATGGCCAGCGCACCGTATTCGATGAAGCTGCCCTCATCGCAAAGATCGGCGATGTTCTCGCGCGCGCTGCGGCTGCCCTGGGCATGGCGTTTGGCCATGGCCTCGGGCCGGGCAGCATCGCGCGTGAAGGCATGGCGGTCGATGACGCGCTGCAGGTCGGCGCGGATGTGGTCCGGGTCCTGTGCGGACTGCTGCGCGCGTGCGCCGGCCTGCACGCCTTCGGCGGCGGCCAGCACCAGCAGGGGCTGGTCCTGGGCCACATAGGCACCGGACTCAGCCAGCAGTTGGGTGATGGTGCCGGCCTGCGGCGCCAGCAGAACATGCTCCATCTTCATGGCTTCGAGCACGCCCAGCTCGGCGCCTGCGGCCACGGCATCGCCCACGGCCACGCTCCACTGCACGATGCGCGCGGGCATGGGGGCCGTGATGGCGCCTTCGGGGACGGGCGCGCCAGCAGCCTCGGCCGCCGCCGGAACCTCGGCGGCCGCATCCGTGCGGCGCGCGCCTTCGGCCAGTGCCTGGGCGTCCGCCACCAATTGGGGAAGGGCCTCTTCGAGCCAGCGTGTGTGCACGGCCTGCGACGCCATCTCGGGCCGCCGGGCCAGCGCCTGCAGCAGCGGCAGGTTGGTGGCCAGCCCGTCGATGCGGCATTCGTCCAGTGCGCGACGTGCGCGGCGAAGCACGTCTTCAAAGCGCGGTCCGCTGCTGTGCACGATGAGCTTGGCCAGCAGCGTGTCGTAGTGCGGCGAGGGGCTGGCGCCCGCCACCGCATGCGTGTCGATGCGGATGCCGGGGCCGGCCGGCCACTGCAGTGTGCCTATGCGCCCGCTGCCGGGGCGCGACTGGCCTGCGGCATCCAGCGTCTCGGCATTGATGCGCCACTGCATGGCATAGCCGCGCGGCGCGGGCGGTGTCCTGGCATCCAGGCCCAGCTTGCCCAGGTGATCGCCGGCCGCCACGCGGATCTGGGCCTGCACGAGGTCGATGCCGAAGACTTCCTCGGTGATGGTGTGCTCCACCTGCAGGCGCGGGTTGGCCTCGATGAAGACATAGGGCAGGGAGTCGGAGGCCGCATCGACCAGGAATTCGAAGGTGCCCAGGCTCTCGTAGCCGATCTCGGCGGCCATGCGCAGCGCGTCGCGCGTGATGCGCTCGCGCAGCGGCTGCGCCAGGCTGGGGCTGGGCGCGATCTCCACCAGCTTCTGGAAGCGCCGCTGCAGCGTGCATTCGCGCTCGCCCAGCGCGATGGGGCCTGCGCCGCCGTCGCCCAGGATCTGCACCTCGATATGGCGCGCGCCCGTCATCAGCCGCTCCACATAGACGCCGTCCACGCCGAAGGCGGCGCGCGCCTCGCTGCGGCAGCGCTCATAGGCGGCAGGCAGGTCCTCGGCGCGCGCCACGGCACGCATGCCGCGCCCGCCGCCGCCGCCGATGGCCTTGACCATGATGCCGCTGGCACCCCCGGCCTGCTGCGCCTCGAAGAAGGCCCGGGTCTGTTCCAGCGTGACAGCCTCGCTGCTACCCGGCATCAGCGGCACGCCGCAGCGGCGCGCCAGATCGCGTGCGCGGGCCTTGTCGCCCAGCAGCGCCAGGTGCTCCGGCGCGGGACCGATGAAGCGCAGTCCCGCATCGGCGCAGGCCTGGGCAAAGCCCGCGTTCTCGCTGAGAAAGCCGTAGCCCGGATGGATGCCGTCGCAGCCGTGCTCGCGCGCAATGCGCAGCAGGTGGGCGCCGTCCAGGTAGGCCGAGGGGCCGCTGGCGCCCAGGGGCACGGCTGCATCGGCAGCGGATACATGGGGCGCCTGCGCATCGTCTGCAGCAAAGACGGCCAGGCTCGGCACACCCAGCTCGCGCAGCGCGCGCACGATGCGCAGCGCGATCTCGCCGCGGTTGGCTATCAGGATCTTCTGGAACATGGGACTTCGGTCTTTCTCATTGATCGCGCAGCAAGCGACGCAGCACCTTGCCCGCGCCGGTGGCGGGCAGCGCCTCGATGAAACGCACCTCGCGCGGCGCCTTGTAGCTGGCCATGTTCTCGCGCGACCACTGCACCAGGTCCTCGGCCGCGATCTGCTGACCCGGCCGCGTGACGATGAAGGCGCGCACGACCTCGCCCTTTTGCGGGTCGGGCACGCCGATCACGGCGGCCTGGGCCACGGCCGGATGCTTGATGAGGATGGCCTCCACCTCCTCGGGGAAGACGCTGTAGCCCGAGACCTTGATCATTTCCTTGAAGCGGCCGATGAAGGTCAGGTAGCCATCGGCGTCGATGCGGCCCATGTCGCCCGTGTGCACCCAGCCGTTCTTCAGGGTCTTGGCCGTGGCCTCGGGCTTGTTCCAGTAGCCCTTGAAGTTGCCGGGGCCGCGGATGGTGATCTCGCCCACGTCGCCTGCCGGCAGCGGCTCGCCGGTCTCGGGGTCGATGATGCGCACCTCGTTGCCGGGCATCGGCTTGCCGTGCGTGCCCCAGCGGATGGCGTCGCCGGGCATGGAGGTGTCCATGGTGTGGGTCTCGCTCAGGCCATAGGCCGCCTCGCTGGAGATGCAGTTCGGGGTGAAGCGCTTCCACTGCCGCGCCAGCTCCTCGGTGTAGGCGATGCCGAAGCTGGTCACCGTGTTGCGGCGCAGTGCGGAAAAGTCCATGGCCTCCACGCCCGGCAGCTGCATCACGGCCACGTTCATGGGCGCGATGCTGTACCACCAGGTCACGCGGTAGCGCTCCAGGGCCTGGGCCAGGGCCAGCGGGTCGAAGCGGTGCAGCAGCACGCAGGTGGCGCCGCTGTGCACGGGCATGTTCACGCCCATGGACATGCCGGCAATGTGATAGAGCGGCGCCACGGCCAGCAGCATGTCCCCGGCGTTCACGCCCGTGGCGCTGGAGGCGCCGGCCGTCTTGCTGGCCGCGTTGCCGTAGCTGAGCATGGCGCCCTTGGGCAGGCCCGTGGTGCCCGAGGTATAGGTCATCAGCGAGACATCGTCCATGGCGACATCGACGGGCACGGGCTTGGCGCCGCTGTGCATGACATCCCAGAACGATTCCACGCCATCGGGCAGCGGCTGCACGGGGGCCTGCAGTTCGGGCGGCAGCGCCAGCGTGGCCGATTCAGGAAGCCAGTCGCCATAGCGCACGGCCAGCACATGCCTGAGCGCCGTGCTGGCGCGCACCTTGTCCACCACGGGCAGCAGCACATCGGCCGCGACGATGACGCGGGCCTTGAGGTCATCGAGCTGGTATTGCAGCTCATGCTCCTTGTTCAGCGGCCCGCAGGGGCAGACGATGGCGCCGACTTTCTGGATGCCGTAGTGCGCCACGATGTACTGCGGGCAGTTGTTCATGAACAGCGCCACGGGCTCGCCCCGGCCCACGCCCAGCGCCTGCAGCCGCGCGGCAAAGGCGTCGCTGGCCGCATCCACCTCGGCCCAGCTGATGTGGCGGCCATACCAGATGTAGGCGTCGCGGCCGGGGTGGTTGCGCGCATTGCGGCGCAGGGCCTCATGCAGGGGAATGAGGGTCTCGGAATCCGCCATGCTTGTCTCCTGGGTGTCTGGCCATCCCGGAACCAGTCCTAAGGGATAGCCTTGATTTGTTTTGGGGTCCAGCGGCTTGCCAATATATACCCGCTGGTAGAACATTGCTACCCATCGGTATAACCATCGCAGCCACCGACGCGACACGAGATTTCCCGCATGCCCAAGCCCCCTGTCACCCCGCGCGGCCGCCAGCGCCTTCCCACGGCCGGCTCCGATGAAAAGCGCGAACGCATCCTCAAGGCGGCCGAGGCCCTGTTCGACCGCAACGGCTACGCCAACACCACGATGGAGCAGATCGTCCAGGCCCTGGGCGTGACCAAGCCCTTCGTCTACTACTACTTCCGCAACAAGCAGGAGATCTTCGAGACCCTGTGCTGGGCGCCCACCGAGGCCTGCTTCACGGTGCTGGACTTCGCGGCCGACGATCCGCGCGCCGCGCACGAGAAGGCCGTGGACGGCCTGCAGCGGCTGATCGCGGCCACCATTGCCCACTATCCGGCGGCCTTCTTTCCGTACCGCGAGCCCCAGGCCTTCAGCCCTGCGTACATGAAGGCCTCGCGCACGCTGGCGCGCCAGTTCTATCGCCAGTTCTGCGCGCTGCTCGAAGAAGGCCGCGCCAGCGGCCATCTCGATTTCCGCGAGACACGCATCACCGCCCAGGCCGCCTGCAGCCTGCCGGGCTTTCTCTACAACTGGTACCGCCCCGGCGGCCGCCTGGGCACGGCCGAGATGGTGGCCGAGCTGACCGAGCTGGCCAGCCGCGTGCTGGGCCTGCGCACGGCGCCAGCCACCCCGCCCGAAGCCATTGCCGCATCCCCCGCGAAAAAGACGCCTGCACGGCGCAGCCGGCCCCGTGCCGAGCCGCCCGGCAAGGACTGACGACCATTCCTTCGAGGAGACAAGACATGCCGATCCGCCGCCATTGCATCCGACGATATTCCCAACCATCCATCGTTCTTGCCGCCGCTCTGCTGTGCGCCACGGCCGCCCACGCCCAGGGCGGCGAGACCTTCAAGATCGCCTTCATCGATCCGCTGTCCGGCCCCTTCGTCAGCACGGGCGAGCTGATGCGCGACCACGTGCAGTACGCGGTCGAGGATGTGAACGCCAAGGGCGGGCTGTTCAACGGCGCGAAGCTGCAGCTGCTGCAGTTCGACAGCAAGCTCTCGGCCCAGGAAAGCCAGGCCGCGCTGCAGGCGGCCATCGACCAGGGCGCGCGCGTGGTGGTGACGGGAGGTTCGGGCTCTTCGGTGGTGGCGGCGCTGGTGCAGGCGGCATCGCGCCACAACCAGCGCAATCCGGGCAAGGAGGTGCTGGTGCTCAACCACTCCTCCATCGACCCCGAGCTGACGGGCAAGGCCTGCAGCTTCTGGCACTTCATGTTCGATGCCAACACCGCCATGCGCATGCAGGCGATTGCCAGCTACATCAAGACCCAGCCGGGCATCCGCAAGGTCTACCTGCTCAACCAGGACTACGCCCACGGCAAGCAGTGGGCGGCCTACGGGCGCCAAATGGTGAGCGCGGCCCGGCCCGACATCCAGTTCACGGGCGAGATGCTCCACCCCATAGGCCGGGTCAAGGACTTCGCGCCCTATGTGGCCAAGATCAAGGAAACGGGTGCGGACTCGGTGATCACGGGCAACTGGGGCCAGGACCTGACCCTGCTGCTCAAGTCCGCCGCCGACTCGGGCTATGACCTGCGCTACTTCAACCACAGCGCGGGCGGCATGCCGGGCACGGTGACCTCGTTCGCCCAGACCCGCATCGGCCAGCTGACCTGGGTGGCCGAATGGCACCCGGGCCAGGCCGGCCGCCCGCTGGCCGACGCCCGCGCCCAGGAATACAAGGCCCGCATGGGCAAGGACTTCCTGGCACCGCGCATGGACCTGGTGCCGCGCATGCTGGCCGCCGCCATGGCCAAGGCACAGTCCACCGAACCCGTGAAGATCGCGCTGGCCATGGAGGATTTGCAGATGGACACCGTGGTCGGCCCCGTGCGCATGCGCGGCAAGGACCACCAGTTGCTGCTGCCCCAGGTGGTCAACACCATCGCGCCCGTGGACGGCAAGCTGGTCAAGACCGGCTGGGAAGGCACGAACTACGGCTTTCGCACCGATGCCGTCTACACGCCCGAGCAGGTGGAATTGCCCACGGACTGCCAGATGAAGCGGCCTGGCGGGCGCTGAGGCGGCCTGCCCCGCCAGCCAAGCCAGCTACGCCCTGGTCAGCGCGGGGCGTAGTTTCTCTGGCCGAAGATACCGCTGCCCACGCGCACCATCGTGCTGCCTGCGGCCACGGCCGCTTCCAGGTCGCCGGTCATTCCCATGGATACCGTGTCGAAGCGCTCCAGCCCCGGCAGGCCGCTGGCGCGGATCTGTTCGAAGACGGCCGTGGCGCGCGCATGCACCTCGCGCTGGGCCTCGAAGCCCGCCGCATCGTCGGGAATGCTCATCACGCCGCGCAGCACCAGGCGCGGCAGCTGCACGATGGCGGCGGCCAGCTCCAGCGCCTGCTGCGGCGCCACGCCGGCCTTGGTCTCGCCGCCATCCACGTTCAGCTGGATGCAGACCTGCAGCGGCGCCAGGCCCTCGGGGCGCTGGGCCGACAGGCGCTCGGCGATCTTCAGGCGGTCCACGGTCTGGGCCCAGTCGAAATGCTCGGCCACCAGGCGCGTCTTGTTGCTCTGGATGGGGCCTATGCAATGCCATTGCAGGGCCTCGCCGCCCGGCAGGCCCATGGCGCGCACGGCGGCGATCTTTTCCGCGCCCTCCTGGATGTAGTTCTCGCCGAAGCTGCGCTCGCCGGCCAGCACGGCCTCGCGCACGGCGTCGGCACCGAAGGTCTTGGAGACGGACAGCAATTGCACCGAGCCGGACGCCCTGCCCGCCTGCGCGCAGGCCGAGGCAATCCGTTCGTGAATCTGTTGAAGCTTGTTTTCAATCGTCGTCATAATTGCCGCCAGCGTACCAAACGAGGGAGCGAACTCCGTGGACATCACCCAATTGCTGGCATTCAGCGTCAAGAACAAGGCCTCCGACCTGCACCTGTCCGCGGGGCTGCCGCCGATGATCCGTGTGCACGGCGATGTGCGCCGCATCAATGTCGATCCGCTGGACCACAAGACCGTCCACGCCATGGTCTACGACATCATGAGCGACTCCCAGCGCAAGGCCTACGAGGAGTTCCTGGAGGTGGACTTCTCGTTCGAGATCGAGGGCCTGGCACGCTTCCGTGTCAACGCCTTCAACCAGTACCGGGGCGCGGCCGCCGTCTTCCGGACCATTCCCAGCAAGATCCTGACGCTGGAGCAGCTCAACGCGCCGCGCATCTTCGGCGACCTGGCCCTGAAGCCGCGCGGCCTGGTGCTGGTGACCGGCCCCACGGGCTCGGGCAAGTCCACCACGCTGGCCGGCATGGTCAACCACCTCAACGAGACCGAGTATGGGCACATCCTGACGGTGGAGGACCCCATCGAATTTGTGCACGACTCCAAGAAGTGCCTGATCAACCAGCGCGAAGTCGGGCCGATGACGCAGTCGTTCTCGGCCGCCCTGCGCTCGGCGCTGCGCGAGGACCCGGACGCCATCCTGGTGGGCGAAATGCGTGACCTGGAAACCATCCGCCTGGCCATGACCGCGGCCGAGACGGGCCACCTGGTCTTCGGCACTCTGCACACCTCCAGCGCCGCCAAGACCATCGACCGCATCATCGACGTCTTCCCCGCCGAGGAAAAGGAGATGGTGCGCGCCATGCTCTCCGAATCGCTGCAGGCCGTGATCTCGCAGACGCTGTGCAAGACCAAGGACGGCCAGGGCCGCATCGCCGCCCACGAAATCATGCTGGGCACCAGCGCCATCCGCAACCTGATCCGCGAGGCCAAGGTGGCCCAGATGTACTCCACCATCCAGACGAGTCAGAATGTG
>Ga0207696_1000713_pt1 | contig 22574 bp, 18 predicted proteins | sample KBSS54metaG_FD_184403 | JGI IMG/M metagenome (GOLD analysis project Ga0207696, IMG submission 184403) | Switchgrass rhizosphere microbial communities from Kellogg Biological Station, Michigan, USA - KBS S5-4 metaG (SPAdes) (version 2) | ecosystem: Host-associated > Plants > Roots > Rhizosphere >...
ATTGATGACCTCCCTGCATGCGGGCAGCCCGGAAGAATGTATTGAAGGGTTAATTGACCGCTGCTATGAAAACCCCGACTGCCGGAACATGCCTTTCGACGTGCTGTTACGCAAGGTGCTTAAGAGCATTGATGTGATAGTCAGCATTGATATTCACGGTGACATACGCCGGATGAGTGATGTTTATTTTAAACCCCTTCATCTCAATGACATGAGAGGTGTATTCAGTAAAGGGCTTCAATAAATAACTTATCGAATTACGCAACCCTCGTTTAAATATGAAGGTGACCGAAATGAAAAAAGCAATATTCTCCGCAATATTACTCTGCATTATGGCGTCATATTCAACTTCCGTCATGGCCGCTGACGCCTGTGAAGTGGTGTTATGCATGTACGGTAAAGCCACCGGGAACGGCGGCGGCAATGAATGTCATTCGGCTGAACGTGCATTCTTCAATATCGTCAAAAAGAACAAGCACGGTTTTCTGCCGGACCATACTTCCGATGCCAGAAAATCGTTCTTACTTGAGTGTGATTCGGCAGACCCGGCAATTATTAGCCAGATTATCAATAAATTTGGCCGCATGCGTGGTTAATTAACGGAGGTAGTCATCATGACAAAACCGGGCTTTATTCAGCATCCCTGGACACGTCAGCGCGGAGATTCCATGCGCGCAGCCTGTGTTATTGAGCACATTGAAAATGAGGCGATGCACGGATGCGGCCTTTATTATGAAATTTATCACCACCGGGTTATCTGCCGATTATTGCAATTACTGCAAACGCTGAACGGCACCGACAGAATAACGCTGACAGAAGAAGCTAACCGGCGAGGGTTTACGCTTGATGAAACCAGCATTAAAGAAAGTCGTCAGTGTTATTCCGACATCATCAGGGAAATCCGCGAGAGCCACTATTAATCCCTGTATTAATTTTATTCGCAGGTTCCCTATAGCGCCAAAATATTTCAGCCGAATCAGGCTTAAGGCGTGGTGGTTTTCAGGTTTTTACGGCCCCACATTTTTCGCGGATTAAGAAGTGAAGAAATGCGGGCCGTAAAAATGAGGCAGCGGACAGAATTATTTTCGCGGGTTAAGGAGCGAAAATAGTTCAGGCGCCACGCCTCACTGGCAAACAGCCGCGCCCACGCGGATTTTGCCGGCCAGGGGGAGCCGAATAAATTTCGCCGCCCCAGCGAGCGAAAAGCTGTCGCCCACGACAGCGGTTTATTTGGGGGGCATAGCCCCGCACACCGTCGCGGCTAAGTCTCCGGCCAAAAGCCGGTAGCGTGGCGCGACCACCCTCTTTAAAGGTCAGCTTCCCTTTTATTCCCGCAGCGAGGAACGAGCAAAGGGAATAAAAAGGCGAAAGCGACCGTCTTAAAGGGGGTGGTCGCGCGTAGCGGGCGACGGTGTGCCGCCGTTGACGTTGGGGGTTTTGGCACGGCGTCCAGCCGCGACATTACCCCCATGTGACAGGCCATAAGGGCGTCCAGCCCGCATGTACTGGCGTAGGCCGTTTCGAGCAGGGAAGCATGCTTTCCGGCACATGGCCGCAACGCGGCCACCTTCTTTACCCCATACGCTCGCCCCGCCTTTTCGCCCGCCACCGTGGGGCGAATTGATGGGGCGATGTCATGGGGCGAACTGCTGACGAAGGAGGCAACGTGATTTTGAATAAGCTGGCCGTTTCACTGTCGCCGATAGTGAATGGCGCGCTGAACTTCATGGCTATTATGCAACAGCATCAGCTGATGCTGGCGCTGTTATCGGGGCTGACGATGCCGTTTTTCGCGTCGATGAAAAGCGATGAACGGCAAAAAGCCCCGTTGTGGCAGAAGCTGATTATTGCTTTTTCCATGCTGTGTTTTCTTTGCGGTACGATGACCCCGGTTGTTATCTGGATTTTCCAGTGGCTTTATAAAGGCCGTGTAGTCACCAGCATTCCCGTTCTGGCATGGCCGGTGCTGATTACTTTTACCGTAACGGGTTTTATTTTTCATATTCTGCTGCGCAGGGTATTAACCCCTGAATTAGACAAAATAAAGAAACGCCTCGTCAGAAAAACCACGCTTGAACGGGAATTACGCACCGATGTCCGTACGGTGAAATCACTGCTGCCGGAAACGCTGCATTATGACCCGCTGGATTATATAGACCTGAACAAAGGGTTATTTATAGGCATTGACCGAGATATTCAGCCGATGTATTTTCCGTTAAAAGACTGGCAAAAACAACACGCGGATATTATCGGCACTACCGGCGCCGGTAAGGGCGTTGCCACCGGGATATTACTTTACCAAAGTATTCTGGCCGGTGAAGGCGTATTTGTTATGGACCCCAAGGATGATGAATGGGCTCCGCACCTTTACCGCAAAGCTTGTGAGGATGCAGGAAAACCTTTTGCCCTGATTGACCTGCGAAAACCCCAATACCAGTTAAACCTGATTGAAGAGATCACCGCCGATGAACTGGAAGAGCTTTTTGTTGCTGGTTTCAGTCTGGCAGAGAAAGGTCAGGAGTCAGACTTTTACCGGATTGACGACAGGAAAGCGGCCCGAATAGCCGCACAATTTGTTAATCAACATGCCACCGCAACTATTCGTGATGTTTATAACGGAGACTACGTTCAGGGTATTGCCGATAAGATAAAAGCCTTTTTCGGGAAAATTGAAGAGCTGGCTTTACTCAATGCAATTAATGCCCCCACTGGATTTTCGCTTAATACGATATTTGATGAAGGTGGTTGCTGCTATGTGATTGGCTCAATGCGCAACAGCAAAATCATTACCGCGCAGCGCATGTTGCTGGTTCGCCTGTACCAGCTGGCAGAAAGGCGCGAGCGAGTGAAAGACATCCCCCGCCCCATTGCTATTTATCTTTCCGAGCTGAAATACCATTTATCCAGACCGGCGCTGGAAGGCTTAGGCGCGGCACGCGATAAAGGCGTGCATATTATTATGGACCATCAGTCGATTGCCGATTTAAAAGACTGCCCGGCAGATTTGAAAGGCGACGCCGTTGTCGGCGCGGTCGTTGAAAACGCCAAATTCAAACTGGTTTATCGGGTCATGGACCCGGACACCGCTGAATGGGTGGCCAGGATGTCCGGCACGATATTAGTCGATGATGAGGTCCGCAAAGCGAAAACCGACGCCGTGCTGACAGAGACTATCGACGATGAACGCACCATCAGGCAGGCCGAGCGTTTCTTTACCGACAGCAATATGATCCTGAACTTACCCGATTTTGTCAGCTTCATCTTCACGACAAAAGCACTCCCGTCTGCTTCTCTGATTTCGCCCATCAGGGTGAAAAAACGCGAACTGGAGATCAGTGCCGTGTCGCCCGCGATTGCCGCCACCGCCGCAACGGTAAACATCACCCTGGATTTTAACGAGGAGGAAACCTCCCCCCGACCGGCATCAACGCCGGATATCACCACAACGCGGCCCGATCTTTTTTTTGATACGGACGAAAAAGACATAACAACACCGATTGCCGATAAAGAGGATAACCCGTCATTGCTGGATTTTTAAAGGGGGGAATGATGCTGATCACCGCATACCGCGAACGCCAGACGCGACACCGCGAAAAAATACAAAAACTGCTGAATTTCCTGAAAGAAGAGACGTACAGTGACTTTAAAACACTGATGCTTCTCTTCGGCTTCAGGGATCATAAATCACTGTATTCCCTGCTTTCAAAAGTCGAGGACATGGGGTTAATACAAAAGTACGTCCTGGTATCACGCACGATGAAAATTTCATTGTGGGGCATTACCAGTGACGGGATAGCCGTTGTGTTAACACCCGACGATGCACTTTTCCCGGCGCGATTTGAGCCGTCAAAAATCACCGGCTGGACGCTGGAGCACCACCTTGATAATCAGGCAGCCCGGATCATCCTTGAGCAAAAAGGCGCATACGGATGGATAAACGGCGATCGCACGACCTTCCTTAGCCGTTACCAGGTCAGTCACCGGCCAGACGGTCTGATTACCCTGCCCGGCGGCACCGTGATCGCCATTGAGACCGAGCGCCGACTGAAAACCAGAGCCCGTTATCAGTCGATCATCGCCAGCCATTTGCTGGCCCGAACCCGTAAAGACTGGATTTACGTTTTTTATATCGTGCCGGACCCGCAGAAAAAGCGCGGTCTTGAACGGCTGTTTGACAGCATCCGGCACGTTATGGTTAACCATCAGCACATCCCGCTGGAAACCCGCCACCGGAATGTCTTCCGCATCTATACACTCGACGAGTTGCAAAGGCTCGATGTAAGCCACTGCATATAGTTGTTCTGTATCACCAACTGCCCCAACCCGCCCGCCGGCAGCGCAACGACCGGAAGTAATGCCCTACCGAAATACTCCCCCACCATCAGAACAGACAGGACTCTAGAATGAACAGAGAAACTGACCGACTTTCGGACGTACTGACCGAAATGAGCGCAAAAGCGCTGGTGACGTGGATGACGCATTCCGCATTGCACGACATACCGCGCGAAGCATTACTGGTTCGCGGCCACGATTTTGTGTATGCCTTACAAGCAAATTTTGTGCTGCTGCGTGATGTGCTGTCAGAAACGCTGGAAGATATTGAGCAGCAGAGCCATGACCTTGAAGAAAGACTGGATAATCTGGAACAGCGCCTGCAGAAGCTCCGAGCAGATGTTAATCTGTGTTAGTTCGATTTGATCTAACACCATAAGGCACAAGGCTAATCTGACAGGCTGCTCTGTACCAGGAGCGAAAATCGTTAATTCAACGTAAATTCATTATTGGGGAAGGTCACCAGAACATTAGAAAATTTCTCAAGTCCGGCTCTACACCGAAGTGTCAGGCAATCATATACGCAGAACATGGCGATAAAAAACTTATTCTTAGGGCTAACTGCTGGTTTTTTGGTGGAAAGCATCCAAAAGAGCACAAAACCAGTTGAAAAAATTATAAAGAATTATGTAAAACATTCATTATGCATTTCAACTTCACCCGCAACCCTTTTCAAATAGAGAGGGGAAGTTCTCTGTTGAGATTTTTCAAATACAGCAAGGATGTAATATGTACAATGAAGAAACAAAAGCTTTTGCGAAGAAGCAAGAGCAAAAACTGATTGAGGCGCTGGGACACAGCCGTGAGCATACTAATGCCAGCACTGAAGCCCGAATCAGAGATGATTACCAGCGAGACTATGCACGAATTCTTTACTCATCCTCATTCCGACGGCTTCAGGGGAAAATGCAGCTTTTTGAAGTTGATCCTGAAAAATTTAACCGAAACCGCTTAACCCACAGCCTTGAGGTCGCCCAGATAGCACGCAGTATTGCATCAGATCTTGAACTGCAATATCCCGTGGTTGTTGAGCTGGCAGCCTTGGCCCATGATATTGGGAATCCTCCATTCGGGCACTCAGGCGAAAAAATGCTTAACAGTTTATCCGCTAAAATCGGCGGATATGAAGGAAACGCCCAGGCGCTTCGTATCTTGAGAAAACTCGAGAAAAAATATGCCGGCTGTGCAGGCTTAGATCTCACCTACCGCAGCTTACTGTCTGTCATCAAATATCCAAATACAAAATCCACTTCAAATAAATTCATTTATGCTGATGACTATGCCTTCTATCAGCAGTTGCTGGAAGATAAGCAACTAGACATGAAGGCAGGTGAAAAAACCATTGATGCGCAGATTATGGATCTCGCCGATGAAATTGCATATGCAGCGCATGACCTGGAAGACGCATTGAGCAGGAACATGGTGACTATCGAAGATATTGAATATGAATTTCTTAAGTCACCAGACTACAACGTTGCTCTTGAACACTTCAGTGAGATTGTCAGCACGTCTAAGAAAACTGCATCTGAGGCAAAATTACTGAAGTCATCAGAAGAATTTGCCATAATTTTTCGTAAAGAGCTGACGTCCAATATCGTTAACCGTCTGGTAATGGATATTGGCGTTGTTGAAAGTAACAATGGTTATGAAGAGCTTGGGTACAAAACGTTACAGGAACTTGCTGAAGGCCTTAAAAAGCTGCTCTTCAAGGTCATTATGCGTAAAAGGAACATACTGACTTACGAGTTTAAAGGAAATAAGATCATCAGTGATTTATATGAGTTTTATAATGTCGGTGACAACTATAAGTTTCTGTCACCTGAGCTTAAGTCTTCGTTATCGGGTACAGATCCGTCTCAGCTCGAAACTCAAAAAGCGCGGGCTGTGGTTGATTACATTTCAGGCATGATGGATACATTCGCCGTCAAGGAATGGGAAACTCATTGTAAGAAATAATACTCACTCTATACGCGTGTAAGCCTGCCTGCATGAATCTGTTACACCTCAAATGCAGCGAGCTGTCATAACTCCGTTTAAATGGCCTGCCGGAACAGTAGCTTTGCTGCCTCGGCAGGCTTTTCAATACGTTTAGTAACAGCTTATGTATTAACGCACCCTGATTTTCGACTTTACAGCCTCTAAGCCCGAAACCTATGCTCTTACTGTATGGCAGAGCTTACTGGATAGTGCATTAAGTCTAAAGAGCCGGTCTGCCGGGGCAGCTTAAGAGGATCAGCAAGGATGAGAGTGATGACTGCTGTGTGCCATAAGCGGTCGTAGGTAAGGCCAATGATTGCATAGAATGGAGTAGCAGAATCTTTCTATCTTATTTGAATTCTAATTCACAAAAAAAATATCTTATTCTTCCTGATATAAGTTAAAATCGAACTAGTCTCAATTCTTGATGATTGCTCATATGTTCAACCTTAGTCCTGGTATGCAAGGATTTCTTGGTGGGGCTGCTGCTGTGGGAATTCCACTTTTTTTTAATTTGGTCAAAGAGATAATTTTGATAGGAGAAAGAGTAAAACAGAACGCACTTACATCAGCGTCCAACTTGTATTCCTTCTGGATAAATTTGTCAGTGAATGCGCTGAAGCTTCATGGGATAGAGGATTTGATTAAACCTTTCAAGAACCTGAATCCCCTGAATATTTAAAGACACAAGTCGCCCCTCCCACTTTCGATATGAGTACGGTGACAGGTGAGCACAAGTATCTTGAACCAACACTCATTTACAGGTTGCAATCCATCGACATTGATTTATTGAAAATCAAAAATAAACTCCGAGAAATGACTGACAATCCAAATTTCGGCCCAATGTTTATGGGGGATTATATCCTGTTGAGGCGTGAGCTTTATATGGATTTAGGATTGAATGTCGCTCAATTATCTGAGAATGTCCGTGATGAATTGAAAATAGACGCTGATCATGGATGGAAACCTAAAGAAATATTACTTAAAAGCAAGGCAGACATTACTCGTATCAAATCAAGGGCGGCTTTCAACAAGATGGTAAGAAAAGCAGAACGAAAGATGAGGTCGACACAACAGACATTCTGATTAAGTATTAGAATTTAAAAGGATCACTCGTAAATATTAGGCCACCTCCGTTGCGTCAGCTCCTCGTTCGTAGATGACATCAATATGGTTACTCAATGCTTCGAATGATCGGAACCCCGCATGGTAATTTATGGTAAAATCCTACACCCGGTCATAATTTATCAAACTAATAGACCATTCTATAGTCCTCGCCATAGAAATTCGAATACATCATAAAATTTCTGTATTGTTGAACCTATCCTTCCTGAATACCTCAGTTTGATTAAATGACGCCTCTTCCATAGCCTCTTTAACAGGTGCTATGTAAGCATGCCAACGTACAGGATTAAATTTCCTGATGATACTTAGCACTGAATACACTATGTCATGCTGGTGATAGTGCATCAGCGTATCTCCGCGCTTCAAAACAGCAGAGATACGCTTATAATAAGCGTGATAATCTACTAAGTCATCAACAGCCTTGAACTTCATTTTCTGGGAAACCTCAATAATGCGTAGCGTTTCTGAAATCTCTTTCTTAATATGCCAAATCTCGATACCGATTCCACCCTCTTGATCACGCTTACTCCTCTCTAGGAAAGAATTCAATTCTGCAAGGCGAGTTTCGAAGTATTTATTGACATGCTCTTCAGAAATCTCGTCCAACCACTTTTTGTGATTGTACTCCGGTATTCCTTTTGTTTTTTCCGGATGGTCTGACAATTTAAAACTTATCAGACTCTGCTCTATTAAAGATAGAGTTTCTTTTATGTGATCAGGTGCATGAGTTCCACGATGAGTTTCCTTTATAACCTTCTGAAACCAGTCAGGCGTTATATCTCCATCCGTGACGCACAAAACCTCTAGAAACCTTGTGTCACCTGTCTCTTGCAGATGCCTTCGATAGAAGTACATTCCATACAATAGAGTCGCCATATTACCCCAAGCCCCTGCGGTAACAACTCTATATGAACCCTTTGTTTCCGCATTGACTAGATCAAGAACTTTCGCCGCAATTGCATCTTCGCAAACCACAACCACAGAAGGTATAACATTGCTTTTTGAAGCACCTCTCTGCGTGATGGTTATAATTTTAGAGCCCTGATCTTTCCTTACCTCGATGGAAGTTGTACCAATTATTCCAATCATTAAAAATCCTTGTGCTTACCGGTTGTCATTTAACAATGCTTTTGCACTCTCACAGGTGAGTGCAACGGAGAGAAATTATTGAGATTTTCTGTTCAGCGAACGCTATGTGCGCCGTGAGCTTCTGGCGCTGCCGTTTCTACTAGGTATAGACCTCTAACTCGTGGTTATGGTACTGTGCTCGCTGGTCGGTGCGCACACAATAGAGAGCGGCTAACTCTTACCTAGCCTGCCGGTATTGGGTTTCCTAGTACGTCTGGATCAGTCTGAGAGTGACGCACCGATCAAGTTTTTCCTTTACGCCTACCGGGCTCGTACACGGAATAGAACCAAGTTTTTGTTCCTATAACTCTAATACCGCTCTTTGCGCTAGAGTCTTTGGCTATCAGCTCTTCACTTAGGGTAGTTTCACGCTTAAGTATCACGATTACCTCAGATGCTTCCCGCGCAGGCCACTTTACTAACGCAGAGACCCCCACGTAGTCGTATTCCGCCCATGAACCGCCTGGAAACTTTCGAGTCTTTAGACCTCTTCGAAGCCTATGCCATGTATCGACTGTCTCAATAATACGCGCGGCGGTAGGTAACAACTCAAAGCTTGCGATTATACGTGCAAGTGGTCGTTTTACACGCGTAATGTGAGACCAGCCCGTTCTATTAACTATGACCTCACCAAGTGTGGGATGCGTGGCACCTGCGGCCTTCCACAATCTATAAAAATCCCAGGCTGCAAACTTAATTGGTTTAGAAAACGAATTAATACGAGCAGGTAGACTACTCTTCTGCGTCATGTCAATTTCCACGAGCCCCTGCGCTCGATGCTGGCCGGTAGCAAGTCGTGAAAATGGTCGAATGCACTCCAGGCCCGATTGGAATCTGTTTTTTAGCTGGACGATCACCGTGCCCCGTTTAGTATAGGAGTCCGCTCGCTTGAGATCTGCCCACCAAGCTTGGCTTACAAGTTTTCCCGGCGATGCTTCCTTTACATAAACCAGCGCAACAGGCAGCGGTGATTTGCTCCAAAGATCTCGCTTGACTTCAAGATTTGGAACTCTAACTTCGAGAAAGTCTTCACCCGTATAGTCCACGTAGCTTGCCCCACTCTTCACCTGGACTTGGATTAGGCCCCCAGTAAATTCATGTTTCCATGATCGGCGATCTTTTGGTCGGTCTTTATTAATCCTTTTGCTTCGCAGATACACTAGCCCATCAAAACCGTCATCATCGGCCTGTCCTACCTCTTGCCATGACCACCCCCACGCACGACATACTGCATCGACATAGGCGGTGCTTGCAGCGGAAATTCGATTTGACTCAGAGGTCACTTTTTGTTTCCCATTTAAGCGTTCAAAAAAGGCAATCTATCACATGACACCTCGATATGGTGACATCCACTTTCGAATGGCACTCGTACGGGGAGGCTTACAGTGGCGGCAGGTATGGTAGAGCTGATAAGCTATGAATAGAGTTAAAAATTCATTTAATCGCGAGATAACAACCAAATTATGCAAAGAATTATTCCTGATAAAAATTGGTGGGATAACGAGAGTCATAATCGAAATGCGGCAACAGTATGCCCATACGCGAATTCGCATAGCTGCCCTCGATACCATGACAGTGTAGTTCTGCTTAAACGTAGCAAAATGATAGCGGGCATAACGGATACAAAAGAAGAGGAGTTGAGTGAGTATTGGGAAAGAACTAAATTTTCATCTTTATGTGATGAAGAATTACCCTCAGTTTATTCAAATGAAAATGGAGGTATTTCATCGATCAGTAATTTTTGCCCTGAAATATCATATAAGTATTTTTACTATTATGCTGATTACATGTGTAAATATGTCGATGAAATAGATCAGGATACAGGTGTGCGTATTGCGGTAAATGATAATATAAAAAATGACTGGAAGTATTCATGGATGACTGTTACTCCTAGGTTTTATTTGGATTGCGATGTCTTTAGTCATGTTAAACAGTTCAATGAAAATTTTGGGAGTGATTACTTAAAAAGATTGCACCCCAATATTGTTCAGCAAATAAGTAGAATGAATAATTGTTTAGATTCCAATGACCCGGCAGGAGCGTTGCACGCCGCCTCTAATATTTTAGAAACAATGGCGAAAGATATTTCTCAAAACCCAAATGTATCAAATCAATCATTGGGTGGTTTTTTTGAACAGTTCAAGAAAAAGTCAAGCTTATCTAATAACCTTATTGTTGCGATTAAAGATATTTATGATTTGCGTAACAAATTACCTACTGCTGGACACGGAAGCCTAGACAAGCCTGAATTGACTATGGCAGATGCTATAGCTATTGCGGCAATGACAAAGGCGATATTAGAAATTGAATATCGAAGTAAGGCCATCTAATAAGTCAAATTCAACAACGCTTCAATTCCCCAGCGTTGTTAACGTTAGCAACAGCTCACCGCTGCTATGGCGACAAAGAACGCAACCACGCCGGTGGGTTTGCTCAACCTTTTACATACCCGACAAGGATTCCAGGATACGCCCAGGGCTATCAGTGAAACCCGGAGCCGCAGCTGGGGCATGTCCATGTTCGCATGGCCAGTGTCAACTCAGCATTGAATTCACCGCAAGAACAACAGAGTTTACTGCTGGGTTCCTGTAAGTATCCCTGTAATCCGCACCATTCACTTTTAGAGATCTTCCGCAATATTTAACAATCATATGCCAAGGAAGTCTACTTCGCCTGCACCAAACAATCAGGTTTGATTGTGTTCTATCTACGAAGCCTGTCAACTTAGGTCTGAGCTGATGCAACTAATCAGTAAGTTGGGAGTATTACCATCAATTGCATCGGGTTGTTATGAGTGCACACTAAAGCCGTTTTGTTCTGCTATTTCCCACGCTGAAGCAAACTCAGTTGGCGTTGGTGGAATAATATCAAACCAGTCAAAATTAAATACTTTTTCTCTCTTTTTATGTAAATCACCTGTCGTATCAAACCCATCTCCAGGTAATCCTGTCTCAGAATTTACAACCAATACACTTAATGGTGGTAATTTGTTTTGAGCACAAAAGTGAAGAATATGACCTAGTTGACGATCCATCGTACCTGCACCTTTATAACCAAGAATATCAGCAATCTCTCCATATGTAGTTATCTTACGCTCATAAGCGAATCCGATAAGAATTTGCCATATTTGTAATGCTCTATTCTCGAGGGTGTTTTTTTCAGAAAAATATTGGATCATAGATTCCTCTTCAGAGTTATGATACACATAACAGGGCAGACTAAATAAGCGCAGCGTTTTGTGTGTCCCGCGACTACAGGGAGCACACTGCTTGCGATAGTTCTTCCTTGAATAGGATATCATGATCAAGGTTGTCCGCCATTCCCCGATTTTCAGTAGCGCAGAGTTATAGAGTGGAGACAGCTGCCAAAGACAGCAATTCGCTCATAGCTGACTATAATATTTGGTTGTGTGCTGTACGAGAAAGCTGTCAGGCGATATGAACTAATTCATAACTGCACATCAATCCCTCCTTAGGGCTATCTTAATTCCACTGTAGGAACATGACTGTTCGGTGCTCGCCCCGGCTGCGCTCCGCCTAAATCATGTCTCCACAGCGTTACTGGTTAAGTCTATCCCTGCACGCAAAGCCGCATTCCTTTGCGGCTCATTCCTGTTCAGCTTTTATCCATCAAATAACGATGCGCTTTGGATGCCGCGCTGGCGGCCTTGAAAATATAGCGTTTGTCGTTCTTCAGTGCTTTCAGCCAGGAAGCGATATAGCTTTCATGCTGAACCTCTCCGTCAATCCTCAGATCCGCCATCAGGAACGCACTTCCCAGCTCGGCAATCAACTCCTCAAACGCATACCCCTCACTGCCAAACTTCCCTTTCATTTCACGGTTCAGCCGACTTTTTGCCGCGCTCCAGTGAATCAGCTCATGCAGGCCGGTGGCGTAGAAATTGGCAGCATCGGTAAAAAGACAACGCTCCGGTAAACGGATTTCATCGGTTGACGGTGCAAAAAAGGCGTTTTGTCCCTTCTCAATGATGGTTGCACCACTGTTACGGAAAAGCGCTTCCGCACGCGGTAACGGCTCAAAGGTCTCTGCCGGACAAACAGCTTCGTCGCTCAGAGGCAAACCATCAATTTGCTCAACATTAAACACGGTGAACGTCTTCAGCATCGGAATATAGTTAGTTTCTCCGTCATCATTTTCCTTTTCCAACGTGGTATAGAAAATGGCGGTAGTGCCATGTTCTCCTTTACGTACCTGCCCGCCTTCCGCTTTTGCCTGTTTGTAAGTCATCCAGCGTGAATCCTTGAATCCCTGTTCTGACGCACTGCTCCACAACAACATGATATTCATCCCGCTGTAAGCAGCACCAGTAACATAATTTGTAGGTAATCCCGACATGCCCGGTACGCGCTGCCACGGGCGAGACCAAGACTGAACTCCAGCTTCCAGTGCCACAATGATGCTGTCAGTAACGGCCTGATAAATATCTGTTTTGTTTTTGGAAAATTTCGTTTTTGAGGAGCCTGACTGCTCCAGCGGGGATACGCTGGTCGCCGCTGCGGTGTTAGGGGCGCTAGTCTGGTTATGCAGGGAAATCGTCATGATTTTTCTCCATCAGTGGTGTGATTTTCGTCTTCGTATCGCCTGATGGTTCGCTTTCCCGGCATCGTTCCGACACGCAAGGGCGCAGAATGCGTGCCATTCACCCTTGCGGGACGGGTTGTGTTGGGAAACGATTAACCGGAAGCTGATACGGGAACGGAAAACACGCGGAAGAAGAAACAGACACTGTATAACTGGACGTAACGCCCCTCGATTTGTCGCGGTAGGATAAGAACAAACACCATGCACTGTATAAAAAACCAGTCACATGCTGTATGATTTTTATATTCCATTGAGGAATTTTTAACTATCATGCTATGAACTGGAGGTGTGACATGAAAACCAAGGGGACATTTAATAAGGTAGGGTTATATATGCTATCCTTAATGTTGCTGTTCGTTTTTATTATCATCTTAAGTGCAAAAATCCCGTTATGTTATGGTGACTCTTGTGAATTTATAGGTTTTTATAGATTAGCCATAACCAATGTAATACCAATAATATGCTTCTTTTTAATTGTATTCTCATTCTATTTCTACAACAGATTTCGCTCATTAATAAGGGTTAACAATGCTGATTCTGTCACAATAACATCCTGTCAAAGTGAAAACTATGAGAGCTTAACATTTTTAGCCACATACATAGTCCCATTTATGGGATTTAGTTTTGATGACATTCAGAAAAACATTGCCTACCTCTTGTTAGTAATAGTTATTGGTTTAATTTTTATAAAAACAGACAAATATTATGCAAACCCTACGTTGGCTCTATTTGGATATAAATTGTACAGGGTTAACATTTCCCACATAGGGAGTAATGAAGTTAAAAATGTCATTGCGATATCAACTGACATCCTAGAAGTCAATGATCAAGTCTTCTACAGCTTTTTAGATGACTATGTGTTTATAGCAAGGAAAAAACAATGACCCCTGAGATTTTCAAACAAGAAGTTCATGGTATATTCGATAAATTTACTGGTATTAGAATAATTTTTATTGTTAAAGTTGAGGATGACTATTCTTTAAAGTTATCAAAGATTGAGGCAACAGCCATGCCGAAAATTTTTGAAGGATTTAAAAGAAAACTCGAAGAGGATGTTTTAGAAAATGACGATTTGACCATTCCTCTCTTATCAAATTTTGATGACAGAAGGAACGCTTTGTTTAAATTTGATTATGAAAAACAACCTAAAGAATTCAAATTTATTAAAAATGCCACGACTATCCCACCTAACTCACAAGATTATTATGATTTAAATAATAAATTTACTGATGTTAAGGGGATAATAATTCAGTTACGTGGAAACAATAAATGCTTATCTCTTTATAAAAATAAAACCAACCTCACTGTTTTTGAACAAAGCCGTAAACTTTTCAACTTGATACCTGATTCAGATGGCTATTTAAAAGAAATGCCAAATCAGGTATTCAGACTGGATTACAATTATGACATGCTTCTCATAGATGATGAGTTTTTAATAAAAAACCAAAAAACCCTCGAAGTTACGATGCAATTCCATCAAGTTATAGAAGCTCAAGCGGCGGTTGCCTTAGAATCTTTAAGATCGTCATTATTAATTGATGATATTTCTCACCTTGAAAGAAGCTCTAAAGAAATTTCTTTTGCGCGAAAACTCGCAAAAATATCAAAGCATTCACCTGTTTTAGGAAAAATTGATGTCCCAGTGATCATTGATTATGTTAGTCATCACACCTACCTGTCTACAGTGTTAGTCGTTAGTGAAGATGGTGGGCAGTTAATTATCAAGACTAAAGAGTCTCAAAAACATTTCATAAAATTATTAAGTGATGACTATCTTGAATCTCCTCTTACGAAAATTCTCTATGACTCACTAGCAAAAGATGAATTAAAAACAAATTAATTTATGAAATTCAAAACTAGCCCTTAATTTTTAATACGATAGGGCTACTTCCTTAATAAAAGGCATAAAATATATAGAAATAATCATCAAGTAAAAGAAGAAGTTCTGTCATGGGCAATGTAAATATAGATTTACGCTTTTCTCATAACAAACACACCCCTATGAATTAGAAATTGAGGAAAAATGTTTTTGGGGATGTTAAAACGATCAACACATATTACTCTAACATCGAACTTCTTACATAAAAATAGACTAGAATGTCGACGCAGATAATAATAAAAATCAGTCATACTTATAATAAAAAACCATAATGTAGTATAATTTAATTATAAAAACTAAACATAACTAGGAGGTCTCCCCTCCTAGCTCTCTATTCATGAAAACACTAAAAAATTAAACTTTTCGACCAACTCAACTAAACTGTTATTATCAAAATCATCATAACCGCCTTGTGATATAGGATAGGTATCACAGAAAATAATTGAACCAGGGAAATTCAATAAAATATTCTTTATTTTATCTTTTAATAAAACCACTTCGTCCACATCAGCACTTTCAAAATCACAAAGAGTTATCGAGCTTAACAAGTTGATAAGGATACTTTCTATTATTAATTTATTTTTCAGAGAATTAACAATATCTTGAACCTCATAAAATTTATTTTCATGCAAGGACTTTAAATTCTTACTAATGATTTTTAATCGTAGCTTAATAAGTTGAAGTTTTTCCTCTTGGCCACTTAACTTACTTATTAGTTCCTTATTACTAATAGTTGCCTTTTTAATTACTGAGTTAAAATCAAAAGTAAAATCACTGGATACAATCAGCTTGTCAACTTTTGAGGTTTTCACTTCACCTGACTCTGCAACTTTATTCTGAAGTGCTTTTTCAGTTTGATTGGAAATTCCTGATGCTTTATCGAGAATTACTCTCTTTTCATTGTTCGGATTAATTTCTTGTAAACCATAACCACTATGTTTTTCAATGTATGATTCGTCTGATTTATTGAGAGAATCAAACATATCAGCTACAAAAGGAACATCCTTGGATTTTTTTGCCAAATCTAGGTTATCTATTAATTTATCATAATCATCTTTTCCATTCAAAACGATAATGTTTCCCAATTTGGTTTTATCAAAATTGAGAACTTTTACTTTATCAAAATCACTCCCATTCGCTATGAGTAAGTTAGCTTGGGCTTTAGGTTCATTTCTTTCGGCATCATCTTTTGTTGGATATGGTACTGCTAGCCATCTATTATAATCCAAAGATGCTCTTGATGCATGTAAGCTCCCCCCCTTAATATCAGACTGAATCATAACAACTCCACGAGCCAAACCTGCCTGAATGCGATCTCGCTTTACATATTGTTGTCTTTGTATGTCTTGTCCAAATGGATATTCCGTTATTAGCGCCCCCCCTTCTTCAACTATTCGATATGCCAATTTTTTGTGACGGGTAGGTGCGATAGTTTGGAGACCATGAGCCAATACAGCAATTGTATGTCCATGGCAATTTAATGCAGTTTCATGGGCAATACCATCACAACCTATTGCTAATCCACTCACAATACTCCAATTTTTTTCTACAAAAAATTTTGTTATCCTTTCCGTAATTAGTTTTCCATGATATGTAGGCTCTCTAGTTCCTATTATAGCGACAGAATTATCAGGGGAATTAAATAAACGTCCCTGAACATACAACAAGCAAGGATCATCCTTTGTTTCGGATAATAGCTTTGGATAATCATCATCCAATATAGATATTATACGGAAAGAATATTTATCTGCATATTCAATTTGCTTTTCAGCTTTTTCCTTCGCCATTAAAAAACTTGCTTCATCGTTGATTAACGAGGAAAGCTTTGGATCAAACCTTGATAACTCATCAATTGTTGAGACACTTGAAAATAAAAAAGAAGATGCCGCTTTTTTAAGTAGAACGGGACCTACTCCTTTAATCATTGAGAGTGTAAGTAATAATTTTGTCGAAGGAGTAATGACTCCTGTTGAATTATTTTTCATCGTAAGACATCACTTATATTTTTAGCTAAAGCAAATAGTATTACTTTCTGAGCCCCTGCATCTTTTAGAAATTTAGATGCATATATTAATGATGCTCCGGTTGTAACCACATCATCAATTACAAGCACTTTATCAGCTAAAGCCAGTTTAGATACATTACTTGTCACCAAATGATCTCTGACGTTCATAAACCTGTCCCCGTGGTTTAAATGCTCACCATGTTGTGAACGAACCCCATCACGGTAAGCTAATAGATCTGGAACTAGTATAACATTACAGTGCTCTATTGGATCATCAGTTAGTGAAATCATTAATTGGTTCAGTAGGTGTTCTAAGCGAGGAATCCGACCGGGCCGATGAGGAACAGAAGTTATTATTGTCGTTGTTTCCCAAAAAAAATCCACACATTCCGAACAAAGAAATTCTCTCAGACTATTAATCCACTCAGTAGGAAACTCGGTAGAGCTTTTGTTATCATCTATTGAAACAGTAAGCGAATGCCCCTGTTTTTTGTAACGGAGTGAATCATAATTTGAAAAATTCCTACCAGCTGAATATATAGGAAAACTGGTTGCGTCTCCACCAATAGCTTTTGGTATAAAGTGATTAACTTTATCAAATCTTTTAGAGGCAATTAAATTTGAATCTAATAAACACTCTAAACTTGGTAAGAATTGGCATGGTTCATCTAAAACATCTAACAACTTTTCAGGGTTATTTATAATCGCATCAGGAATTAAATTAAGAGCATTCCAATGTTCCGGAGCATACCTATATGGCCAGCCACTTTGATCAAGTACTGCAAAGCAACCAGCATTATATGCAGCCTTGATATCGATATCTGCATCACCAATCATTATAACTTGGTTTAAATTATCAATCCCTAATTTATCCATGGCATCATGGATCCCTTTCCCGCTTGGTTTTGTTGGCTTAACATCCTCGTAACAAATAAGAATATCCCATTCTATCTCAGGGTATGCCCACGCTAAAACTGCTTCAGTATAACTACGTGGTGAACGAGTAAAAATAGCCAATAAAATATTAGGAAACCTGTAAATTACTTCTTGAATTAGCTCCTGAGAATATATTATCCTCTCATCATCTTCATTTAGAGCCTCTAATAAATCGTCTAGAGTATCCTCATCTTCATTATTAGCAAGATTCTCTCTTATTTCTTTTAAATCATCTGTATGTATTAAAGTATTATCTAAATCAAAAATACATAATTCAAACATTTTCAACCCCATATTATAATGAAATTAAACATCTAATAAGAAACATCTGAGAAGTGAAAACCAACTATAAAACCTCCAACTTAAGAAAGATTGTGAGATTTATCGATTGATTGAATCATATTTTTTCTAGCACTAAAAGTATCTTCATATTCCCTCAGAAAGCCATTCCATTGGAACAAGCTTAACTCCTTCACGCCACTCGGGCAGGCCAACAACTCCATCTATATTTCCCCACACAGCGCGCGATGCATGATCCAAAACTAAAAGTTGAAGATTTCCTTTTTCCTTAAGCACTACACTGCCCATCACTTCGAATGCCTTGCGGACAGCTTCCACGTCTTCATCACGAACTTTGGGTTCTTCATCTAATACTATATCTTGATGTAAGATGGGCTTGGGGAAATAAACTTGGCTAGGTTGATCAAGCACAAGAAAACCTGGTACAGGGCTGCCTCGTTGGCCTAGAAAGAATTGGTGAAGAGAGAGTAATACAGCCAAATGATAGGAAAGCCAATTCGAGCCGCTTCCTATCTCTGAAAGATAGTCATCACGCTCAGCCCCAAGGACTTTAATAGTTAGATCATTTACTTCTAGAGAAATCGGGTCGTTAGGATTCTCAACATCTAGATAGGATAGAAGATTCCCAGCACTTTTGTTAATAATTCGCAGAGCCTTATGCTTACGAGCTTCAATGTCTTGTTCCCGGAGTTCCACTTCTAATGTTTGTACCGCTTCCTTGAGCACGCGCACTTCTTCGACAAGTTCGCTGTCGTTCCCTAGTTTACGGTGTAGATCCAATGACGATTCGATGTTGCCTATAAAACGCTCGGTACGTTTCGCAGAAAATTGCTGATCATTAGCTTCCTTCGATCTACGCGTCAATGCTCTTTTACGGATCTGCACGGATCTCAGTCGCTCGGTCGTGCTATCAATCTCTAATGTGACGCGCTGCAACTCTCGATCGAAGGCAGCGGGCACTTCCTTGGCCTTATCTGCACCCGCAGTCATCTCTACCTCTTCCAGACGCTGAGCCAAAACTTGCAATTTTCGTTTGGCTGAATCAGTGTGGCTCCCACACATAGGGCAGTCCGACTCATCGTTTGCATGCGAAATCAACCAACTCGACAGTTGAAGACGACCTCTCTGCACTGATAATGCTGTTTGATACTGCTGCACACCAGTTCGCATTCGGTTCATTTCTTCCAGTCGATGACGAAGTGTAGTAAGTTCGCGCGAAATAACACGCTCTTCACTTTCTAGATTATTCAACTCGCGTAGCGCATCTGAAATCGTTAATGTGCTTACAGCTAAAGTTAGGTCTGTTCGAGCGATTATTTCTTCCAAATGTTCAATCATTTGGTTTCGCGATATTTCATCCTCCAGCTTGGGAATTAAACCAAGCTCCTGTGCCTCGCTGTACTTAGATCTTAAATCGGCAAGCCATCGTGCGGAGACATCCTGGGCATCCCTAAGTTCTCGCTCTTTGCGACGTAGAAGCTGACGAGTTCTGTTCAACTCGAACTGCTTGGCCATTAACGTAGATGTGATTGCGCCGAGTATGTAGGGGAAGACCTTCCTTAACTTTTCTCGGTGCTCGTAAGTGTTAGTCTTAAAAAATAGTACATCCGGATTGGCCACTACGTTCTGTGGCTGAAATGTGAATGCAGCTAAATCTCGGAATGCTGGGCGCCCATCGAACCCCGAGGACTCTTCTCCACCAGAAAAGTCAAGATTAGACAAATTGGCAAGATCATCAAGTAACCTCTTCACTGCTACAACATTAGTATTCTTACTAAGATGGATGGGGACTTTGGTGATTTTCTCGGCTTCCAACAGGAACATATCATTAGTGCTCCGCTGAGCACCTGGCTCCTTTCGGGCCAAAAGCTTATCACCCTGCTCGGTCGCCACAACAATGCCAAACCATTCACAGTATTTGCGAATAGTGTTTACAGGAATTGAGCAAGTGCTTGCACCCAGACAATAGTCGATGATGGGAATTACAGCTGATTTACCCGTGCGTGAAGCCCCACTAATGACGTTGACCTTACCAAGCTCAAAACGTAACGTACGAGGTTGAAATTTTTTGTTTCGCGGCCAAAGCACAATACCTCGAATTTGAAAATACATTAGAGTTTCACCTTCAACGTTGTCACAACCTCATGTACGGTAAGTTCACCGAACCAAGCACCAAGTTTTTCTGCCAAATCCATAAGTTGCTTCACCTCATCGGATAAACCTCTTGCTTTGGTTCGCGATAGTGGAATTACCTCGCCTGTATCTTCGAAAGTGACCAGTTTTCCAGCAACTGCAAGTTCAATGGATTGCAGGCTGAGCTTGCGCCAACGAATTGATCGCTCTTGAATTTGAAGCAATAAATCCTGTTTGGACACAGAGGAATCTCCAAACTTTGCGGCAAATGCACGTAAACCCGAGCTTTTATAGGTACGTTTCACAAATTCTGAGGTTGCTTGGTGCAAAATGATAGGCAGCACGAGAAAGAGTAAAGGTAGAGGCGGCGAAGCATTTACACGATGAGCCTCTACATATCCACAACAAAAACGCCAGACGAGCGCAGCGCCAAGTGCTGGGTTTTGAACATTTTGGACTTCTCTTGCCAGCATATTTTACACTACCTTCTCACCCTTCAATCTAGTCTCATAGCTAGGGTGCCAACCTACGACGAAATCATCGGCCAACATGTGGAAGCAGCCAGGGATGAAGTATCCAGGGGGGGACATTGCCTGAACCGGCACAACAAACTGCATGCAGTCTGAATACAGTATTTGACCTTGGTCCTGTTCAGGCCTTTCCCCGTTAATTAACCGACAGACTCGCTGTTTATTCTTCCATGACTGTTTCAGAGTCTCATTAAGATCGTCAAAAGAACTCTCATCAACCTCACCTCGGGCAGCCCAATCAGTGCGGTCAAATGAGGCCATTAAATAATCGTTGACTGCCCCGAGCATCTCCTCGTATGAAAACCCTATGATGTCCAACTGTCGAATGAAGTTATAAGGTAAATATTCCTGTGAAATGTCTTCTGATGGCGCCTGAGCACGACTCGAAAGGACCGTTTGTCGATCAATTTTTTGGACGAAAGATGTGTACCAGACATGAAAGTCATTTCGTGCAATAATTGCTGGCTGACCGGCCTCTAACAGCATATCGACGCGACGTTTAACCTGCCCACAAAGATGATCGCAAATTTCGCTGACCTTAGTTGGAGATACGGGATGACTTCGAACTAGCGCCTCAAGATCTGCATGAGGGCTGCCACTGCCATGCATCAATTGAAAATTGCAGATAACTCGTTCTACAAGACTAGAGTCGGCTGTAAATACTTTTTCGACATATGGAGCAATTTCTGCAGCGACCCCTTTTCTCATATCGAAGTCTGGAGCATTACCCCATAATGCAGTGCGAGCCTGTGCGATAGCGACTCGAGCACTTTCCTTAGTGTCCGCTTTGGCAAAACTATCAACGATTGGCCCTTCAACTGGACGAGAAACATAAAGCTCGAAAATCGCTTTACTCACATCAAACCCGGGTGATGCAGCAAGTTCAATCCAATTTGAGAACGTTTTCCAAAGCGATTTTGCTCGGTCAGCCACAGGATTAGCTGTAAGCGCACTTTTACTCTGCACTAGTTTAACGCCGCCAACACCATCCTCTTGGGCTACATCGTCAAGAAGTTCTAAACTGCACACACTTCCCTCCGGCGCTTGAAGCAGCATGTGCGTGAGTCGTGTAAATTGAAGGCTGTACCCTAGTGCCTGACCAGGAACCTCAGTTCTACGCTTGCTCTGGGATTGACCTTTCGGTCTTGAAGCCGCCATCCAGTTCCCTCCAAATAGAGATCCTCTTACACATTTTGCTACACTTTACAATAAGCGAACGATGAAAAGCTAGGTAATCCCCTATATACCGCACTACCTGACGTCTGATTTCCTGTCCTCGCATTGACCTTTATATTACATAATACTCATCCAGCAGCTTAATGAGGAAAAACGCCCAGAATATACTCACCAAATTACTGCTTTCACTAAAGGTGGTCATTTTGGTGGTCTTGACAGAGTGGGAATTCAGGTTTAGCTTGTTTATTAGCCAGTTACTGGCAAAGGCGATCCCAGTCAGAGGAGCCAAATTAGAAAGGCCCGCTTAAGGAAACTTAAGCGGGCTTTTTGGTTTTTATACGCCGGAGCCCCTGCCTGTATGGCGTTGAGGCAATCAGTGAGCATGAAAACCTTCCCGCTGCATTTTCAGTTTCCCCTCCGCACCGGGAGAATTTGGTGGTCAGATTTGGGG
>Ga0207696_1000714_pt1 | contig 22492 bp, 26 predicted proteins | sample KBSS54metaG_FD_184403 | JGI IMG/M metagenome (GOLD analysis project Ga0207696, IMG submission 184403) | Switchgrass rhizosphere microbial communities from Kellogg Biological Station, Michigan, USA - KBS S5-4 metaG (SPAdes) (version 2) | ecosystem: Host-associated > Plants > Roots > Rhizosphere >...
GTCTGGATGCGCACGTTAAAGAGACTTACAACATCCTGAAAAAGAAAGAAGCAGTTGGCCGCCGTCTCGACTTTATGATGCAGGAGTTCAATCGTGAGTCGAACACGCTGGCTTCGAAGTCGATCAACGCCGAAATCACTACGTCAGCTATTGAACTGAAGGTGCTGATTGAGCAGATGCGCGAGCAGATTCAGAATATCGAATAATTTCCATCTTCATCCATTAATAACCATAAGCCCATGTTTAATGGGCTTTTTTATTGCCGTCAAATTCCACCAACAAACGTACTTCTCCATTAATATCCACGATTTATCGGGGGGTAGAGTGGGGAGTACTTTTGCTTTACTAGAAAAATATAACAGTCTATAACCAGATACCCCCCACTAAAAATGACAGGTAAGGTATATGGGTTCATTAACAGCAAAAGCCGTTCAGTCTCTGATAAAAGCGGGCGGAGTTGGTAAGTTTGGAGATGAGCGAGGCTTATACCTGAAGATCCCATCCAAAGGTGAACCTTACTGGATGCTGAGATACACAGCACACACAAAGAGACGAGAAATTACTTTAGGCAAGGTTTCTATAGTGTCACTCGCAGAAGCCCGTAGCCTTGCAGAAGATGTTCGCAAAAAGGTTATGGCTGGAAATGATCCTATCGCGGAAAGGAAGCTAAGCAGACCTGAAGCTCTGACTACAGTGAATGAGCTGTTTGAAGACTGGCATAAAGATCTTGTTAAAAGATTAAAATATCCGGGCATACCTGAAAGGGTTTACCGAAAAGACATTGCTCCTACCATTGGTAGGCTTGCCTTAAGCAAAGTCACACCCTTGGATGTTCGTTCAATCATTCAAAAAATCACCGCCAGTGACAGACCAACTATCGCAAATGATGCTCTTCTCTACATGAAACAGCTCTTCAATCATGGTATCAAACTCGGCTTAGTCCAGAGCAACCCAGCGACTGCTTTCAAAGTTAATGATGCCGGGGGTGTTGAAAAGAGCAGAGAAAGAGCATTGAGCTTGGATGAGATTGCTCATGTTTTCAAAGTGTTCAGAGAACACTCTGACAGCTTTTCTCGTGATAACTACCTTGCCTGTGCTTTGCTCCTTCTTTTGGCAGTTCGAAAAACTGAACTGACAGAAGCACCTTGGTCCGAATTTGATTTAAAAGAAAAAAAATGGTCCTTACCAAAAGAAAGAAGTAAGTCTGGTGTAGGAATCGTCATCCCACTTCCCCCGCTCGCTATTGAGATTTTGGAAGAACTAAAGGTCAGAGCATGGGATTCGCCTTATGTCTTCCCTAATCGCCGGACAAGTAAAAATCAGCACATGGGAAAAGACACTCTCAACAGAGCCATAGCGAAGCTGTTCGGTATCGAGCCTGGCAGGAAGAAGCAACCGCCAAATGTTATGGGTGATATTGAATATTTTACCGTTCATGATCTGCGAAGAACGAGCCGAAGCCTGCTTGCTTTACTTTCCGTGCCTCCTCATGTGGCCGAGAGATGCCTAAATCATAAGTTAAAAGGAGTTGAGGGGATTTACGATAGGTATGATTACTTTGATGAAAGGGCAGCAGCAATGGAAATGTTAAGCAAAACTTTAGTAAAAGCATTGACAAAATAGTATGTAAATTATAAATTTCGGAATGTTCCAATTTTTTAGTAACCATGCATTGAAATTATAAAAAATTGCTCTTTAAAAGATGGTTAAGTATTGTCTTGAAAATTTAATAGTAGTTAATATCAATAAAATGGATGGAATTACCATGCCCTCAGAACGAAAAATCAATAAATTATTAATGCTAATTAAATTTGTGGAAGCTGAATTTAAAAGCATCTTTACGACGCCCCCCTTTGAAAATACTTTAAGAAAGGTAACATTTTTATTAACTTTATTCTTACTGGCAGAAATACTGGGGTATATTGCATTTGAATTGAGATTACCAATTCTTTTTATTCTGCCCATAATATTAGGTGTACTGTTAGCACATATGTTGTACAAAATATATGGTGAGCTATTAAAGTCAGCTACAGATTTTGCTCTTTATCTGGTTGCTACAATAACATCAGCATATCTTGTAATTAATACAGCAAGCTTAGAAGTAGACTTTTTCGATCATTACATGAGGAATGGAGCTGGCTATATAGTCACAAATATTTTTGCTGTAGCTGGCTCTGCCCGATGCTATATTACCGCACAAGATCTTTATAATAACTATAACTTATATAAAGACAAGAAAGTTAGTTAAAAACCATGTTACTTCTGGGTCCTATCCATATCTGCTTTAAGAAAAATAAACCAAAATGAAACTATAAATACGGACAACAAATTGAAAGCATAAATATGTTGATTAAGTGCTAATAGATTTGACAGCATCGCAGTAATAAGAAACCAGAAGTGATATTTTCTTTTTTCTTTTAAATAGGTAATAAATTTCATAGAAGCCTCCATACAAAACATAATAGTTTAAATAATTCTTTATTTTGATAAAGTCAAATTAATATTATAATTTTTAGAAAAAGTTAAAATGAAAAAATAACATTTCTATAATATAGAGACTACTCAATGCAAAATTCTCATTCTTTCCCTGGAATTATTGTCAGATACCGATATAAAAACCTTGATGTATTAGAAAGCAAATCTACAACACTTACTGATGAAGATCAAAAAGATGAATTGCATGTAAACTTATGGGAAATTGATCTTAATAACTCTTATCCATTTATGGATATTGGAGTGATGATTTATGATCATGAAAAAATTGAAGCTGTAATCGTGGATTTACCTTGGTCTCTAAATAAAAAAAACATCCATGACTTGGGAGCTAAACTAAATGGAGAAAAAAGTGTTGCCGCAATTTTCAATGAAGTTGTTCATTATGATGGATTTGCTGAAGGTAACTTTGCAAATATAAGCTTCATAAAAGATGGCAAGGATATTAAGCCTTTTTCTCTTTTAAGATTGAATTCTCAATCGTTTAGTATCGAGGAGATTAATTTAAGCAATGATACCCCGTGCACCAGATTAAAAGTCACATTGCCAAGTTACCCTTCTAATATTACAAAAGAAGAGAAGAAGAAGTCAGCCTACATAAGGTTCCGCATAAAAAAAGTTCCACCTACAGTTTATACTGTTAAATTTACTCAGAATGATAGAGCTTTGATAAGCTCCAGCACTGATACAAGAATCATAGATTTTAGGATAAACGTTTTGCGAGGTGTGCCAGAAGAATTAATTAATGGGGATAATAATTTAAAATTCCCACCAAACTTAGATAAAATTCATTGTTTTCTAACTACAATTCAAGATGAAGAGTGTGTGTCTGTGAGTAAGCATTATAATGGATATCGCTCACTGATGGATGAAGACATCTGGAATGAATATGTTAAAAATGACAAGACATTGCCTATTCAAGAAAGTAATAGCATTAAAAATTATTTAGGTTATCAGTGGACAGCAAAGAATAAAAAAGACAATCCAGAAAACATTAAAGACTTAATAGTGTTAGGAAGATTTTCGAAAAAGACGTCTGGGTTACTTTCTATTTTGAGATTTATGATAATAGTTATTATACTGGGAGCTATGGGAAGCGGGGTATGGGAAACCCTCAGCGATTCTGAACATAAAAATGCTTTTAATTTCGTCTATTTAAGCATAGCCTTAATATTATGCTTTATAGACAGACTCGTAACTTTAAAAAAATGGGCAATTAAGTTTTTTAAAAAAGCAAAAAACAAAATAATTAAAAAATAAACTATCTCAGAAGACCATTAAAGCTTACCTCATTTTTTAATGGTCTATAATACTGATGATATTTCTCTCCAAGTTCGAATCCGTAATATTTGAAAATCTTAGAAAAATTATCATTCTGCTCTTCAGAAATAGAAAGCAAGGGACTCTTAGTATTTAGTAATTCGAAACTTTTCTCAAATAATTTCAATCCTATTCCCGACCCTTGAAATTTAGGCATTACCTGCAAACAGCAAAGTTTTTTCTCTACTAAGCTATCTTTTAAGATAGCCAATCCAGCCAAGTCATCTTCTCTATATTCAAGAATTATTGATCGTTCTCCTGTAACAAGGCCGGGAATGACGACATTACTGATCCACGAGTTGAATTCAGGATAGAATAGACGAAGATCGCCTAATGTGTTGATTAAAAAAGAATCTAAAATTCGAGGTATAGCTGGGTTTTGAAGCACAAAATCTCTGCCAATGAAATTGGTTCTGCCAAATTCAAATTTAGTATCGGACATCTTCAATGGAGATTTTTTGATCATATGTAATTGCTCCATACTATATGTAATTAAACTCAAACTGACTCTGTTCAACCTCATTTCTAATATAACAAAACGACTGGGGCGGTGTAACTCTTTCTCCCAAGCTGTTTAGATCCATTGGTGTCTTGAAGACATTAACTTTACCTATTGCGATTGCTACAGCTTTATTACGCCCCTCATAATAAGAATCAAAATATTTTTTGTCGATCCCTGCAAACGGTTTTGTTAATTTCCAAATCAACTCAGGCGAACCTTCATGTATGTTAGTTACTTCAAATTCACCCACTAATTTGCCGACTGGCTTAGTCGCATAAATCAGAACATCCGTAATCCCTTGTTCAGAAAAGCTTACCTTTCTAAACTCAAATCTTTTTTCTCCACTGAGAATTTTATCAACATACTCAGGCTTAATCGATAATAATACCTTCATTAACTTGCCCTTCTCCCGCGATCCACCTAAACTGCTCTTCCGTTATTGAAATAAAATCCCACCGAGTTTTAGTGCTGATGCCACAATCATCCATAAGCCGGCCTCTAATCAATCTTTTTCTAAGAGCACCATTATAAGTAAATTTAATTATATACCTTTTTTTCTTATTAGTAAAATAATCTTTTAACTCCTCTTTTTCAAAAACACTATATGGTTTCACATATTTCATGAATTCAGCTTCGGTGGAAAAGGATTTAATTTGTTTAACTTCTTCTATTACACCTATGGAAGATACAACTGATTTGAAATACGCCCTTCCTTTACCGCCTTTATTTGTACGATAGATGCAAATCACATCTCCTTGCCTGAGATTTTTAGTCCTACTTATCCCGGAAATATATATTTTGTGAATGCTGTTAGTGTATGATATGTCATCTAATATATCATGGCTTTCATTATTTAATATTGAATCGGGAAGGAACTTAGAATGATATTCTGGGTAAATAGCCAGAAGATAAAATTTCTTATCCTTTAGATTTAGATGGGGAAAATCCTTGATAACATCACCTGTTATTACTTTGAGTTTCCTGACATAAACATTTTCAACACCATTTTTAGTGGTTTTTAACCCGTGAATAATGAAACCGTATTTCTCAAGAAGTTTTATAAGAGGTTTCTCTCTTTCAAAAACGGTAACATAAATATAATCAGATTTTTCATTAATTGCATGGTCGAAAGTTTTTTTTAATAATCGTTCTCCAAGCTTTGTTCCATGAGCATTGATTTTGAATGTTCCAATTTTTAATATACTGCCAGCAGGTAAAGGCGGATCAATATCATTGACTTTTTTCACCTCGGTTTTTAAGTAAATAAAAGCATCCAATAACTTGCTGCTTTTTTTATAAAAAACATATGCTTTTTCATCTTCTTTTGCTTTTTGTGCAAACCATTCAGGAAACTCCCTGTAACTTTCTTTTAAGGAGTCAAAGAAGTAATCATTTAGATCTAAATCTTTAAAATACTGGTATTTGATATTACTCATCATTTGTCCTTAAATGGAAGGATTTTGCTACAAAATTCTTAATGGCATCATATTCATTAACAAAGTTTGAGCTAAAAGGAATAATGTTTTCTTTCGTATAATTAATAGCCTGTATTTCCTCAGTATTTTGCAACTCAGATATAAAATCCTTACTCCATAAAACATCATCTCTGTTCATAAGCCTATTGCATATTATTTCTGGATCTTCTTTTAGCAGCAATACGGCTTTGATACCCAAATTTTGTATAGATTTGAAATCAATCATTTCTATTTTATCATTTTTATTACGAAGACAAAAATGTCCATCTAACAAAAAATTTTCACTTTCTTTTTTATTTATAGCATTATAAAGATAATCTTGATTCTTTTTGATTTCCCCTGTCTTCTTATTTTTATCCCAAGTCGAAAAACCTTTTTCATTTTTTATAAGCTCACTGGCACTATAAAAATTCAATTTGAGGTCATCAGACAACTTACTGCATATAGTGCTCTTACCAACACCATAAACACCTGCAACCATAACAATCATATCAACTCCAGCGGTCAGTAGGATGGTTATCTTACAATAGATTTCAGCTTACAATAATATTTTTCAAAATGCATACTATAGCTTTTAACCTAAGCAAGGGCTAACTCAGCGAAGCTGAGTTCCCCTTGTTTTTCTGCCCTTTGGTTGAAAAAGAAAGAAAAAGTCAAAATACACACCTAACCTGTTGACACCTAAACATATTATGATATTAGTTCATTGATGGCATAGGGACATGCTATAGCTAAATATCAAAGGAGTTGATATGGGAAAAATTAATAATATGTTTGATGACGAATTCCCTTCGTCGTTCAGTGATGATCCGAAAGCAAAGAAACTACCACCTAACCGCATCCGCAAGCACACAGTAACGGTTCGTCTTAACGATTTTGAACTCAAGCAAGTGAATGACTCTCGGAACCAGCTCAGCAAAAGCTGTTGGCTGAGATCTTCAGCTCTTCAGCAACTCCCTCCAACAGTTCCAGAACCCAACAAAGAAGCCTGGCACCAACTAACGGCTTCACTACAGAAACTCAACGATCTTGGGTCATTCCTTCTCCGCAGAGGGGAAGATGCTCAGCCTCTCTCACAAGAGTTAACAGCTTTGAAAGTGAAGCTGTCGCATGTAAGAGAGGCTCTGCTGACAATCGATAAGTAAACATCCTATATGAAGGGAATGAACAGGATTCGCCGGGGTAAAAACTTTAGTGGAGTCATCTTGTATGCTCTTGCCCCTGCTCCTCATCACAAGAGAGTGCCAATAATAATTGGTGGAAATATTATTGGTTCTTCTGTTGCCGAAATCACCACTGAGTTCATGCGAACTCAGAAGCTTCGCTCAGATGTGCAGAAACCTGTTTGGCACAATTCTCTCCGTCTTCCATCTGGCGATTCGTTGACCAATGAGCAATGGAAGCTTGTGGCTGACGACTATATGACTCGCATGGGCTTCTCAAACACTCATCTTCGCTGTTATGTCCTACATGACGATGAAGCTGGTCAACACATACATATCATTGCTTCCCGCATAAATATTTTGGTGGATGGCCAACTCTATCTTGGCAGGAACGAGAACCTTAAGAGCACTCGTATCATTCAGGAGCTTGAAAAAGATCATCAGCTCACTCGAACGAAAGGTCCTTCTCCTCAAAAAGTCTCTCGGAAGCAAAGGAAGCTCGCTCGTAACGAAAAGATGATGCAAGACAGGACTGGAGAGAAGGCTCCCAAGTTAGTGATACAAGAAGCTATAGATGCGATTCTTACATTCTTCGATACCATCACTATCGAAGACTTCATACATGAACTACAAAAGCAAAACATATCAGCGACAGCTAACATATCATCCACTGGCAAGATGAACGGTTTTTCATTTGGACATAAGGGAGTTGCTTTTAAAGCATCTCAGCTTGGAAAAGCATATGGTTGGTCAAGCTTGGGCAAGAGAATCATCGTTGCTCAACAAACAGAAGCCATCACTACTCAATCAGTTCCGTTACCAGTAAACTTCCCCATTCCCGTCGAAATTCACCCTATAGTCACCTCAACACCACTAACGGCAAGTTCTACTGAACATACTCGCTCTCGCTGGTTACAGTGGATACCTTACCTTGAGGAATTTCTGAGTAGTATGAAGACTATTGGTTCAACGATTCTCAAGCCAGCTAAGAAAACAGCCCTCATTAAGAAAATCATGGATGAAAATCCAAAGCCTCTGCAATTTTCAGAAGTGGATTCTCAAGATTTGGTAAGAAAAGCACACTTCAAACCTGTTTAACCGAATAGTTTTCAGTGGGTTAAATTCATTCCTTAAGCCAAATTCAATAAATATTTTTATTCATTTTCAAATTGATAGGCAAAATCGATCGATCGTTAACACTGATCAATTAGACAATCATGATAGCTATATACTATTAAAAGAAAGCGATCGATCGGTATAAATGATTTGCTAGACCCTGTTTCCAAGCCGTAATGTAACTTCAAACGAAACCACCTAGCACACTGATTTATCAGCAGAATAAGCTGATGCATACGTGCGTCTTCGATTCAGTGAAACTAACCTTGGAAGAACACATGACAACAATGACTGATGTAAAACAGCCAAACTTCCTTATGATGAAACGAGTGTGGATTGCTATCGCACTTCCTACAGTCATTTTCTACTTCTCAGGTATTCAGGGTTTGGTTCAGCTTGCAATCGTATGGGTTTTCGCAAGCATCATGCTTTTGATGTTTGCTTATAAAAAATTCCGCATTAAGAAGTGGAATGCCAGCACCAGAGATGTTTTTGGAGAGTCGGACGGCATGTGGAGCCATGAGTTCGGTCCTACCGCAATGAGGATTGATGAGAAGCGAAAATTGGTTCATCTCAAAGAAGGCGATAAGCAAAAGACCTATCCATTCGAGGCGGTCAAAGAATGGCGATACAATTTGTCTACTACGAGAGAACGGTCTGGTATGAACAAAGAACTCGACCGCACCCATGATTTCAGAGAGTCAGGTTTTTATATTACTGTCGATGATGTTCAAAATCCTGAGTGGCGGGTTATGTTCTTCCCGCAGCAGGGCGACTTCAATTCGCAGGAAGGTATTCGAGATACGGAGCTTCAACTTAAACGGTGGATGCATATCTTTGATAAAGTTATCAATATGAATAAATAGCGATACCATATAATAAAAACCAGCTAAGTGCTGGTTTTTTTCTTTAAAGTATTTAACGGATTTACCGATAACATTGAATACATGCTTTAAAATTATAAAGCATTATTTTCATGAAAATTTAATGGCAATAAACAACAATGACATTCAAGGGATATTAAAATGTTAGAAAGTAAAGACTATGCCAAGTTGTTTAAAGAAAAAATCACACCTATAATCGAGAAAAAAAGAGAAGCCGATTCGCATCAAAAGGTAGTAGTCGAAGCTTATAATAAATTGAACCATATCATAAGCTCAACCATAGAAACTGAGAATTTATCATTTTTTTTAAAGATAGATAATGGAAAAAATGAGATTTATCTTCAAACAGGTAGTAAAATTGTAGTTGATACAAGCAGTATTAATTTCAAAAATATGACTTTGAATTTCTTTGAAAGTCGTATGGGTTACAATGGTAATAATTTGATAATTCAATTATCACCTGAGGAAGAAAAAATAGGTGCAAAGTTCACAGGTGGTTTCAATAATGAGAGAAGAGTTTTTAGCGAAAGATATACTCTTGAATATGTCTCAGAAAAAAAAGAGTGGAATCTTTGTATAAACAGTTCAAACGGTTCACCTTTAAGTGAAGAGTTGTTTACTGAAGAAGGATTTATGCGGATACTTTATCATACCTTTTTAGAATAAACTTGATCGTTAGGATATATCAAAAGATTAATCCCGTTCAATTACTAAGATTCGGGATTAAAAATGCCACTGTTCTAAAACCGATTCTTTATTATATTTTATTCTTAAATTCTTTATAATTCCCGCTATAGATTTTCATTGAACTTAAATTAAACTCATTACTTTGCCTCCTGAATACAGCCTCTGCCTCATGCTCATTCCAGATAATATATTCGACAATGAACTTATAAAAGTATATGACTCTTTCAAGGCGGATAGAGTTGGGTATAGTATGGAAGTTAGGACTGAGTAAGGCTGAAGTGAGAACGGCGATGATGTTTGTTGAACCCTTAAGAGCTGGATTCTCAAAATCCTGCTGATATTTTAGAAAATATCCTATGCAAAAAAGGTAGGCATCTTTTACAATTTTCTCTTTATTGCAGTCCGATTCATCGTATCTAAGAATGAAGCGATTGAGGAGTATCAAAAACTTTTGATCTGGTAAATATTTATTGAGTTTATTCATAATAAGCATCCTTGCTATTTGTGAAATGTCATCCTGACTCTAAAAGAAATATCATAATATTTAATCATGTCAATAGTTAAAACCTATCAAATTTATCTTCATATTTTTTAGGTAATGGACTGTTCAAATCTTCAAGAGTTATTTGCCGAATATGAGCATTATACTGCCACCTGTGAAACTGCTCATGATATCCGGTATTTTCCTTTAATAATGCTTTATTTTCAGCTTCAAGCCTTTTTATCCTTTGAATAGCTGCATTTATGTTTGCAGGTCTGATAGTCTTATCTTCACCATGTTTTAGCTGTTCTTTCTTTAGCTTAAACGATTCTTCTATAGATTTATGACTACATAAAGACTGACGAGATGGCCTTTTACCAATATCTGATGAAACCTTGTCACACAAAGCATCCCAAGTCAGCTTTTCATTCTGAGACCATCTATTTATTACCCCTACAATATATCTAATTTGAATAATACTAATATGTTTTGCCATTTATAACTCCTTAATTTTTATTTTTTCATGAAATTCACACCACTTATGAGCACTTTCATGCCCTTCCTCTCTATCAGAAATTGCTTTCTCTCGTATTCTTCTATGTATGCTTGAAAATCTTTCCTCATTAGTCCCTGACTCGTTTTCAGGGTAAAATGCACATGGTTCTGAAGCATAGGCATGTCTGCAATATCCGTGCTTGCTGACCATCACGGCACCATTTTTCAGGATATTCAAATCATCGATTCGAGCTTCAGGAAGCTTTTCATTTTCAACTTTAATCTCTCTGCCCCTCATTAGACTAAGCATATGAGCATGGTTACGATGATCATAATATCTGTTCTGAGCAATACATTGTCGTCCTGACCAGCGAGCAAGATCGAAACCATCCATGCCTGCAATGAGAGCTAATGTATTCAGAAGATGTCTGGGCTGATGCGAATTAATTTTGAACTCCTTAACTTCTTTCTTGTTAAAACCATATCTTTCAAAAATGTTGATAAACCTTTTATCAGAATCACCGGACTTAGCTATATCGGCAGAGAATAGACATACTGTTGGTTTTTCGAAAACAAAATTATAAGTATCGTTAATTTCATTAAGCTGAAAACGGTTTAAAAGACATAGAGCATTTGAATATTTGATATTTTTCTCGCGATCAAACCAAGGGAAATCTTTGGGTTTAGAATCATATACCAACCTCTTCAATTCTTTTAAATTATATGAATAGTCTTGATGCTTTATTACATTGCCATTTAATGTAATCCCCTTAATCTTTCTTCGATAATCATTGCTAATCTCTCTATAAAAACCTAAAAACTCGCAGACCTCTTTAGCAGTCAGATATTTATTCTCATCTATTACAGAAAGGAGGATCTGAGATTGGAATTTTTCATAACCTTCCTCCATTTTTATGGCGAGTTCTCTGGCGTTTTAGACAGCATTCTTAGCCTTCTTACAGCATTTTGAGCAACAGGGATCATTTCAGTGGGAATCCACTTGATATCGCCTGCATATCCTTTACCCGAGAAGAACCTAAGACCATACCGCCTAATGCCTCTGGAGTCATTTTCAAAAATCTCACAGTCGCTGGGTAAAGCCATAATTTCAGAAATCCTACTGGGTGCACAGCAGAGTAGTGCCACAACTGAAGTGGTAAACATATCTCTTTGAGAAAGTTCTTCATCTTTTTTAGCAAAGATGCTTGCAATAATTAATAACGATTCAATGTCTGGCAACTTACTATGACCTTTAAGATTTTTATCATAGCCATCCCAACTCTTTCGAGCTTTAAACCTAAGTGGACTTATCCAATCTAAATGTGGTAAATCAATCATCCTATTTAACTTTAGGGCATTGATAATTTTCTCCAATTCTTTACATGTATTAGCTGATACTGATTTAGTATATTTCTCATAGATAATACTGGCGCATTTGTCTAAAACCATATGGTTACATTCATTGACATTAGCATTACCAACCAGGTCCAGAAGAACGAACTCAAGAACTTTTAACACTCTCAATGCTTTTGTGTGCTCTTTCCTTTTTCCAAATAAAATAGAGCATTTGATATAGGCTTTTGCAAAATCAATAAAGCTTTCATTAAGGGGTTGATTGCAATTGCGGTTGTCACTGGAATCAAACCTGGTAAACCTGTAAATACCTCCCCAAGAAAGCGCATTCCAGTCTTTTATAATCTCGTTATCAGAAATAATGCTGCGATAATAAGCCACATAAGAAATAATATTGCTAATGGCAGAGTTTCTTTCATCTGGTTTAAAAGATATTACATTAGACATGATCTTCAATTCTCCATTGATTGAATTTTTTACACTCAAAGCATTTGATATCATTCTGCATAATTTCTTTTATACAAAAAGCATCCTTGATGACTTTGATGAATTCTTGAGAATTTGATTGAACATCTATTCCCATAAAGATATTAGATAGTGGTGAAAGAAATTTATCCATATGTGAGTCAATCACGGCAACATTATCAGCGATGTTTTTGATGTAAATTCCCGCTGAACTTATATTGCTGTGATCCAGTGCTTGAGCAATCTCACTAATTGATGCCCCGTTTTTTGCGAGAATTGATCCTAAGGTATACCTAAACCTTCTTGGATTTAATTTGATAACAGCACCTGTTCTTTCTGAAATAAATGCATATAGTTTAGCCATTTTGCTTACTTCATTAGTTAACGACTCATTTTTTGCATGGAGGAAATCTGAGGAAACTTTTTGCTTTAAATCTATGAGGCTCGTGCACGAATTTACAGCTTCCTTATTAAGGAAAACAGGCAATAAATCTTTAACATGCTGTTCTAACTTAACTCCAAACTTCTCCTCGATTTGATTTATTGTTCGCTCGTTTAATTGCAATAGTAAAGAAAACAATTCTTCTGCAAGAATATTTGAAGTGAAACTTTCTCTAAATGTAAGCTGTTGCTTAACTCTTGGGATATCTATATATACACCCTTATCATCTTCCTTAAGGTCGATATGCTTTAATGATGTTAATTGCACTGGCCGTCTACCTGTGCTGATTAAGAGGTTCAGGAAACAAAATAAAGACAAGTCAACCTTTCCTTCAGAGAGCAAATATTTGGTTTTGGTTGTAAGCATATTCAGTTCATTATCTGTAAAAGGTCCTGCATTTGGGTCTCTTCTTTTGACTGCTTCACCAATAGCTCCACGGTTTATTTTCATATCATTAAAAACAGCTACTGAAGATGAATGTATACCTGGATAGTTAAAATTTACCCATCTATCCAGAAAGCTCTTCATGCAGCATAAACAATACATTTCATGCTCCTTCAGCCCAGCTTTAAATCTCAAGATACTTGCACCATCGATGACTTTTATCTGCGAGTTTGTGAAAAACTTCTTAAATGAGTTATTGATAGCACTTACATATCCTCCACTAAAATTTGAGGCAAAATATGCAAGAGTATGAATATATCCATATTGAATATCTGATGATGTGTTTTTAATCACTTCAATGGGAGATATGGTTATACTTTTATCAAGCTTCCATTTTTCATCTGTGAGTTTGAAGTAATAATCATTCATTTTCGCTTTGTAAGATACTTCCTCAACCTTTAACGACAAATTCATAACTACTCTCCTTTTATAATTCTTTCAGTGGTGTTGAAAATCTTGAGCATAATCTCTTTATGTTTCTCAGAAATCATTTTTCTGTTATACACCTCAGGCATTTTTGAAGAATCAGACCACCCCATACAATATTTTCTAAAAGAATCTTGCTCATGACCGCTGAGTTGTGAGCTATTAACTTCCTTTGAGTAATAGTAGTTCCATGAGTGTCTTAATCTATGTCCTGATAAATTTTCTAGTAAATTACTGTTCTTTTTAATGGTTGAAATTATTTTCTCGTAGGCTGCAATACTGAGAGGTTCGCCTTCTGTATTTGAATTCCCATGAGTTACAAAAAGATAACTATGTCTTTTCCGCTTTGTGGATAATTCCCTTTCATGAATCATATAGTCATCTATTTCCTTAGCTAAACCATCAGACAGTTTAAGCACCCTTTCTTCCGTCTTAACAAGAGGTTGATAAATTCTGGAATCCTTGTTGCAGTCGTGTCGCCTCCTTACATATAGTGTATTCTCATAAAGATCTAAATCTTCAATCTTAATGTTTAGTAATTCGCCAGCTCTTAACCCTAAGTTTATTAGAATCCTAAAAATAAGGTTATTTCTTCTTTGAACATATTTTGAGAATGGATTCAGTTCGCTCCCTATTTCAACTATCTTAAAAAGCTCAATAAGCTCTCTGTCTTCAAGCGCTCTATCAGGTCTTTCATGTAGCTTCAGAGTTCGGACACTCCATTTATGAGATTCGATACTCTTTATGAAAATATCTACTTCGTTTTTTGCATTAATTTTATTCATTGAGTGAATAGCTTCGCAAAGCCACTCAAGGTATTTCGCAACCACATGCAGCCTATAATTAAATGTTCTTTTAGAGATGGATTTAAATTCTTTTTTGTTAATGTCAGGGACTTCTCTATTATCAAATCTTAGATTTAAATATCTAACAAGATTATCAATCTCAAATATATTGAGAAACTCTTTGCTCATTATCCTTTCATGTAAATTGATTTGGTTATTTTTGCAAAACTCTTTGAATATGATGAGTTTCGTTGCAACTACTTCAATTGTTGAAACGGTATAACCTCTATTTCGTATTTTGGTGGTGAGAAATAGGTTTTCATAGTAAGCTGGAAGCCCGGTTTCTTTATCAAGGATAATGCAGTTGCGTTCTCCACCTTCCATTACAAACTTCTTAGTTTTATATTGCAATTTAATAACCCTCCGTAAATTTTACAATTGTTAATCATTCCGGCTTATCATGTAATTTATAGATTTTAAATTTGCAATTATATTTTTATTATTTCTTGGCTATTTATATATTATTTAATAACTTAAAAAAATTTCTTTCACGTGAAAGAAACCGGTATGGCTAGTCATCCGTATCCACACCCGATATTAAGAAAGCATCTCAAAGCCTGATTGAAAAAGCGGTGCGAAAATTTTTGTTAAGAATTCCGTTAAATATCGTCCTATATTCGTTTTAAAACTTTACGAAATTATTTTGATCATCAAAATCAGCTATTATTAATTCGATATTCATTAATTCGATCTTCAACCCATTCATCAATTTCCGCCTCCACAAAAGCTATAGCCCTCGCCCCCATTTTGATAGGTTTAGGAAATGAATTATTTGAGATTAATAGATAAATCCACGATTTCTTAAATCCGGTTTTTGATAAAACTTCGGGCATTCTGATCAAGCGGATGTTTGAGTTCTTCATGTTTGCTTCCTCACCTTGTCTCTGATGAACCAACAGTAAGGCAAGGTGAGCAAAGAAAGGACAGAGCTTCGTGACACCAGTAGCGATCACTGTTGCTGCTTTCCCAGTGTCTTTTGTAACAGGCAGGATAGACTTCAAGAACTTCATCAAGGGTGAATTTCTTATCTTTTTGTGATTTAGCAAACGGCAGATTTGAATGTGTTATGGCAATTTATACAAGCTTTAAAAACCATAACTACACATACCTTTGGAGAACTACATGAGCTTACAAGAAAGCGATTGGAAACATAAAGATAACAAACATTACAAGGGACATTTAGACAGAATCTATGTTTCAAGAGAAGAAGAGTGGGAAGTAGGATATTTCGTTGATAAATATATAAAAGATAATGGGGCGAAGATAACTGATACTAACAGAGACATTGTTATGGCAGGAATAGCCACATATACAGGCAAAGCCCCGATCAAAAGAGAAGATTTGACGAAGCATGTTGACGATAATGTAACCCTTAAGTAGTTTTGCATCTGTATTCGGCACCTTATTTTCTAAGGTGCCTTTTACTTAGTCACTGAGTTTTATGACTTCTGAGACCTTCATGTCCTTCAAATGAGGGTTTCTATTTAGGAAGTAGTTGAACTGCCTAATGAAGTTGATGGTTGCTGCTTTGTTAGCCAGTGGACGGTCTGAATCACGGATATGGTTACTTAAACGGGTTTCATCCTCTTCATCCTCATCGGTGTAGAGAAGACGAGATAACCTGTCGTCAGAAATCCTAACCTCATGTATCTTTGCCCACATAAGAATGTCCAGCATGGCCATGATACGGTAGTTGATGAGTTTTTTGATTGTGCCATAACCAAACCGCACTGCCCCCGTCATGTCCGGCTCAATACCTTTGATTCTTCTCCATTGCGGCAAAGCAGTCTTGAGAGCTTCAGCTATCTCTTCATCTGTTCCGCTTGCCAGGTCTACTTCCAGCATCACCGTGCCTTTCGCCATACTCTCATCGAAGATGTCTGAGATGAAGGCTTCAGCATAATCAGGCACCATACGATATTGCTCTCCTCCATCCCATGAAAAGAGTCCTGCTACCATACTGTTAATGCCAAGCTCAGCAATTCTCTTTGTAGTTGTTAGATGGATGTGTGGAGGTTCGTAAAGGCGATCATCACGGTCTGTGTATTCAAGTTGCCTTGAATTATATAACACTGGATTTCCTCCAAAAACTTTCATACCTACCGGGATAAGATCTCTACCTTCATCCTCTGTGGGCCAAGGTCTGTGCCAAATCGCTCTCGCCCATAGTTCGTGATAGTAAGCCTTCAAGGTTAAATCCTTGAAAATCTCATAATTTCCTACAGAGAACCACTCTTTAATTTCCTTCGTATGATCTGTGGTCCAATTTTTCATAGAAAAGTAGTGTCCTTATCCGTTAATTATTGTTATGTTTATCTAATCAGATGAGAACTTACAAAGCCAGATATTTACTAGAGCATTTCTTAAAATGTAATTCAACCTCTTTAAGGAAATTATATGCCTGCTATTCCAATAAACTGGAATTTATATAGTTATAATCAATTTGTGATTAATGAAATAAATGATGCTCTCATATGGTTCAGTATAGAGTGCTCAACATCCACTTCAATTAAAGATCCTGATAATCTTAGAATAAACTTAATTAGCGAAATTGGAAAAATAAAAAACGACTTTCCAAAGCCAGAGCTAAAGTATGCGCTTTATAAATTATATCTTGATGGATTTATTCCAAACCCTTTAAGGTTGACATCCCAAGATATAGATAATGCAATATGGGCTACTAATAATCATAAATATGGGATAGTATCTTCTCCTTCTATCCCAAGATTAATAAATATACCTTTTTCCAATTTCGAATTATAAAAAAATTAATTATTATCAACTCCGCCTTGGAGTTGATACCATTACTTTAAATACTTCACTTTGACATAAATATAAAACCAGTTATATTATCAAGAAAAGATTAGAAGGATAATATAATCATGGTAAAAAGTATAATTTACTGCAATACAGAGGAAGAATTCTTATTTAAAAAATATGATATCAATGAAACTGACGAGCATGGTATGAATGCTCTATTCCATAGTGATTTAGTAAAAAGTAAATGGTTGATAAAACACGGTATCGATATGTATCATTTAGATCATGAACATAATAATGTCATAATGAATATATCATCGGGCAACATTGACAAAGCAAAATATCTTTTAGATATAGGATATGACCTTTCAGATTTTGTAAAAAACCCGGAAAAACTAATATTGGGGAAGATGAGATCTTCCCTTGTAGGTAATTTAGTTATGACCTACCTCCCAAAGTATTTTAAAAAGATATCTCATAAGGAAAGAGATACAATAGCAATCATGCTCACACACGAAGAAATGGCTTTTAAGTCTTCATCAAAAAAAAGGCGATTATAGAAAACTTGGATAATAAATTTCAAATTCATGCCAAAAAGATTATTATATCTCCCTGACATGAATATATCATTAAATTTCGAAGTCCTTTAATTCCTTTCCACTTTCAATAGCATTTAAGATCGCTTTTGGAGTTCTTCCCTGCCCCGTCCAAGTTCTCTTATTACCTTGTTCGTCAGTATACTGATATTTTGCAGGACGAGTTTTCCTAACAGACTTAGCACGAGTTGCTTTCTTAGAAGAAAATCCATTTAGAAGTTCTTGTGGATCTATACCATCTTCGAGGAGCTGAGCATGTATAGCTTTAAGTTTGGCTTGTTTATCCTCCTGTTCCTTACGAACATGATCTTGCTCTTCACGATGTTCTTCTACAACCGTCGAAAGCTTCGCAAGCATCTCTTCAAGAAGCTCTAATGGGGTTTCACGAGCTTGTGCTCTTAGGGTGCGGTAGTTGTTGAGACTTTTGAGACTTTCACTCATGACATGTCTTTCCTTGATGGGAGTTGAAACGCTACAGTTTTTAGTCTTGTAGTTTAAACACGAAAAACATCCTCATCAAGAAACCTTCTATTATTGTTTTTAAACTTCCTTTTCTTACATGATTTCAATTTAACTCAAACTGTTAATTTCAGATATTTTAATCAATTCATTTAACAGATCTGGCTTATTTTTATGCATCCATCTAAACAGAATTTGGTTTTCCAACAAACTTTTAATATGAGAAATAATGATAGTCAGCTTTAAACTGTTTGAACCATAAGTCTCCTTTAATTTATCAGCATCAACATGAATATGAGCCATTTCTTTCTCAAGCCTTTCAATTATTTTTTTATGACCTTCTTTACTTGCAGGTTGTTTACTCGTTGTTTCGACCAGTGTTTCTTTAGGTGAGCTTTGCAAAAGTGAATGAGAAAAGTTTTTTGAAAAGTTGTCGAATTTAATCATTAAATTAGCACATTCAAGCTGCCGTAATGGAACCATCTTTTTCAATGCATGAAAAGTGGTCTTTGGCACATTCTTATCGTTTAGAATTTCGATAACTTTAGGGCTGATCCCATTCAAAATTGATATTTTACCCTTTAGAGATTCAACTGAAACATTTAGAGATGAGCTAAGTAATTCAATAGGAACTCCAGCTTTAATTGCATCCTTCAGCATTTTTTGGATTTGGATAATTGTTACCTGATTTACTTTAGTATTTGGAGTGTAGGTATCATAAACTGTTGAAACAAGACATTCAACTTTAGTCTCTCCCAGTTCTTTTAATGCCTCAATTCGCAAGTGTCCATCCAGTATTTTTATTTCATTTTTGTCTCCATCTATATATATAAGAATTGGCTCTATAAGACCTATTGCTTTTAAAGTACATTTTATCTGTATGAATTTTTCACTTCTATCATAGTTAAGTGGCATCTTCTTTGTTGGTAATAAATCCGATATGTTTAAACTCACTGTTTCTTCATTAAAGCAACATTTGATCATATCAGGCTTCCTTAGTGGAATTTTTAACCACCACACTTACTATGTTATTTAAGTTTTCATCGGAAATGATATTTTTAAATTCACCATCTTGTAGCAACTCACAGAAAATTTGGTTGACTAACAACAAATTCACTTCCAAATAGTTTGCTTTATTAATTAAAGCCTTATGCTCTTTGATGTTTTCTTGATATAATTTCTTCAGCTCATCTGTAGTTAGTCTTTTCTTATTCTTATCTTTTTTATATGAAACATTAATGACTCCTTTTAACCCTTCATTCCTTGAGTCTAATATTTCTCTTAGCTTACCGACATCTTTATGCTTTATTTTACCTTCATCAAAAGCCTTAATAAAAAGTTCTTGTCCCTCCTTATAATCTACTCTTGCAATTTCAACTGCGAGCGATATTGGCATTTTCCCGCTTTCTACAGCAGATAAGAGTTTGTTTTCGCCTTTCTCAATGAGCATAGTCAGGCTGGTTATCCATTTTACTGATAAACCAGTGCTCTCAGAGATTTGTTTATTGTTCAATCCCTGATCTTTCATTTCCTTTATTCTCAGATATTGCTGACCCGCTCTTGGTAAAACACGAGCCATATTCTCAGCAAGACTCATGATATGAGCAGTGTTCTCATCAACATCTAAAACGAATGCAGGGATTAGTTCTTCATTTAGATTTGAGATGGATTCAAGTCTCCCTTGCCCGCAAATGAGAGCATAAGCGAATTTACTATCATTTATTTTTCTTACTGTGACAGGTTTTCTTATACCGCTTGTATCAATGCTTTCTGTAATCTCAGCATGTTTAAATTTATTACGGGATCTCGGCAACACAACTTTTATAGATGATGCCTTTATCATTTGTATCTTGCCTTCATGCATTTAAGAGGCCTCCATTAGAGATGGGTTTAACATATTTAAGAAAATATCCAGGTTATCGAATCTATATAACTCGAATAACATCTTGTTATCTTCCTTAAATCTAAGATCATCCTCGAATTTCTCTAAAAATGGCAAGATAAAGTAATCTACAGGCTCACTATTTAAAGTATTCATTCTCACCACAATATTGAGATCGGTGTTTAGACTCCTGTCTAACCTCACGATCCATTGGTATTTTTCATTACCTCTTTTTCTACACCTTGATAAAACCACTGAAAAGGTGAATGCTTTATTTATGGATACAGTTTTATTATCTGAAATAAATAAATTCTTAGCTGTAAACTTCCCTTCTATTTCTTCTAACAATTTCTTATGCTTTTCTCTTAGTCTTTCGTTGATGGTTAAAAAGCTGTAATCTATTTCAGGTGTATACCCTATTAGTTTGTATGCATTGATTAAACCACCGAATCTATTCGCCACCACACTGCTTGACGGTCCAGTGTTATCCTGATCGATAATAAACCCAGATATCTTTCCGTTTTCTTCTAATTTCTTTTTTAAGTATATTAATATTTCATCGTCGCTCATCTGTCTTGACCTTGAATGTATTATCTCTTGAGCCAACTTGAATTTTTCGAGCGAGATGATTGGTTTAAAAAAAGATTCGTTATTTACCCACTGACTCTCAGGATTCTTGACCTTTTTACTTTGTAACTTCGAAGATGTTCTGTTATAGATATATTTTCCGGTGTATCTAACGTTAATCAATATGGCATGAATGCGACTTCTGTTCCAATGACTACCGTCACTATATCTTGATCCCTCTCTGTTAAGATGTACTGCGATGAGATATTCATTCAAACCTTTAAAAATGAACATGTCGAATATCTTTTTTATTAGTTGTATTTCTTCCTTTTTACCCGGAGAAAGCACAACTCGGTCAGTAGTTAAACTTTTTCTTTCCCCCTTATGAAGAGGCATTTTAAATTGATTATTATTGTCAACTAAGTTTCTTGTCAGTCCATATCCTGGAACACCACCTTGATAGTAACCTCTATTTACGAGATTTATATGACCTGCCAATACTTTTTGCGAAAGATTCTTGCTGTATGATCCTGCCGAATACATAAGCATTAATAAGAAGAATGGGCTTTCCATAAAGTTATCAGGTATATCATCAGCACAAAAAATTACTTTTACACCCTGTTTTTCAACAAGATATTTATAATAAATACCCTCTAAAGGATCTTCAAAACGACCAAAACGGCTAACATCATAAACAAGAACTGCTTCAATATTTATTTCTTTAAACAGCACATCATCTATCAGTCTATTGAAATCATGCCTACCAGAAGCTGTTACTCCACTCTTTCCCGCATCATCGTAGGTGTGAACAATTTCATAATTATGTTTTTGGGCATATTGCTTAATGAAGTGAGCTTGGTTATCCAGAGAAAACTCTTGATTGAGGGTAGACATCCTAAGATATTGAGCAGCCCTCCTAATCCCCTGATTCTCAATGATTTCGTTGTTCATTGGTAAAACCTTTCGAGATTACACAAAGTTCAATTGATTAAAAATTGATCAATTCTTGAACTTATGCAACCTTTTCCTTCACTAAGCAGTGTTCCAATTGAATGGGCTTGCTGGCTACATGATGGTAGGAGGTGCTTCGTAAAACCTGTTTGAGCTTTTGTTTGAAAGAGATGTGTGATGTAGGTTGTGTAAAGTGCTGCTACAGGATCTCCGTTCTTCAGGTAAGGTATCCCTGGGAACCGGTGAGGAGTTTTCTATCCCTTGAGCCGACATATCAGTGACACAAAGCTAAGCCTATAAATTTACAAATCTGCTCATACTTCTGTCTGTTTGAGGCGAAGTGCTTTTAGTGATGATACCTATGGGGAGTAAAGTGGGGAGATAAACCATCAATATTTTATATTATTCCTACTAAGCCTATGTTTTTAATATTTTTTACCTTATCAATCAACATTCAGATTCAGAATATCGAGTAATTTCCACTCAACAAAGCGCTCGCAGTAGCGCTTTGTTCCCCTCTCAGGCGCTGTCAGCACTTAAAGAGTTAGCTCCTTCCGCGAATTGATCGCTTTTTCAGCGCGGCCAGCATCAGAATCAGGTAAAGATAAATAAATAATCATTTCCAGACTGTTCCTGAAACGGCCTCACTTACAATTAAAGCTGCTTTCAGGCTTAGATTAAGCAGT
>Ga0207696_1000719_pt1 | contig 22390 bp, 23 predicted proteins | sample KBSS54metaG_FD_184403 | JGI IMG/M metagenome (GOLD analysis project Ga0207696, IMG submission 184403) | Switchgrass rhizosphere microbial communities from Kellogg Biological Station, Michigan, USA - KBS S5-4 metaG (SPAdes) (version 2) | ecosystem: Host-associated > Plants > Roots > Rhizosphere >...
GCGGCGTCCAGTCTTCCAGCACCATTTCCAGCCGTCCGGCGTCGAGATCGTCTCGCACATCGGATTCCATGACATAGCCGATGCCCACCGCCTCCAGCACGGCGATCCGCGTCAGGCTCGCTTCATCGAGAGTGATTGGCCCCGCAACGTCGATCTGCACGGACTGTCCCTGCTTTTCGAAATGCCAGCGATAAGGCGCACCGTTGGGAAGCCGTATTCGCAGACACTCATGTTGCAACAAGTCCGGCGGAACTAACGGCTTGCCGCGCTTTTCAAAATAGGCAGGCGCGGCGACTACAATATTTCGGCGGCGTGGTCCCAACGGCAGGGCGATCATGTCGCTTGGCACGAGATCCCGGGTCCGGATGCCGAAGTCGAACCCGTCGGCGACGACATCGACCAGCCGGCCTTCGGTGACCAGATCGATGTGGACCTGCGGATAGAGCGTCAGGAACTTGAGGATCAGCGGGGAGAGAATCTCCCGCGCGGCTGTGGCGAAGGAGTTGATCCGCAGCGCGCCCGACGGCGTTTCCTGCTGCGAGCGTGCCGCGTTCATCGCATCGTGAATGTCCTGCAGCGCCGGTCCGACCTGTGCGACGAAGTCTCGACCGGCATCGGTTAGCGATACGCTCCGGGTCGTGCGATTGAACAGGCGAACGCCCAGCTGGCGCTCCAGCTTGCCGACCGCGTTGCTAAGCGCAGTCGTCGAAATCTCAAGATCGAGCGCCGCACCGCGGAACGAGCCGCGTTGCGCGATGGCGATAATCGCATCGAGTTCGACCAGACCCTGCCTTGCCATTGTCCCTCCTCTCGTGATGCTTCATCCCTCCTTGTCCCGATTATCGAATGAGTTGTCCATCGCTAGATCGGTCCTCGCAGCGACCGACCGATCCGGTCCTCGCCAGAGGAGACGAGCGATGCCAATCGAGCTACCCAAACCCATTGCCGACTATTTTGACGCGGACCGAGGCTCGCGGACCGAGGCCTTTGCCGACTGCTTCACCGCAGGCGCTATCGTGAGAGACGATGGCCACACCCACATCGGCCGCGACGCCATCTGCCGGTGGAAGGACGAGTACTCGGCGAAATTTACCTCAACAGCGGAGCCCTTCTCTGTCCTCGACGAAGAAGGCCGCACCGTCGTCGCCAGCCATGTTGCCGGCGATTTTCCCGGCAGTCCCATCGACCTGCGCTACTTTTTCGTCCTCGATGACAACAAGATCGCCGAGCTGGAGATCAAGCCATGACCCCGTTCGTCTCCCTTGCGAGCAAGCGCGCGCTCATCACCTCCGGTACCCGCGGCGCGGGCGCCGCCACGGTGGCCCTGTTCGAGGAACTGGGTGCCCGTGTTCTGACCACCGCCCGGACCAAGCCAGAAAGTCTGGCTACCTCAAAATTCATCGCCGCGGACCTCACGCAAGCCGAGGACTGCATTACCCTGGCCGAAGCCGTGCGCGAACGCCTGGGCGGCGTCGACGTCATCGTTCACATGCTGGGCGGCTCGTCATCGCCTGCTGGCGGATTTGCTGCGCTCGACGATACGCAATGGCGGGATGAGCTCGATCTCAACCTGATGCCCGCGGTGCGCCTCGATCGCGAACTCGTTCCGGACATGGTGGCGCGCGGCAGCGGCGTCGTGATCCACGTGAGTTCAATCCAGCGTGTGCTGCCCCTGCCCGAGGCGACCACGGCCTACGCGGCCGCCAAGGCGGCGCTATCGACTTACAGCAAGAGCCTGTCGAAGGAAGTCTCGCCCAAGGGCGTGCGCGTCGTCCGCGTGTCGCCGGGCTGGATCGAGACCGAAAGTTCCGTCGGTCTGGCCGAGCGCTTGGCGGCGGAGCACCACGTCGATGTCGAGGAAGGCAAGCGAATGATCATGGCTTCGCTCGGCGGTATACCGATCGGCAGGCCGTCGAAGCCGGAGGAGGTGGCAAGCCTGATCGCTTTTCTTGCGTCAGACCGGGCAGGCACCATCACCGGTACCGAGTATTTGATCGATGGCGGGACCGTCCCGACGGTGTGATGTAAGGACTGGGAAATGACGAAAGAGCATCCCCGATGCGCCTGGGCCGAAGGCGACGCCTTGATGGCGGCCTATCATGACAACGAGTGGGGCGTGCCGCAGCGAAATCCTCGCATGCTTTGGGAAATGCTGATGCTCGAAGGCTTTCAGGCTGGCCTCGCCTGGATCGTCATCCTGAGAAAGCGCGAAGCGTTCCGGAAGGCGTTCGCCGGATTCGATCCCGCAGTGGTCGCCGGCTTCGGCCAAGACGATGTCGCAAGGTTGATGGCCGACCCGGGCATAGTCCGCGCCCAGGCCAAGATCCAGGCGACGATCGCCGGCGCTCGGATCTATTGCGACATGGCTGAGCGCGGCGAGAGTTTCGCCGATTTCTGCTGGTCGTTCACCGACGGGAAGCCGATCCAGGGCGCGGGCCTTGAATGGATCGCCAATTCGCCGCTGTCGGAAAAAATATCCAAGGAGATGAAGCGCCGCGGCTTCAAATTTGTCGGGCCGACCATCGTCTACGCCTGGATGCAGGCGGTTGGCATCGTTAACGATCACTCGGTCAACTGTTTCCGTCGAAGCGAAGTCTGAACGGACGGCAGGTCTGGAGGAACTTGAACGACTAGCTGAATGTCGCCTTTGGCGGCGGGGCCTGACAGTGGCATGGTCTGAATGAATGCTGCAATGAACGCGACGGCAGCGCGAACGGTTTGTCGAGCCCCAACCGCATGTTCCGCCACCTTATCATGCGACAGCACGCAGGGAATGGTGAATCCCTCAAACATATCGCGGGATCGGCCCCACTTGCTGAGTCTGATCGGGGAGATCGACCATCACCTCATCCACATAGCACCATCCCCAACCCTCCGGCGGGTCATAGCCCTCGATGATCGGGTGCTGGGTAGCATGGAAATGGGCAGAGGCATGGCGAAGGGGCGAGTCATCGCAACAGCCGACATGACCGCAGGTTCGGCATAGGCGCAGATGAACCCAAGGGCTGCCGATTTTCAAACATTCTTCGCAGCCGCGCGCCCTGGGTGTGACCGTATCGATGGCGGACAAATGGCTGCAGACCGTCATGCTTCCTCCTTCGCCGCTCGTTCGGCTATCAAGCTGTGGATCTGGGCCACTACTGCGGCGCCGTCGCCCACCGCTGCCGCAACGCGCTTTGTCGATCCTGCCCGGACGTCGCCGATCGCGAAGATGCGCGGCCGACTCGTCTCCAAGGACAGCGCATTCGCGCCGGCAGTCACGAAACCCTTGGCATCGGTCTGGACGCATCCTTGCAGCCACTCGGTATTGGGATCGGCGCCGATGAACAGGAACAAGTGGCGCAAGGCGCAGCGGCGCTCGGTTCCGTCTTTCAAATTACGAAATGTCGCCGCAATCAGACCGGTGGCGCGGTCGCCTTCCAGTGCGATGACCTCGGAACCGACATGAACTTCGACATTGGGAAGGGCGGCAATGCGGTCAATTAGATAGCGCGACATTGTCTCGGACAGGTCGCGCCTAACGAACAGGTGGAGGCGTTTGACCTGCGGCGCCAGAAACACGATGGCCTGGCCTGCAGAATTTCCTCCGCCGACAAGCGCGATCTCCTCGCCCGCACAGAGTCTAGCCTCGATCGGCGATGCCCAATAGGAGACGCCCGCCCCCTCGAACTCCGCAAGGTTCGGGATGTCCGGCCGACGATAGCGCGCGCCTGAGGCAATAACCAACGCCTGTGCCTGGATGCGACGGTCTCCAGACAGGTAGAGCATAAGTGGGTCCGACGTGCAGTCGAGCCGTCCCACCTTGACCGGAACGGCGATTTCCGCGCCGAATTTCAGCGCTTGATTGAAGGCCCGTCCGGCAAGCGCCTGGCCGGAAATGCCGGTCGGGAAGCCCAGGTAATTCTCGATCCGCATCGATGCGCCGGCCTGACCTCCAACGCCGCGTTCATCGAGGACGATAACCGATAGCCCTTCGGAAGCGGCATAGACCGCGGCGGCCAGACCCGCCGGCCCGGCCCCCACGATTGCGACGTCATAAAAGGCGTCCGGATCCAGAACAGGCGTTATGCCGAGGCAGGCCGCCAACTCCTCGTCGCTTGGCCGCCTCAATAATGTGCCGTTCGAACAAACGACCAGGGGGAGTTCGTCCGGCACGATTCCCGTTCGCTCCACCAAAGCCCGCCCTTCGTCGTCGGTGGAGGAATCGAGAAAATGGTAGGGATAGCCGGTGCGGGTCAGGAAACCCTGGAGGCGCACAAGGTCGGGGCTGCCAGGCACGCCGATCAATATGGTGCCGGCCCCGCCCTCTTCGATGAGGCCGACCCGGCGCAGGATCAGGGCTCTCATGACGATCTCGCCCACATCGGCCGATCCAATCATCAAGGCCCGCAGATGAGCGGAATCGAACGGTAACGCAATGCAACCTGCGGCACCCGCACGACCAGCCGCGATCGAGGGGCGACCGGCAAGCTGATTGACTTCGCCGCTCAATTGCCCGGCGCGATAGGTCGTGATCACCGCCTCCTGATTGAGACCGTCGCGCCGCACGACCTCGACCGTGCCCTCCAGAACCAGCCATGCCGGTGCGCCCTGTTCGCCGATGGCATAGAGCGACTCACCCGGCGCGAATTGCCGCGCACATCCACTGGCAAAACGGCGCGCAGTCGCGATCTGAGCATCGGTCAGAACGGGAAACATCTGATATGCACGCGTTTCCAGAATGCTCATGCATGCGAGTCCGGTATCAAGCGAAATGCGTTGCGCAGGGTATCCGAAGTCCTGCCGCAATCCCAGTCCTTCGCACGCGGCAACACGACGGTCAGCGATCTCCCCTCGTGCAACTCCGGCAGCATCGGGGAGAACATGAATGAAGGGTGACTACGACGGAAGCCCTCCCAGCCTGTGAGCGTCCGCTTTGAGGACGATCACGCTACCTTTGCAAACTTTCCTACCTTAATCTCGCCCTCATGTTCGCGTGCCTGCGCAAGCTCGTAGGTCGTCTGCATCCGCAACAGCGTATCGGCCTTTACTCCGAAGGCCTTCTCGAAACGGATCGCCATATCGGCGGAAAGCGAGGCATTGCCATTGAGTAAGGTGCTCAAGGCCTGCCGCGATACACCAAAGTGCTCGGCCAGGGCGGTAACGCTGACTTGCGCGGGCTCGACGATTTCCGACTTCAGCCAGTCGCCCACATGGATGGCGAGCGAGGGGTGCATCCTAAGCGCCATGATAGTCCTCCAAATCCAGATCGATCAGTGCATCCTGTTCATTCACGCCAAAAGTCATGCGCCAGTTTCGCGTCACGGTCATTGACCAGACCCCCTTCCGGTCGCCGGCCAGTTCATGCAGTCCAAAGTTTGGCGGGACCGCCAATTCTGCAAAACTTTCGGCAGCGTCGATGTAAGCAAGCATCTTGCGCAGCCGCCCCACATCACCGACCAAATCCTTGGCACTGCCAGTTTCAAAGAAGCGCCGCAGCCCTTTGTGCCGGATGCTTTCGATTTCCATGCGCCACCAATAATGCAAACATCGCCAAATGTCAAGTGTCACGCGACACTTGACTAACGATCCGCCTCAGCGGTCCCCATGTCCAAAACGGCCATCTCGGCCACTGGAGAAGCACAATGGGACATTCGGATCTTGACCCCGCCGTACACGAACGGCGCCCCTGGAATGCGGGGCGAAATGTGGGTTCGAAACGCCCGCTCAGACCGCGCGATATCTGGGCAATCCGGTTTTACCTCGACGAACACAAGCGACTGCGAGACCGAGCCCTGTTCGACCTAGCCATCGACAGCAAACTGCGCGGGTGCGACTTGGTGAAACTGCGCATTGGAGACCTGGTCAGTTGCGGTACCATCCGCAACCGAGCAACCGTTATCCAGCAGAAGACAGGTCGGCCGGTTCAATTCGAAATCATGGCCGAAGCCCGTCAGAGTCTGCTGGCGTGGTTGAAACGGCGCAGAGGTTCGGTGAACGATTTCATCTTCCCCAGTCGGATTGACTACACGGGACACCTCAGCACCCGGCAATACGCTCGCCTTCTTGATGAGTGGGTGTCGACCGTTGGCCTGGACAAGCGCCAATATGGCACGCATTCGATGCGCCGAACGAAGGCCTCTCTCATCTACAAGGCGACCGGTAATCTGCGGGCCATCCAGATCCTGCTCGGGCACACCAACATCGAGCATACGGTCCGTTATCTCGGCGTCGATGTCGACGACGCTTTGACACTGTCCGAAAGAACGGAGCTTTGATCAATTCGCTGGCCAATCGCTCGGCCGGTGGGTCAGCACTTTCGGCATGAACGAACGGTCGATGTCGGCGAAATCATATTGGCCTGCGAATCACCGCTATGACGGCGGCAACTGCTTCTTCTCGCGCCCACGCCGCGGTTTCTTGGCGCTACGGCGTGGGCGCGAATGGACGCAACTCAGCCCACGTGCATGGACAGTTCTACATCCTGCGCAAAAGGAAGCGAGAGATAGCGGCCAGCGTGAGCCCGCACTTTGGCCAGATAGTCCGGGCAATAGTCGGCGTTGTCGGCCAGGATCAGCGAACCGGGCCGCAAATGCGGTTCCAGCAGCGCCAGGATATCGAGATAAAGCGCCTTGGCCCCGTCGAGCAGCACAAGGTCGATGATTGGCGGCAGATCATGCGCCAAGGTTTCCAATGCATCCCCAGCGCGGATTTCAACCAGATCGTCCAGCCCCGCTTCGGCCAGATGGGCTTGGGCGCGGGCGATCTTGCCGGTTTCAAATTCGCTGGTGATGAGGCACCCACCGCCATTGTCGCGCAGCGCGGCCGCCATATGCAGGGTCGACAGGCCGAACGAGGTGCCGAATTCGACAATGGCCCGCGCACCCTTGGTGCGGGCCAGCATGTAGAGCAGGTGCCCAACCTCGCGCGATATAGGCAGAGGCATGTCTTTCAACTCGCCATAGAGTGTGCGCCAATCATCCTTGCTGCGCATCAGCCTTTCGCGTTCGGCGGGCGGCGTGGCGGCAAAGATGGGCAGGTTTTCCGGCCTCGTGGCCTCAGCCTCGGCAAACAGACGGTCCAGCAAGGGGCCAAGCGGAGCTTGAGTGAGCGATGGCATGGGTTTCTCCTGAGCGGCGGGAATTGCGCCCGAGAGAAAAATATGAGCAATTGGTCACGTTTTCTAATCGCATTGACCAAGTCACCATGACCACACCGCAAAATCCCAAGCTTTCCGCACGGAAACAGCCTCGCCAACAACGCTCGACCGAGGCTGTTGCAGCGATTCTCCAGGCCGCTGCTCAGGTTTTGCGGGCAGAGGGCGCCGCGCGTTTCACCACGGCGCGCGTAGCCGAAAGAGCAGGCATCAGCATCGGCTCGCTCTACCAATACTTCCCCAACAAGGCCGCGATCCTGTTCCGTTTGCAAAGCGATGAATGGCGCGACACCCACGCGGTGCTAGCCGGATTGCTGTCCGATACAACGCAATCCCCACCAGCGCGGCTACGGGCGGTGGTTCGGGCCTTTGTCGCCTCGGAATGCGAGGAAGCCGCCATGCGACAGGCGCTTGATGATGCCGCCCCGCTCTATCGCGATGCGCCAGAAGCGCAAGCCGCGCAGGCCCAGTCTAAAGCCCCCGTCTTGGCCTTTCTGGTCGAGGCCGCACCCCATGAATCCTTGGCACATTTGACCATTGCGGGCGAAATCATGGTTGGGGCGCTCAAGGTTTTGGGCAAAGCGCTGTCTCAAAGCGATCAGAGCCGAGAGGAGATCGCCGCCCGCACCGAAGCATTGGCCGATATGCTCTGCGCCTATCTGACCACGCTGGAGCCTCGGAGCAGTTGGCGCGACATCGGCGTGCCTGCTGAACAAACCGACGACCGGTTTCGATGCCCCGCCGCCTGGCGCTGAATGTCGCGTTTGAAGGCGCTGCTGCCGGTTGCATCACCACCCGCCCCGTCGCCTGGATCCGCCTTCATAGCGGTCGTTCGCCGTCCCAAATCAGCTCGTCGGAAGCGGTCATACATTCATGCTCAAACCGGCGAACTGGAACGCCTGGGTCTGAGAAGGATTTCGGGCGCTTGCGTACGAAAGCCTTCACAACACCTGCCATTCCAGAAGCCTAGATGATCGTTCCCGGAATGCGCGGAGCGGGCCGTGAGGCAACACGCATTCTCATCCTGTTTGTCGCGCGGCAGCTAGCAAGTAGATCATCCACAAATGCAACTGCTGCTGCGCAAAACGTACCGTTTCACCCAACGCAGAAACGGTACGTAACTTGTCCGGGCCGCAACGACTATGCGACCGGCTCGCACCGAACAGGAACGAGGAAACGAGGAATGATAGCAGTCCACAGGCAATTGGGTTCTGGATTCAGTGCGGCCGCGTTAGCATGGCTGCTGCTTCAACCGGTCGCCGCGCGGGCCGAAGCTGACAGAAGCGAACCTTCTGGCTCGATCATCGTCACTGGTATTCGCGAGAATGCTGCGCTGATAACGCCGAGTTCAACAGGCAGTCGCCTTGATCTCACACCGCTGGAAACGCCTGCCACACTTAACGTGATTGATGGCGACATCATTCGCGCGCAGGGCGACTTGTCGATCATCGATGCGGTCAGTCGCGCGCTCGGGGTCAGCAACGTGGGTAACCTCGGCAATGGCAATACCGCTCTGGCCGCGCGCGGTTTCGCAGGGCAAGGTTCGGTCCTGCAACTGATCGACGGCGTGCGGTTGTTTCCGGTCGCCGGAACGATCACCTTCCCGACAGACCCGTGGATGGTTGACCGGATTGATATCCTGAGCGGCCCTGCTTCCGTACTGTACGGCCAGGGTGCGCTGGGCGGAGCCGTGAACGTCATCATGCGCCAGCCCAACAGCGCGCGTACCGAAATCAACGCCGAAGCTGGCTATGGCTCCCAGAACACCGCGCACGTGGCGGCAGGGGCCGGCGGGCCGCTGGGCGATCAGTTCTCCTATCGCGTGGACGCCAGCTATCGCCGTTCGGACGGCTATGTCGACCGTGGCGACTCCCGCTATTTCTCGGTTTCCGGCGCATTGCGTTGGGCGCCGACCGATGCGTTCAATGTTACGCTCCGCAATGATTATGGCGATGCCAACCCGCAGAACTATACTGGCACGCCATTGCGTGACGGGGTGCTCGATCCGCGCACGATCGGCCGCAACTACAATGTCGGCGACGCGCGGCAATGGTCGAAGGACAATCGCACGACGCTTGACCTGACGTGGAACCCGGCCGCTGCAATCACGGTCAGAAACGTGACCTACCGCCTCAGCAGCAAGCGCTTCTGGTCGAACCTGGAGAGCTACTGTTTCACCTCCGCCGACGGGTTCTGCCCCAATGGCTATAATGGCGCTGCGGCCGATGGGGACGAACCGGGGCCGCCGAACATGGTCTTTCGCACCGACAATTACGGGATCATCCACGATCAGGTCCAATGGGGCGATGTCGGCTCGATCACGCTCAAAACGCCCGTCGGCAGGGGCATCAGCAACGATCTCGTCCTTGGTTTCGAGGTGAATTCGATCAAGCTGACCTATTCGCACGACTTCAACGGCTCAGTTCAGGCCGACTATGTCGACCCGTACAACCCGGCGGTCGGTTCTTATCTGGTGACCGTCGGGATCACGCCGCAATATCGTACCCGCACCAACACATACGCCCTGTTCGCGGAAGACCGCCTCAAGCTGTCCGATCAGTTTTCCATGGTCGGTGGATTGCGCTACGAGCACAACAACGTGAAGCGCTGGTCGATTGCCACAGGGACCGACGTCTTCGTTCTCGACAAGGATTTCAACAATACGACCTGGCGCGTCGGTGCGGTGTACCAGCCAACACAGGATATCTCGCTCTACGCGCAATATGCCACCGGTGTCGATCCGCTCAGCACGCTGGTCAGCCTTGGCACAGGCCAGATCGCCTATAGTCATTCGCCGGGGGATCAGGTCGAGATTGGCGCCAAGGCATCGTTCCTCAATGGGCATGGCACTGCGACGGTCGCGGCTTACAGGATCGTCAAGAAGGGCCTGCTCTCTCAGCGTACCCTGTCTTCGCCCATCGAACAGATCGGCCAGCGCTCAGCTGAGGGTATCGAAGCGACGCTCTCGCTCGATGTGCCGGGTGGCTTCGGGATCGATGCGAATGGCAGCGTGCTGCGCGCCAAGTTCGATAGGTTCATATCCGGCGGCACTGATCTGAGCGGCAATGTCCCGCCGAACATTCCGGAGGAAGTAGCCAATCTCTGGCTGCGTTGGGATGCGACGCAGAGCCTTCAGGCGCGAGCCGGCCTGCGCTATGTCGGAAAAAGATATTCGGACAATGCCAACAGGTTCCGGGTCCCTGGCTATGCGACAGTCGATGGGACGGTTTCCTATGCGCTGACAAAACAGGTCGCGCTCGATCTGCATCTCTACAATCTGTTCGACAAGGTCTACGCGGTCACGACCTATAATGACGAACAGTGGATCCTCGGTCGGCCGCGTTCTTTTGACCTTACGCTTCGTGCCAGTTTCTAGCGCGGCGACGATCCGGCATGGCTCCCGTCGGGGCCATGCCGCGAAGCGTTGGCTCTACATCGTTCATCGCTGGATCGGCATCGGGAGCTGCCTGCTTTTCGCAATGTGGTTCCTGTCCGGGCTCGTCATGACCTACGTGCCCTATCCGTCGCTCTCTCTCGGCCAGCGCATGGCGGGGCAAGAGGCGATCGACTGGGCCCATGTGAACGCGCCGCCCGTAATCGAACTGACCCATCCGCCGCGCAGCCTCGAGCTTGAGATGCGCGACGGGCATCCGGTCTGGCGCGTGCAGGACTGGAGCGGCGAGCGTTCATCTCGTTCGGCTGATCAGGGCCAAGCCATGTTCGGCGTCGATGCTGCTTTCGCCGGGCGGGTTGCTTCGCGCTTCGGCGGGGCAGAGTTGCGGGAGGTCGAGAAACTGGAGCGCGATCAGTGGACGGTGGCTGGCGGCTTCGACCACCATCGCCCGCTGTGGAAGGTGTCACTGAACGATCCGGCCGGGACGGAACTCTATGTTTCGTCATCTACGGGTGGCGTGGTGCAGGCGACAACGCGGTCGGGGCGCTTCTGGAATTGGCTTGGCTCGGTCCCGCACTGGATCTACCCGACGATCCTGCGTCAGGATCAGGCCGCATGGCGGCAGGTCGTGCTCTGGGTGTCCGGCCCCTCTATCGCGGCCGCGCTGACTGGCATCTGGATCGGCATCCTACGTACTCGCATGGGCAAGCGGCGGTTCAAGGGTGGCCGGATGACGCCCTATAGTGGCTGGATGCTGTGGCATCATTTCGCGGGACTGGTCGGCGGCATTACATTGACGCTGTGGATTTTCAGCGGCTGGCTGTCAGTCGATCCAGGCCATGTCTTCGCATCGCCGGATCTGCCTGATGGCGCGAAGCAGCGCTATGTCGCTGGAATGGCGCTACCAATTCCGGACCTGGGGCGCCTCGGCCTCCTCGCTCAGGGCGCGCGGCTGGCGCGCTTCTCGGTCGATGCCGGTCTGCCGCGCGTCACGCTCTTCGATACTGCGGGCGAAAGGCGCGTGCTGACGCTACCCGGTCTCGTACCAGTGACCGCCTCTGCAACGCAGCAGATCGAAACGACTGCGGCGACGCTTGTGCCGCAGGGCAGGCTTGCTAGTGCGACATTGCTAACCGAACCGGACGCCTATTACTATGACATCGGCGCAAAGCCGCAGCTGCCGGCGCTGTGCTTGCGTTTCGATGATCCTGCAAAGACCTGGCTGTATATCGATCCAATGACCGGCGAAATCCTGCAGCGCGTGGATAGCCGCCGCCGCATCTATCGCTGGCTCTACGACATGTTCCACAAATGGGACGTGAATGCGCTGACGCCGCGCCGGCCGCTCTGGGATGTCATTCTTTGGGCTTTTTCGCTGCTCGGTCTTATCACGTCGGTGAGCGGCGTCTGGATAGGTTGGAGGCGCCTGCTACGGTGAGAGCCTCGTCGAAGAACAATATCCCCCAAGGGGCGTAAGCTTGCATCCAGGTCTGCTTTTTTGCCGCCGCATCTCCGCCTGTCTGCTCAAGCAAGTGGGAATGGCGAGTTTCGGCAAGAGCAGCCGTTCTTGGCGCGCATGCCGCTCGGGAACATCGCTTCATGAGGCAACACGCATTCTCATCCTGTTTGTCGCGCGGCAGAGGAATACGAACACTGGTGGGATAGCTATCAAAGGCACCATACAAGAGCGATCCTACCTTAGGCGGTCAGCAGGAGATAGACGTCCGCAACGTTGGCGTGTCCGGAAAGACCGGTTCCCGGTTAAAATGTTGAAATGCTGTCCATCGCTCGCGGACCGTACCCATCCGGTGTGGCCCGCCTTGCCTGGCCTTGAGCGAACGCTCTTAAGGACGCTCTTGAGAGCGCACTCAGGAGCGGTGAATGCGGCAGATTACGGTGATGTCAGGGCCTGAGCGTCGTCGGCGGTGGACTGACGAGGAGCGGCTGCGGATTTTGGCAGAGGCTGGGGCGCCGGGCGCGTGTGTTGCCGACGTTGCTCGGCGGCATGATATTTCGACGGCACGGATCTACACTTGGCGGAACAAGCTGCGTCCTCAGATCGCAGGGCCGCAGTTCGCCGAGGCCGTGGTCGATGTTGACGGTGTCGAGCATTCTGCTTCGGAACCGTCAGCCGCCATTGTCGTGGAAGTGGGCAACAAGGTGCGCATGACGATTTTTCCAACTGCGTCGGCGGAGTTGGTGGCGGCAACGTTGAAGGCGCTGCGGTGATCCCTTCTACGGCGCGGGTGTGGATTGCGCTGGGGCACACTGACATGCGCAAAGGCATGCAGGGTCTCGCGTTGCTGGTGCAGCAAGGCCTGCAGCGCAATCCCCATGGCGGCGATCTTTTCGTGTTCCGCGGGCGTGCCGGCGCGCTGGTCAAAATCATCTGGCATGATGGTGTCGGCATGTCGCTCTACGCCAAGCGATTGGAGAAAGGTCGCTTCATCTGACCCTTGGCCAAGGAGGGCATGGTGACCCTGACCAATGCGCAACTCGCCTGTTTGCTCGAAGGGATCGACTGGCGGAACCCGCAACATACCGCACGTCCACAGAGCGCTGGATAGCACTGCATTTTTGGCGGTTTTCAGCGCATTTTCCGCTTTGGCTTTGGCCGATTGTGTGATTCCATCGTGGTCATGGACACGGCCGTTTCGCCTCTGCCGAATGACATTGAAGTGCTCAAGGCGCTTGTCCACGAGGCTAACCGGATGGCGGATGAAGCCGCGCGGCGGGCCACCAGGGCAGAAGCCGAACTTGCCAATGCGCAGGCCAAGGCCAGTGCCACCGATGCGCTGATCGCCCATTACAAGCTACAGATCGCCAAGCTGCGGCGTGAGCAATATGGCCCGAGTGCGGAACGATCCCGGCGCCTGCTCGATCAGATGGAACTCGAGCTCGAAGACCTCGAGGCCGATGCGACCGAAGATGGCCTGGCCGCGGTAGCCACCGCCAGCACGGCAACCACCGTCGCAGCATTTGAGCGTAAACGCCCCTCGCGCAAGCCATTCCCCGAACACCTGCCGCGCGAACGTGTCGTTGTCCCGGCACCATGCACATGCCCGGCCTGCGGTGGCAGCCGCTTGTCGAAGCTGGGCGAAGATGTGACCGAGACGCTCGAGGTGATCCCGCGCTCTTGGAAGGTCATCCAGACGGTGCGCGAGAAATTCTCGTGCCGCGATTGCGAGGCCATCACACAGCCACCGGCGCCGTTCCACGTTGTGCCGCGCGGTTGGGCCGGCCCCAGCTTCCTCGCCATGGTACTGTTCGAGAAGTACGGTCAGCATCAACCTCTCAACCGGCAGGCCGAACGCTTCGGGCGCGAAGGCGTGCCGATCAGCGTGTCGACGCTTGCCGACCAGGTTGGCGCGGCATGTTTTGCATTGATGCCGATCTTCAAGCTGATCGAAGCCCACGTCTTTGCCGCCCAGCGGCTCCATGGTGATGATACCACCGTGCCTGTCATGGCCAAGGGCAAGACTGATACCGGCCGACTATGGAACTATGTTCGCGATGACCGCCCATTCGGCGGCGCCGATCCGCCGGCCGTCGTGTTCCGCTATTCACGCGACCGACGCGGCGAACATCCCCAGGCGCATCTGGCGACATGGTCCGGCATTCTGCAGGCCGATGCCTTTGCCGGCTATAACGAGCTCTATACCACTGACCGCAAGGCGGGCCTGATCCTCGAGGCTGGCTGCTTTGCGCACGCCCGGCGCAAATTCTTCGAGCTGGCCGATGTGGAAGGCGCGGCGCGCAAGAAGAGCCGTGGCGAGAAGATCGGCCAGATCTATCCGATCGCGCTGGAAGCGGTGCAGAAGCTCGATGCGCTGTTCGAAATCGAGCGGACCATCAACGGCAGGAGCGCCGAGGACCGGCTTGCCGTTCGCCAGGCATTGAGCGCACCGCTGATGGACGAACTGCACGCATGGCTGACCGCGCAACTGGCGAAGCTGTCGCGCCATCATGATCTTGCCAAGGCTTGTCTCTACATACTGCGCCGCTGGGATGGCTTCACGCGGTTCCTCACCGATGGCAGGGTCTGCCTCACCAACAACGCCGCCGAACGGGCGCTGCGTTGTGTGCCGCTGGGACGGAAGGCGTGGCTTTTCTGTGGTTCGGACCGGGGCGGGCAACGTGCCGCCATCGTCTATTCGCTGATCCAGACCTGCCGCCTCAACGATGTTGATCCGCAGGCATGGTTGGCCGATGTGCTGGCACGTATCGCGGGATGTCGGATAAGTCAGTTGGCAGACCTACTTCCCTGGAACTGGCGACGACGACCTGTAAGATGACAAGCGGTCTAATTTGCAGTCGCGCATCCGCGCTACCTAAAACGGACTAATTATTGCAGCCCTCAACGCCCCCTGATAACCCACCCGCATATGACGCCAATCCCACCTACAAATGCTCAGCTGCGCATGCAATTCATGCCGCTTCGGGTCTGGCTAGCGCTCACGCTGATAGGTGCCTTGCTTTCACCATTGCGTGATGTCCTTTACGGAATTCCATTGTTCCCGCTCCGTTTGGCACTGATCCCGTTGATCGCAAGTTTCACAACCGGTGCTACCTACTTCATCGCGGTAGAGCTTTGGCTCTTGGTCCGTAGGCTGACGAGCAAATAAGGGCGGCCTTCACCGTACGGCTACCGCGGACCGGGCGGGCCGACGGGAGCCGCCTTCGATAGCCGCCGCTCAGGCGCCCGAGTTGGGGCGTCGGAAGCGGTCGTTGGTACATCATAATGACGGCGCACTTGATGCCGGGACCTGGGAGAAACTCAGCATCCGCCAAGCCTTCGGCGAACGACAACTCTGATGGGAAGCTGTCAGCGCGCGAGGTTCGGCCCTCCATTGCATACTGTGGACTGTCGGCCCTAGCGAGGCCCACGGGAACATCGCCGAAGATCGCCTCTGCGCCCCGCCCCGAAAACCATCGAAAAACGGGGTGAAAGTCTCTGGTCAGGTAAGCTCAAGCGGCTCGAATTGGGTGAACATGTCGCGCGCTTCCGGAAGCTCATGGAGCGGCACATAGTCGCACACGGCGGCGTAACGCTCCCACATCGCCTGCACTTGGGGATGCGTATGGGCGGTGTTGATCGCGCCGTCGTGCCACTCGAACACCTCCACGATGATCCCGCCCTTCGATCGCGTCGCAAGCGCCGGGCGATCGGTGGCAAGGGCAAGCCCACGTAGCTCGGACACATGGTAACGAGTCAGCGCCAGCAGTTCATCCTCTTGGCCCGGCTTTGGCCGATATGCCACGATTACCATGTCACCCATGCGCTTCCTCCATGCTATCGCAGCATGAAGTAAGGCGCTGAGTCGTGTCGAGTGAATGATCGTGAGCTCTCCCAAAGCGAATGGCCATGGTTTTGCCCATCAGATACGGGTTCTGGAAATGGCCGCTTTCCCGATCCCCACCTGATACCTACGAGCTGTTCGGGCCCACGGCGATCATTCCCAGAGCTTGTGGCGATGCTTAAAAACGGCCGTGTCAGGGGCAGAATTTGGAGATGTGCGGATGCGGGCGCTGCTTGTCGGACTAGGGTCCAGACTCGATCAGAGCCAGAATGCCACGGCGGCAGCGAGGCTTATGGCAGATAGGAAGTTCCTGGCGAGCTTGTCGTATCGGGTAGCGATGCGGCGGAAGTCTTTGAGGCGGCAGAACATGGCCTCGACCCGCCAGCGATCCTTGTAGCGCCGTTCGTCATACTGGATCGGGCGCTTGCGGTTACGCCGTCCGGGGATTACCGGGATTGTGCCCTGCTCGCGCAAGACGGCCCTGATGCGGTTGGCATCGTACCCGCGGTCAGCGATCACCCGCTTCATACCGATAGTCTCGGCGATCAGCAGGTCCGCGCCCTTCAAGTCCGATGTATTGCCGGGCGTCAGGATGAGGCGGAGTGGTCGCCCGAGGACATCGACAAGGGCGTGGATTTTCGTCGTCCGGCCGCCACGCGAGATGCCAATTGCATTGGCCCGCGCCCCCCTTTTGCGCCACCGGCAGAGCGGTGGGCCTTGATGTAGCTGCTGTCGATCTGACCAGTTTCGGCAATCCAGCCTTCCTCCGTGAGCGCCGCCAGGATGCGAGTCCAGATGTCCCGGCGGCTCCACCGGTTCCATCGATTATAGACCGTCGTCGAAGGGCCGTATTCGGAAGGACAATCCGCCCAGCGGCCACCGCACTTCAGCATGTGGATGATGCCCGAGATCACTCGCCGATCATCGACCCGCCGCGCTCCGGGCTGGTTCTTCGGCAAGTGCGGCTCGATCGCAGCCCATGCTTCATCCGACAACCAGAACAATGAACGCGACATCTCCAAAGGTCTCCTGCTTCAGCGGAAACCCTCTGAATCAATACACGCGCTGATTTTCAAGAGGCTGATTGGGTTTGGACCCTAGGTTTTCTGGTCTGAGGCATCCACTGCTGGATCGATCCGGGATTGATTGATTCGAACAGATCGTTTGATGACGCATCAGGCGGGAAGTAATGGGTCGCTGCGTAACGAGCTCCTGAACGAGGAGGTGTTCGACAGCGTCGCTGACGTCCCGCGAAAGCTGGCTGTCTGGCGCCACGACTAAAACAACGTCAGGCCGCGCTCATCGCTGGGGAACCGAGCCCCGGCACAAATATCCAACCGGCAGATTACCGTTGTGACCGCGGGACCAGTGGGGGCAGCAACTCGAAACTGCGTGCTGAACAGATCAGAAGTTCGCCGATTGCGTCATGCGCGTCTGGCAAAGCTTTCGGGGTCGGCCTGGCGCCACCATGCCGCAAGGCGGGGATCTTGCGCGCCGTCCAGCAATTCGCCCGGAGCTACGAATGGGTAGAGCTCATCGAAAGAGCGCATTTCCGACGCATTGATCCTTTGCCGCAGGCTGTCTGGGGTAAATTCGTCCGGCGTGTTCCGGCCCGCTGCCACCACGATATCATGCAAGGCGTCGAGTGTGGCTTTCTGGAACCGAGCGACGCGTTCGGCCTTTTCGGGCACGACGAGCCCGCGCTGGCGCGCCAGTGACTGGGTAGCGATGCCCGTCGGGCAAGTATCGGTGTGGCAGCGCAGCGATTGGACGCATCCGAGCGAGAACATGAACGGCCGGGCCGCGTTGCACCAGTCGGCGCCGAGCGCCGCGTTCATCGCGATCGCAGCGCCGGAGTTGACCTTGCCCGATGCGGCCAGCTTGACTCGGCCTTTCAGGTTGGTGCCGACAAGGGCATTGCGAGCCAGCATCAGCCCCTCGCGCAGGGGCATGCCCACGCGGTCGGACAGTTCGGTCGGGGCAGCGCCGGTGCCCCCTTCGGCTCCGTCGATGACGATGAAATCGAGCAGTATCTCCGTCTCGACCATAGCCTTGACGACCGCGAACAGTTCGTGCGGATAGCCGACGCAAAGCTTGATGCCGACCGGTTTGCCGCCGGACAGTTCCCGCATCCGAGCGGCAAATTCCAGCAGGCCTCGCGGGGTCGAAAAGGCCGTGTGATAGGCCGGCGAAAGACAATCCTCACTTCGGGAACATCGCGGATTTTCGCAATTTCAGCGGTTACCTTCGCACCAGGCAGCAAGCCGCCATGCCCGGGCTTGGCCCCTTGGCTGAGCTTGATCTCGGTCATCACGACCGCATCATGGCCGGCGCGCTCGCGAAAATGCTCGGGGTGGAAATGGCCCTTGGCGTCGCGGCACCCGAAATAGCCCGAACCGATTTCCCACACGACGTCGCCACCATGCTTGAGATGGTAGGGAGACAGGCCGCCTTCACCGGTGTCATGATAGAAGCCGCCGATCTTTGCGCCCAGATTGAGCGCTTCGATCGCATTGGCGCTGAGCGCGCCGAAACTCATGGCAGAAATGTTGAGCCGCGCCGCCTGGTAGGGCTTGCTGCACTGGTCCGTGCCGACCGTGACACGGGTATAGCGTTCGGCATCGCGGGTCGGAGCCATGGAGTGGGCCAGCCACTCGTATTCCTCGGAATAGACGTCGAGCTCGGTGCCGAAGGGATGGGTCGATACGTCGCCCTTGGCTCTGGCATAGACCAGGGCGCGCTCGTCATGGCTGAACGGCCGCCCATCCAGATCGCTTTCGACGATGTAGGAGCGCAGGAACGGGCGGAGCCATTCGAAGAACCAGCGCAGCCGCGCAGAGCCCGGATAGTTGCGGCGCAGCGAATGGTGGGTCTGCGCCAGGTCGATCACCGTGATCAGCAACAAGGACACGAACAGCGCCAGCAACCACCACGCGCGGGGATGGTCCAAGCCTGCCACGATAGCCCCGATGGTCCCGGCCAGCGCCACGAACAACAGCACGTTGCGCGACAGCGCATGATCGCGCCACAGCGCCTGGGTGAGGGTAGGGCGCCCACTCACGCGATCAGGTTCCGGATGATCCCGACCACATCGCGTCCTCGCCCGCCCAGCACCGCCTTGGCGGAATAGAGCGCCATCCCCGCGACCTGCCCGGACTTGACCGCCGGCGGCATGACCAGTTCGTAGCGGTCGGTGACAACGTCGAGCAGCGCTGGTCCGGGCTCCTGCAACCAGGCCTGGACGGCAGCCTCGAGGTCTTCCGCGCGTTCGACCCGCCGCCCGCTAAAGCCGATCGCTTCGGCAACCCGCGCGAAATCGGGATTGACCAGCTCGGTATAGGCATCGAGCAGCCCTTCGACCTTCTGCTCGATTTCCACGAAGTCGAGTGCGCCATTGTTGAAGACCACGACCTTGATCGGCAGCTTTTCCTGCACGGCGGTCAGCAGGTCTCCCAGCAACATGGCAAGGCCGCCATCGCCGGACAGGGCAATGACCTGCCGATCGGGAAAGGCGGCCTTGGCCCCCAGTGCCTGTGGCATGGCGTTGGCCATCGTGCCATGAGTCAGGCTGACCACCGTGCGGTTCCGGCCTGTTGCGGCAATGTGGCGCAGCGACCAGACCATGGGCGAGCCGCCGTCGGCCGTGAACACCGCGTCTTGCGCAGCATGGCGGGAAATGGTCTCGGTCAGATATTGCGGGTGGATCGCGCCGCCCTTGCCGACCGTGGCGTGCTTCGCCTGTGCTGCCTGTGCCTTGCGGTGATGATCGAGGCATTCGTCGAGAAAGGCATTGTCATCGCGCGGCGTGATCCGCGGCAGCAGGGCGTCGAGGGTCGGCGCGATGTCGCCAACAACCCCGATATCGACCGGATGCCGGCGGCCAAGGTGCGTGCCGTAGAGGTCGACCTGCAGGATCGTGGCTTTCTCGGGATAGAACTGCCGCCAGGCAAAGTCACAGCCCAGGAGCAGCAGCACGTCGCAGGAGACGAGCGCGTGATAGCCGGACTCGCTGCCGAAAATACCGGTCATGCCGACATCGAAGGGATTGTCGTGCTCGAGAAAGTCCTTGGCGCGCGATGTCCGCACCACCGGCGCACGCAGACGCTCCGCCAGTGCCACGACTGCATCGTGTGCGTGCTCGCACCCCGATCCGCCATAGATCGCGATCCGCCGGCCGCTGTTGAGCGCCGCTGCAAGACGATCCAGTTCTGCGTCCGCAGGGCGAATGACCGGAGCGGCGCGATGCACGGCAAAGTCCGGTTCGTCTGCGGCCTTCGCGCTCGACACGTCGGCAGGAACGATCAGCACCGCCACGCCGCGCTTGGCCAGTGCGGCTTGCGCTGCCATTGCGGTCATCCGCCGGGCCTGTCCTGGCGTGCGAATTTCCTCGCAGAATACGCTGCACGCGGCATAGACCGCCTTGAAATCGACCTCCTGCGGAAAGTCGAAGCCCAGTTCATCCCGCACGATCTGGCTGGCGATGAGCACGACCGGGGCGCGATTGCGGTGGGATTCGAACAGGCCGTTGATAAAATGCAGGCTGCCCGGGCCGCACGATCCGGCGCAGGCGGCAAGTTTCCCCGTCAGCATCGCATCGGCCCCGGCAGCAAAGCCGCCAGCTTCCTCGTGCCTGACGTGGACCCGGCGGATCCCGCTTGTCCGGATGGCATCGGTGATGTGGTTGAGCGTGTCGCCAGCAATGCCGTAGCAGCGTTCGACCCCCGCCGCTTCGAGTGTTTTCACGATCACGTCGGCGACGGTGGTCATATGCTGTTCCTGCTGTCGGCTGCTGTATGGTGCCCGAACGCGCAACCCATGCTTTGGCTTCACGCAATGGAGCAAAAAACATGGGGCCAGCGGTTGGAACCTGCTGAGCCTTCAGGGTTGCGTAGCTGCAGGTTCGAACACCGCATTGAGATAGGCCGCGATCCGCACCCCGGCGCGCTTGAGGCGGTCTTCGACCTCGGGACGGTGCTGGTAGGCGTAGCTCCACGACAGTGCCGGGTCGGTGGGGTAGATGGTCTTGCGCAGGGCCACGCTCTCGCGGATCCAGACGTGCGGATCGCGCTGGTTCCAGGCCACCATCTGGGCCGGGGTGATCGCGCGGGCGAGCCATCCGGCATATTCGGAATAGGACAGGCCCTGCTGCTCGATCAGTGCCGAGTCCCACACGCTGTGGAGATTGGTCGGCTTGCCGAACCAGGTGACCTGGACGGTATTGCCGCCGCGATCGGTGCCCGCGCCGGCGTGGAGGGGCTGGTGCAGATCGCCGATGATATGGACGATGAAGCGCAGGGCCAGACGCCGCTGTTCGATCGGCGCTGACGGGTCGCGCAAGGTTGCGGTAAACCGGGCGAGGGCTGTCATCGCATCGCCTTCGGGCGGGGCGTCGCTGGCGACATAGTCGTCTCCCTTGACCGTGACATAGTGCCAAGGGCTGGCCTGCTTCTGCCAGAACGGGTCGGGATCGGATTTCATCTCATCGGGCCATGTTGCCGCCTGGGCCAGGTCTTCCGAGCCGAGCAACAGCTGCACTTGCGCGCGCGCCAGGCCGCTGAGGTTGGCATCGGCGATCGCGCCGGTGATGCGATGGCCTTCAGGCCCCCAGGCGTGGGCGGGGGAAGCCAGCACCAGCGAGAGGACAACCATCAGGGATCGGCGCATGCGTCTGTTCTCCAAGGAGATTGCAATCGGACGTCGTTAGCGGGACGCCGCGATGGGGACAACGTCGCTGCGATATGGCGCGGCGCTGCGATGTTGGCTGCTTGGCGCATCGACGGCGGTGCGGCTGCTGGCGCGCCTCCAGCCACGTCGTTCCACCCCGCCTCCGCAGACGATCGCCCGATAGCGAATCTGCGCTAACGTGGCCAATTGTGCGCCAGCTTGTGGCGGCGGCAAGTAGCTGTTGTGCTTGGCGAATTTGCTGTCTTGTTAAGAGGCCTTGCCGCGCTGGCATCGGGCCGCGCGGATTGAGCAAGGCGCGTTGTGTCCAGTTCCTCTTCCCTTTCCCGCAGTGTGTCGCCCGAGCATGCGTCTGGCGCATCGCGTGGTACGCGCATGCTGCGCACTGCATTCGGGCCGCGCATTTGCGCCTGGCTCGATGACCCGGCCGTGATTGAGGTCATGCTCAACCCGGATGGCCGGCTGTGGCTCGACCGGCTTGGCGAGGGGCTGGCAGCGACGACCGACAGCCTTTCGGCGGGGGATGCCGAGCGCATCGTCCGGCTTGTAGCGCACCATGTCGGTGCCGAAGTCCACGGTCTGGCGCCGCGGGTTTCGGCGGAGCTGCCCGATGGTGGCGCCCGTTTCGAAGGTCTGCTCCCGCCGGTGGTACTTGCGCCGAGCTTTGCCATCCGCAAGCCCGCCAGTGCGGTCTTTACGCTGGGCGATTATGTCGCGGCCGGTTTCTGCCAAGCCGCGCAGGCCGAAGCGCTGCGCGCCGCGGTACCCTGATGCGCGGATCTTCGCGTTTGATTGTGGCGGAGCGATCCGCGCCACCACCCTGGCGTGCGGTGGCACCTGGCAGGACCTGGGCCAGACCATTGTGGGCCATGCCCCGGC